>WNGA01023590.1_pt1 | contig 18471 bp, 23 predicted proteins | sample 5400061 | NCBI WGS metagenome assembly WNGA01 (sample SAMN13153366, study PRJNA577476) | soil metagenome | isolation source: 100 cm soil or saprolite under grassland replicate 2 | place: USA:California | collected 2016-06-15 | reverse complement strand
ACCGACATACGTTCATCTGCTACCTGCAATAGTTTAGCGATCTGTTCATCGGAATAAACCCCGGTCTTCTTTGCTCTGATATTAGGAGGCATAAACTTCTTGACTTTAGTTGAGTTTATTGGGATATCGTTTATCTTACAAAGCGATATTACAGGTTTTACATAGTTAAGGATAGCAGCATGTCGCATACCTTTTTCCTTACATGTTATAATGAAATTGACAACTTCATTCTCAATCTCCTTACGGCCTTTACTCAATAGTTCGTCGGCACTATCGTATCCATGAGTCTTAAGATACTTGCGAAGATTACGTCTGTATCCTTCTTGACTGTATGGCGATTTTACCGAGTTTAACAAGAGTCTCTCCCCTCCTTTTACTTCCGCCTTCGTGCTCAGCATTACATGAGAGGATATACTTGCATATTAAAAAGGATGTATAAGAATGTGTAAGTCAATAGCAAAAGAACCCATGACGTTACCATGAATTACTGCCTTTTTTAATTCTCTAGAAGTAAATTTCTTATTTTTGGCTAAATAACCCACGAGTGCCCCCGCAAAAGAATCCCCAGCTCCGGTCGGATCCCTAATTATCTCAGTTGGGAAAGCAGGAATTGGATAAATCTCTTTTTCTTGAAACTGGTTATCCAGGTATGATTATGCGATAACTACGACAACTGTGGAGATGCGATATCAGGTTCGACTGACTTACCGAATCATAAATTAAACGGCTGGGTCATGTATGGATTTATACTTAGTGCTAGGCTAGTTTATGCGTGATGGCTCCAGTCACTAGCACAGCTTCATTGATTTCGCAAGCACCACGGCTCTTTGGAGGTCATCACTTATCAATTCCTCTTTCTTGAATTTGTCGTTAAAATACATTAAGTCTATTATTTTTCCATTGTCCATGTTTACGATAGTTGTCCCATTCTCCCCTACTGCAGTTCCGGTGTTGGTTAGAACCACTAATTTATCTACCAAGCTCAGTGACTTGGCAGCATTAGAAATTTTAGCTAGTGCCTTCGAATGATCTTTGTTCACAATTACAGTAACTGCCACTTTAGCACCGTAGTGGTCACTGTAGGTAACATCGACATAGTTTCCTGCAATGCTTGTAGTATTCAGTTCAGTAACATTTCCTGTCTGGGTGGTGATGGTCAATAAATTTTTTACGGCATCCCGAACGTTAGTTTCAAGAGCATCGCTATTCATGGCATTTTTTCTAATCCTGATGAAGTCTGATAGCGGAATATCCATTAAACTTCCCCTAATTTTTAGGCCAGGATAGTTTCTTTTTATCGTCTCATCGATGGATGCTTCGTCAATGTTGTAAGAATTTGTACTAGCTGCGTTTTCTGTAGCATGATAGAGAATATTCAGCATTGATCGGACATTTCTAAACTCAGGAAATTCATCATAAATTACCCTTACTCTAGATGCAAGATCATTTTGGTGTCCGGGAGTGAAATTGCTATTCTTGTCATAATGCCTGATGTATTCAAAAATAATATCCAGCAATTCAGATAGCGTATTTGAACCAGCTAAATCTATTTTGTAATTGGCTTTTTCCATCCTATCAAATACCGAAGGATTTTCTTTCTTAATTTCGTTGTAAGAGGCTGGCGTCATTATAAGCACTAACAACGAAGATGGAACGTGTGCATTTACCAGAGCCTTAATGAATTCCAGTGATTCTCTGTTTGAATCAAATTCATCGAATTCAAAAATTGTGAGCTTGTTCAATAGTCTAAGGTTGATATTAGCAAGCGCCGATAGGCTATTGATTACCCCGTCTAGAGAACGGATATTCTCTGCATCCTTTCTAAATTTTCCACTAGTTATTGTTTTCAAGAGATCGATCTGTATTTCAGGAAAATCATTTGCTAAGAGCTCATAAAAATAATCGTAATTCAAAGTTGCACTTCCACTTACTACTGACCTTGCTTTTTCTGCTATAGTTTTTCCAGTTATTCGATCCGAAAGGCCATAGTTGAAAACTTTCCTTGCATTTCCAACGTTGTTTTCTGCCATATTAGCCAAAAGACTAATTATGGCTTCTCGAAGTGCAATGACATCTTCGTTACTAAATCCTTCTAGTATACTCTCATAGGTATTTGTTATATTCCGTGGTGCGACTCTTGACAAGTCAACGTAAGAAGTTACAGTATTAGTTGCAAGTTCAGGAAGACCGCGGATATGTAATGCTAGGTGAGTTTTTCCAGAACCTACATCTTGGATCATTGTTATAAGCCTGAAATCCTTGTCTGTCGGCTGGTCTCCAAGTTTGTTGTAAAGATCCTCGATACATGACAATATAGCGGCTTTTGCTTGCTTGTGAGTATTTCCACCTAAAATCTGACTATCAGCTAGAGCAGGTGTTGGACTACTTGGATACGGATTTAACTTAAGACAGTACGGATACACGGTTCAGATCCCCCTCACGTATCCATGAAGAAGTCCTCTTACCATGACCCCTTCGTTCCCGCCCGTAGAGAGCTCGTACCCCTCCCGATATGTATTGGTTAATTCCCCAACTAATTCATAAAATTTATTCTGTGAGATTTTGTATTTGCTGCTTATGTGATTCCTTATATCCACAAGCTCGATCCACCCAAGAGAATCTGTAGACTTTGCAAGAACCGTGTCAAACTCCCGTTTAAAATTATCAACATTCAGTATTGAATTATTAGAGGCAGCAGACTCGGTATCAGCAGACAAATTATCATTTTTTATTGTTGAACCAATCAAGTTCTCTAGAGCAACTATTCTAGACTCTAAATTCTTGTCAACAGAGCTGATTCCTTCAAACAGAAGCCTAAATTTGGTGTCATTGTTTCTAAGATATTCTATATAGGCATCACTGCCCCAACAGTAGTAAGCTGTACCCTTCTTTTCAATAAAGACTCGTCGAGTAGATACAAGGTTTTCCAGCACGCTGTCAAAGTTTAAATCGGTACTGGCAAACTCTTTTTTTAGATCTGATTTTTTTATTCCTGTGAACCCTTCCGATAAGATTCTGTCTAATACCTCTTGGGACATGGGTTTGAGATTAAAATTTTTTATTTAAATAATTGGGTGACAATTTTGAAGACAGAAGGTCAACAATATTGAATCTGGTATTAACACTTTTTAAACGTCCAAAATATAGTATTCAAGGGATGATGAATGCCAAGTCTGAAAAGTGATGAGAGCACTAGGGTATCTGACCCATTAGAATTTGACTAGATCAGGTAAACTGACTCTGCATTGTTTTTTGAAGTCTTTATCTACTTTGTCTTGGAATCATTTCAGGCCCGACCAATTCAGTATAAAATAACCTGCATATTTATTAAGAGAATAGAGAGCAAACCGATGCAATAAAGAATAGATAAGAGATTAGCAAAAACAGGACATGGGCAGGAGGCAATTTAGTAGCATGAAAGATTTCACGGACAACCTGCACCAAGGAGAGATCTCAATAGTCAATTTTGATGGTAAGCCACTACCATGTATCCATATCGACGATCATCGCTATAGAGAAATTCTGACAAAAGTGAGAGGGAAGAAACTCGCTGTCGATGTACTACTCGATATTTTCCATGATGGAAAAAACGTTTTTGTAGACATCAACATGACTTATCTAGATTACAATATTGAAGAAAATTATTTAATTTACGCGAATGACAAGAAGGAATTTTTTCAGGCATTGGCGAGGACCGGAATGATAGGATTGTTGCCTGCTAATCCATCTGAAGCTGAAGCCAACATTTTTATGGTTCAAATTCCGAAGCTGGAGGCTGCTCGAAAAGCATGGGAACAAATTTATTCTATAATTTCGAAAAATAAGCCTTGAGGTAAATTAAGTAAAAAATGCGACGGCCGGGATTTGAACCCGGGTTACCAGATTGGCAATCTGATGTCCTAGACCAAACTGGACGACCGTCGCTCCCTATCCTTGACAAATAATGTGATATTTTAAATGTTACGCCGCTCCAGAACTATGTTACTATCGAAACTTGTGAGACTGTTTTAAGTTAATCCAAATAGATGTTGCAAAGTTATGATATGTGACTTTGCTATCTCTCGCCTTGTTCAATCTATGAAGCAGAATCGAATACAGAATCGATCTCTAAAAATCAACTATTTCTCATACTCGCACCTTAGCTGACAACAGGGGCCTTGCTAACGTTAAATACTATTTCAGCATTGGTTGAAATTTTGAACAGATTATCTTTTGAATATGGCCCTATTCTTACACCCCTTCCCTCTCTTGGTATCGCATTAACCTTTAATGCAACTATCCCTACTTGATGGTCAACGTATCTTTTTCCACCATTAACGCTCACAAAAAAACTAAAGGGGTAACCGGCTGTATTTTCTGCCATTTTATTAACCCCATCATTCATTATTATGTCCACTTTCTTGATCGTATCGCCACACTTTACAATCCAGGAGTTCGTATTGTTAACAATAAAATCAATGGTATTCTTTCGCATCGCCGATTCATCTTCTTTCAAATCATACCTGTCTACCCAGTCCTTATAGTCTCTGCTAATATCAAGGATAAAATTAACACACGTACTCTGATAGTCCTCAATACTAGTGGCTCGTTCAGACTCACTATCACTGGAGAACATTATCATTTTTATACGTACGAATTACCAAATAAATACTTGATTTATGATTTGTCTATGTGCGAGGAGAACTAATAATATTTGATTTGCACGGTTAATAAGGGATCGTTTGCTCGTTGGATTGCTCCTAGTCGATTTTCTCATTTTAGAAAAACGTGGGATTTAAAATGAAAAAATTTTCTGATATTCATTCCCAACTGCTTTACAATCTGCACCAGAACAAAATAGAGTTAGAAAGATCTCTAGGCAAGAGTCCTAATCTTGCATTTAATCAAATAAACCAAATTTCCGCTTTTATTGGATCTAGGTTTCATGTTTCATTACAGCTACACTTTCCTGACTCTTCTAGGATTAAGGATGTGAGTTCGTATGGAACAGAAAATATAGGCATAGTTATCGACAAATTCAGAAGAACCTTCCCCATCCCTAGAGAATCTATAAAGGAAATGGCTAAAACAATGCTAGGGGATGTAAGGGCTGAGGATGCTTATATGTACGAAGGTAAGGAAGGCGTGAAGATTATCGGAGAAATAGGTAGGTTAGAAATATTGCCAGGCTCGGTTCACCTGTGGTGCAAAGTTGACGGTAATGTGACCAAATTTACTGACTGGTTAATGGAAGAAGTGTATTTTAGAAAATCATCGACTTAGCCTTCAATAAATACGACAGCCAACTCAAAAAAATTGAATTCTTTAGACGGATTTGTTGTTACAGAAATTAATCAGGTAAATTGTGCTATCAACTAATGCGGAAAGCCTATTAGAATCTTAATGCAACAATAGACTTATGTCTACTAGATACGAGCGTCTTGATGAGAAGAAACTCCAAGAAGAAGTCAACAAATTAGAAGGATGGGCCGTCAAACAAGGCCGCCTTTCGAAATCTTTCAAATTTCCGAACTTTGTAAAAGCTTTTGGCTTTATGACTCAAGTGGCAATAGAAGCTGAAAAAATGGATCACCATCCTGATTGGACGAATGTGTATAATCAAGTAGAAATAAACCTTGTAACCCACGATGCTAAGGCAATTACCACGAATGATCTTAGGCTCGCAAATATCATAGAGTCTATATTAAAAAACATGTAAGATATTAAAAATTGCATATATTTACATGATAAGTTTGGAGAGGCAGAAGGCACTATATAATAATGTCACGCAGTGGATATCGGAACACGCTTTCAAAATAGAAAATTTCAAACAACTAACAGGTCAAGGCTCAGATGTCTAGCAGTTCTACTGAGTTGGGTCTACAGATGTTGGCCCAATCAACAGGGAATTTCGAGTTCAGCATATGGACTTGATTGATCAAACCTGTTATCATTATTTGCATCTTCATCAAAATACATTTTATAGTGACCGGTTTTGATATCGTCTGCAAATGTAGTATCACTTATGCCGCCAACACTATCAGTTTGAAAATAACCCGACAGAGGTGTTTCAGTGTCCGAGCGAACGAGTTTCCAACCTGTGGTTTTAATATCTATATTGAATCCTGATTTTGGACCGCACGAGGGAGAAATCTTTACCTCGGGCTGCTCACCTAATGCTGTAGACTGGGATAAACATGCACTGACAAACAGGCTAATTGAAAGAGTTGAGGCAATAATAATCTTACAGAAGCTAATCTTATGAAATTGGGAAGCATAACGTTATCATTTCCGTTATTAATTAATAAAAAATTTGAAGGTAATTTATCGAACTTTGAAATTAATAATTACCAGGTAACTACGACAAACTAAAACTCGTGAATGGTTTTTAACGAAATTATTGGTATAAGCTTCAGATCTGTGGATGATTTCCTCATGTCTGCTTTCAGAGATTTGATCTTACAATTAAGGCTGGATACCTCAACAAAATTAAGTGAAAATATGTCGTCCTAGTATAATACTCACTAGGAAAGGTTATGAAAGATAGTATCAATTCAAATCATACAAATTAACATTTTGGTCTTTCTTACTAATACAAGTTAACAACTTCATATTATTTATTCTAGGTTAACAAGTCATGATGATGTGCCAGCTTGATAGGGGTCGCCACAATAAGTTTTATTTTAGAGTTATCCTATTGTTAATATCATCAATTTCTCTTTCCTTACTTTTGACCAATCTGGGTTCGGCAGCAGCAGATTCTAGGTTTGAAGCAGTAGGGGATTGAGGATGTGGATCCAATGCAAAGAATACTGAAAGCAATATTGCCGGTAAAAATCCTCAACTTGTTCTCCAACTAGGTGACTACTCTTACCAGTCAAAAGCAACCTGCTGGTTCAATATAATAAAACCAATTGATAGTAAGTCAAAAATAAACATTGGAAATCATGACGATGAGTCAAAATCACTTCTGAATTCTTACTTGAATCATTTTCATTTAAAGAAGCCCTATTACTCTTTTAATTTTGAGAACGTTCACTTTCTAATTCTGAATACGGAAGACACCAAGCTGAAGAAAACAAGTTCTGCTCAATATGAGTTTGCAGAAAATGATCTTAAGAGCGCCTCTAAGGACGCGAATATAGGATGGATAATCGTTTCATTGCATAAGCCATTGTTTACGTCCCCGAATGGTTGCAGAGCAGGCTCCTGCATGGGTAGCTTATCATTTACCAAAGCATTACAACCCTTATTTTATAAATATCATGCTGATCTTGTTTTAGAAGGTCATGTGCATAATTATCAAAGGACCTTCCCATTGAAATTTAATTCAGCAAATCCATTGAAGCCAACCAAGACAAGTACGGCGACTAACGATTACATAGACCCAACTGGTCAGATCTATGCAATAGTTGGAACCGGAGGGATTAATTTTCATAGTCTCAATGGGAAAGCATCTTTTGTGTCATCACAACAAGCAATGAAATTTGGTATCCTGGATATAAAAATCACTGACGACGGAAATAAATTGAGCGGTACGTTTTATCCCAATGGAGGGGGCTCTTCAATGGACCACTTTAGTATTACTAAATCTTTCAAGCTAGGACACACTAATCAACCGGGATCGATCATCTCAGATCCATTTTCCTCTTTAGGCTAGCGCTCTGCTGGATTAAAAATAGATAGGCGCACTTACCTTTAGGAAGCGGCTTGTTACAAAAACCGAGAGAGTCGCATCAATAAAGAAACAAATATTCATTAGGGCAAATTAGTTTGATATTTTTGAATTAACGTGGAATCTAAACCTCGAATAATTGAAAGCCATAATGTGTACTCGGGAGAGCTTTCCATAAGGGTGGCTAAATTTGTAACGAACGGCAAGATCTCTGAGAAAGAATATATTCAATATTCAAACTCAGTTGGAATTATTCCACTGGACAAGAATAATAATTTACTGCTCATTAAACAGTACCGGTTTGCAGCCAAAAAAAGTCTTATAGAAATTCCTGCTGGAAAAATTGAAAAGGGGGAGACACCAGAAACCGCAGCACTGCGTGAACTAAACGAGGAAACAGGATATACCGGCACTCTGACACCTTTGATACAATGGTACCTTGCACCTGGTTATTCTACTGAAAGGATGTACCTTTTCTTAGCAACGGATCTAAAGAAAACAAAGAAGAGACTTGCAATGGATCAAGACGAAATGATAAAGACAGTCAAAGTGAATTTACATAGTGCGCTGAAAAAATGCATTCGAGGGGAGATCAAAGACTGCAAGACAATTTCAGGATTGATGTTATATTCCCAGCTTAATCATGTTCTCCCAACTTAGAACCTAGATGATTAATTTAATTCTTTTCGCTTATTTTCTGGGAGAAAACCAAATAGTCAAGAAAATAACCTACGAAGTAAATTACTGAAATTTATATCTGAGCCAGGATTAACCATTGTACCAGGCACCAGCTGATAATGTAATGCAGCCCGCCCTATCTTAGATTAGGCTATTTAGCTGGTGGAGTTTGCTTATCCGAACCGGCCACACAAAATCCCTGTTCCAGGGCTGGTTGTATAATATTCCTTTTCTTGGGTTCCTGATATCCATTAGGTTTATTGGAGCATCATCAACCAATATGTCAAAGGGATATTCACCTTTGGGGCGGTCGTCGTAAACAAATAGTAGCTCGTCACAATAAACGTCGTACAAGTCCAGCCAATTTGCCACATTTGCTACAGATGGCCTGAACCTTTTAGTCAGTATCGAAATCCTGAACCCCCTGTGATGTAAAATATTTGTTGTTCGAGCAATGTCTGGTTCAGTCGGTGGAATTTCTTTCCATCGTAGTCGCCAAATATCTGTAAATATTTGGGATATTTCCCTGACAGGTATGTTAAAGGTTTGCGATAGCTCCCATGAAATGATATCTTCTTTTACTATACTCGTTTTTTTCCTCTTGTTATATTCCTCAGCCCACAGGATCATTGTATCAGCCAAAACAGAATCTAGATCTATCGCGATTGTTTTCATCTTTGACTGACATCACTTAATAATCCTTTGGAAAATAAATAATTTATCTGTTGGTGGTCGTTATATGCCCTGTCTGCAATTATGGAAGGCTGAAAATAATGAATGCGTTATCATTATTCTACTAAACTTTAATATGATCTATTTGGCACTTTTCATTAATGGCTGATCTATACAAGTTAATTTGTGATCGAATAGTGAAGTCCAATAACGCCATCAGATTTGCTGGAATTGTTGATGAACATGGAAACGTGCTTGCCTCCTCTGAAAGGAAAGGATTGAAACCATTGTTGGACAGAGAGCAAACTGCGCAATATGCCCTTGCGGCAGTTACACGACAGTATACTAGAATACGCTGGCAGTCTGTTTTAGGCAAAATTGATTATACATGTTCATTTTACGAAAAGGTCTTCAGAGTAACAATACCGAAAACTGACACTAACAATCATCTTCGTTCTGTAATCTTCTTCACGCTAGATGTAAGTACAAAGAACTTCCACTCCATTATAATGAATAAGGTAATCCCCATCATAAGAGATGTAGAACAAAAGTTAATAAAAAAGCTAGATAGACCTAGGAATAAGAGAGGTAATTCGTAATAAATTGTTTCCCACAATAGTATTAATATTCATCCCCTCCAAATAATGGGAATGGTCATTCATTAGAGGTCTTTTTCGCTAATTTTGTGAAAGCCTTATTCATAACGCATTTCATACACGAATGTTAATTTAGAATGGTCTATGACCTTGACTATGGCCATTTAATAAATCACTAATGTTGATATATTACCACCATAGAATAAAAAATGTAATTTTATGACCAAGGAAAAAATAAAATTTCTGAGATCTATAGATCCACGCGGATTAGAACAGGATTTAAATGATTTCATAGAGAAAGAGACCCGATCTGTAATTGATATCTTTTTTATAAACACAGTAACTGGCCATGGGAATGAAATTTACTATGACGCATACGTAAGATATGCAGCTAGACCTCGTTCAGGAATTTCAAAAGAGGAACGTACAGGCCTTGGACATACGCGTGAGGAAATCTGAAATCGCGTACACAGCTTTTTAATAATGCAATTTGATAAGGAACATAATCTATGTTTCAATTAAACTGTTTGAACACAGCATTTCCTGAATTCTCTGGCAGCTAAAGCGGCAATTCGAATAGGCTCAGGTCTTGAGCCCTGGAGTGTTATGCTATTTATGAGCGAACGTGCTTCGTCTATCGATATCCCCCAGTTCCTAACTTGCACAGTTTTTCCTGTCCAGAGTTTAACTTCCGTGCTTTCCTTTACTGAACTATATAATCTAAACTTCGTTTCTCCATTTTCAAAGTCCAACAGGTTTTCTTGTTTCAAACCTTTCTTTTGTACTGCTGAGACAGCCACTACGGGAATTTGTATCGTATTAGCTAGTTCCTGCCCGTCAATGATATTTAGAACACTGATAATTGTGCCACCTAAGAGAATACAATTTATATCATTTCTATTCATTCGGGTGAACATTGAAATGATTACTCGAGTGCTATCATTTCCCTTTATTGTAGTTTGACCAAATGTTAATCCGTCAATCACCAAGTCCCGGCGCATGACTACTCCTGCCAACACAGACCGAAAGTCAGATTGTACGAAGCTTTCAGCTATTCCGAATATTCTAATCCCTTTCTTCTCAAGGTGCAATATCACATCAAATTATTCGCACAAAAGCTAATTAATTGTGTGATCGGTACGCAGTGACCCCCACTTATCTTCCTTCTTACGTGCCCATGAACATTTGTGATTTTCAAATTACTATCACCGCTTGTAAAAAGTCTGAAGAGAAAAAGGCCACGAGTATGCAATAATCTAAATACCGATATTGAATAACTGTAGTACATCTATATTGAATGAGAATCAGCTAAGAAAACCCAACAGACTGATAAAGGAAACTAGTCCTTACCTGCTCCAGCATGCATACAATCCAGTTGATTGGTACCCATGGGGAGATGAAGCACTCCAGAGGTCAAGCTTTCTACGTCGGAACTTACTTCCCTGCTTCGAGCAGGCAGGGGATGCCTGGCTTCGCCACAATATTGCTGAAACTGGCAGATGCTTATAAAACGAAGAAAGATCAAGTTTTATCGTCTACAGAAGAATTCATGCAGGCATTGAAGGAAACGTCAATGGATATCACCGCTCAGGAAGCAGAGCGACTTGAAAAATCAATGTTAGAGGAGGCGGCCGTGACTCTTCTTCATCTGGGCGATCCTATTCATGGAGGTTTCGGGCAAGCTCCAAAATTCCCAAATGCTTCAAACCTACTTTTTTTATTAAGAGCCCATGAGCTTTCAGGAATATCAAAGTACAAAAATTTTGTAATTTTTACGGCTGACAAAATGGCTGCTGGAGGCATTTATGATCATATTGGAGGCGGATTTGCAAGATACTCTACTGATCAAAGGTGGTTGACACCTCACTTTGAAAAGGGGAAATCAGTGATTCTATTGATCCTAACCTCCTTGAGCCATTCTGCATGTATTTTGGAATATCCCAAGGAGGAAACTTCGAGGGGAAAAATATTCTAAGCATCCAAACATCGATCAGCAGCTTGAGTCGAAAATATTCCATACCAGAAGAGGAACTTAATACGAAGATTCGCGAATCGGTTAAGAAATTGTATAGGATTAGATTGCAAAGACCCAGACCCGGAAGAGACGAGAAAATACTAGCATCTTGGAATGGACTGATGATTTCAGGATTTGTAGATGGGTATAAAATAACTGGTGATAATAAATACTTGGAAGCTGCAAAGCGGGCAGTAGAATTCATAGAAAGCAGGATGACATATGACCAAAATAGGTTGTATAGAGTCTTTAAGGATGGGAAATCTAAAATTAGTGCCTATTTGGATGACTATGCATTCTACGTTAAAGGCCTTCTAGATCTTTTTGCGGTTGAATCAAAATCGAATTATTTGAAGAGGGCGATAGATTATACGAAAGCGATGATAGATCATTTCTGGGATCCACTCAAAGGCGATTTTTTCTTTACCCCTGATGATCACGAAAAACTTATACTAAGAACAAAAAACCACTACGATTTAGCTATACCTAGCGGGAATTCTGTCGCCGCGTCGAACCTTCTGAAGCTATATTACTATACTCAGGAACAGGACTTCTTGAATAAATCAGTAAAGCTAATGAAATTATCATCTAGGCCTGCTACTGAGAATCCGTTTGGTTTTGGACAATTATTGTCGGCACTTTACCTCCACATAAGATCCCCTGTCGAAGTCTGCATAATTAATAAATCTCCTCATGAAAAATCTTCTACTGGTTCGGAGATGGTAAATTGGTTCTATTCACAATTTATCCCAAACTCTATCCCCGCAAGAATTGACGAAGGAACTGATCATGAGGCTCTTCAAAAATATTCATACTTTAAGGGGAAGGGGAACAATCTAGATACGGGAAATGGTTTAGAGTACGCTTACGTTTGTAAGGACTCGACTTGCTTCTTGCCGATAGATTCTGTTTCAAAACTACAAGAGACCTTGAAGGATAAAAATGCTAACCCAGTTTAATTATTAGGTAGTTTTCGACGCTTAAGTTTGAATATAGAGAAACATAGTAAAGAGCCTCCAAATCAATGAGTTCTACTGGTCACTATTAGGCAATAGCTATGTTTTTGTCTTGGGTCACCCGATAGTTAAAGGCGCCCTTGGACTCTTTTGTTGCGGACTTAATAAAAGATATCCATCCGTTAAGATGGACCTCCAAATACCGAAGGACTTCAATTCGATATCTTGTCATAATGGTTCTATTTTACCACGCCGTAGGCGTAGTGCTATTAATTTTGGGTTCTTCTCTTATTCAATCCATAGTAACTGATTACAAGGAGCCTGCAAAGCCGATTACGGTCATCTCAGTCATTTTTGCTGGCCCTGTGGAAGAAACATTATTTTTTGGAATTCCCCTCTACGCGACCGGTAATAACATCGTAGTCATGGCTGGAGGAATCTTATGGGCAATGTGGCATCTGTTGGGCCCCACAGTCCAGCTCAATAGTCTTGCCTATGCAAACTGGTTGTTCGTCCTCCCATCGATTTTTTTGAGTTTTAGAACCTGGATAAGCGGAAAGGGCTGGTTTGCCGTTGTTGCACATTCTTCCTGGAATATTTTCTTCTTTAGTCTGGGTTGCGCCACAGGAGAAGTCCCATGCAAGGTATTTTATGATAAGAACGCATTTTCAGACATCATCACGGTAATACTTGCAGGTGTTTTGGTGCTAATTACCTATTTCTTATATCGTGGAAAGCAAAAGAAGCTTAGGTACGTATTCTGATTTGATACCAGCTAGTTAATCAGCAAGGCATTAGTCTACCCCTTAAAAAACCGTTTAAATATAGCGCAACAAATTAGATGGTTGAAAAGATCTCCCATGGGAACTATAATCCAGCAGCTAGTTTGCGATGACTGCAAGAAAGTGATTTTGGAGAAGACTGGAAAGGATTATTTGAACACTGGCCAGTTTCCAATTTCCAAAGAAGAGGCGGATCAACTTGACAAACAGCATAGAGGACATCAGTGTCATATTGAAGCAGTCGAAAAGAGTTGATATAATTATCTTAATATTTAACAACTTACAGTAGTCCTAATCACAAAAAAATTGGCAGTAGATAGCAATAGCACTTTACATCCAAACCATTTAAAGAATGAAGAACGAATTAAATCAGCCGATTATGAATAATTACTTGTTATCCCGCTGAGGCTTAAATTCAACAATAAAGGCATAAACACAATTCCTGACTTAATCAGGCTCAATCGCTCTTGTCAAGGGATATATTGAAGTAGACAAGTACTATTAAGAAACAGTCAATAAAATATGAGCGTAAGGCCCGATAAATGGTACACAGAATTCCTCGGAGTAGGGTATAGATATCACGATGTTGATATGAATGTGTTACTACTATTCGGTAATCGTAGATTAGCGGCTGCCGTATGGAATAAAACAATTGATGGATGGGCAGACGATCAAATCAAATTAATGTTCGTAGAAGAAGACGCTCAGTACTGGCTGGTATTGTTTCATGAAGGTTCTAGCCTTTTATTAAAAGATAATACTGGCTTCATAAAACGTGTTCCAATGAGCACAAACTATGTGAAATTTAAACAACGTTACGACTCTAAAGTAATACTTAGATTTGCAATATATAATAAAATCAAATCAAAACCTAAGGAGAACACAGAACCATCATTTAATTTAAGCCTATTAAAAAAAATTAAACATGTGTATAGAGTTGGTTTCTTTCAGTATAATGAAATCCCTGAGAAAACCACCGTATTTGAGGCCATAAGCGGGGTAAGAAAATTTTTTCATGAATAGAGTCTTCGGCTGTCTTGAAGGTTGCTCAGATTGTTGCATCTACAGACAATACTTCCCATCCATAAAGTACGGAAAAATCGGGGTCCTCCTACTTCCTGAAGAAAAATGGACTATTGAAAAAAAAGCAAAAGCCCTTAAAACTAAAATTAGGATATTGCCTCGAGTCGGAATTAGTACTAAGGAAAATCTAGAAGCGCCAGAAGAAATCCTGGCCTATCAGCTAATGGGAAAACGTGCAAACGGAAACTATTGCCCATTTCTTGACGTAAAAACGCAGAGACGCTCCCCACATGGCGGATATCCTTGCAAAATATATGATTCGAGGCCACTTGCCTGCAAAGCGTATCCTGTCATTTCTGAATCAAGAAATAATCTATCCCTTGATTCGCAATGTGCTTTTTCCTGCAAATATGGGCCGAGTTGTGCGCCCTACATGATGGAGACTGAACTTCTAGCATTGAACAAGATAAAAAGATCCATGAACTCTAGTCCGCAATCTAACGTGTGGAGGTACGCCACGGGTATAGGGGAAGACAAATACAAAAAACAGTTCCTGCCTGAAGGATGGTATTTTCAAGGCTAAAGGGCCGTATCATAGGACCAGATTAGTAAATCTAGCTCTTTTCCTAATATAACATAATGGAATTGTAAAGGCATTATAGCTTATCTGAACGAAAATATTCGTGTTTATAAAAAAAGAGGGTTTGACTAGTCCGTTCTCCCTTTATATTTTCACATAGGTAGCGCGAATGTTTCGGTTGGAGTTTGAGATTCTACTTGTGTCTGATTTGATGACTGTGACTCGTTCCCAATACTAGAAACAATTAGCTGTTCAGAAGAATTATTGTCTGATTCAAGTAAACCAGAAACTACACCATTCTCGTTAGCAGCTTCTGTGGAACAAGTGAGACCATCTTCAGAGTTTGTGTTTGTATTGTCGTGACTTTTGTCATAATTATGGTTTTTGATATTGCAGTCATTCTTCGCGTCCACTTTTTGATCTTTTTCAACGCTGTTACAGTTTCCATTATCATTCTTGTGGCATTTATCTGCGTGAACTGAAACTGGAACGATGCCTAAAGTCATAATGGTTGTCGACGCTAGGATTATCAAAAGAGCTATGTATTTGGACTTCATTTAGTTCTAGAATTGTGTTTTTAAACATCATATATCTACAATGTCACAAAGTTGCTAATAACAAAGTAAGAAACATTATTATCAATATTCTGTTGTTCTACTATCAAATCATAGTCTTGTAAATTGCAATTTTAACGTGAAATATTACAGTAAATTGACCAATCATAGAATTTGTTGACCTACCGCACTTCTCGATCAAATCGTTACTAATGATAGAGTTTTTTACTACCGTTAATTCAACGGTGGTCCGCGATAGCCTACTTTTCGGTAGAGTACTTCGTGGACTTTCTTTATCTCAATAATCCTAGTAGGGGGAATTGTCTCCATGTTGTTTGAAGCTTCTAAGAATTCCTTTAATGGGACGCTCACTACTCTATCGAAGTCCCTGTACCAAACAGTATAAAGGGAAATATCTTCGTGATAAATTGCTTTACTTATAATCTCTTGCAAAGAACCTTTTCTTTTGCTCATTATTTATGGTTTATAATGCAATATTCCACCACATTCAATAATTCTTTTAATCAATGGTGGAAAAGGTTTCATAGTGTACGTTTTTCCAGTTTGGGTATCTAAAATAGTTTTTGAGTCAATGTCAAGTTCTAGAATGCGTTTATCCGTTATGTTTTCTACCGCCGCTTTCTCTACTTCTATTGGAAGAAGATAACCTCCGTCGACAGCATTCCTATAGAAGATACGAGCAAAAGATGGGGCGAGAACAGCTTTGATGCCCGTCGAGGATAACGCAATTGGAGCATGTTCTCTGCTCGAACCACAACCAAAATTAGCACCAGTTAATAGAAAATCTCCTTGTGAAACTTTCTGAGAAAAATTACGGTCAATTCCTTCCATGGCGTGTTTTGCAAGCTCTGTATGATCATGGATTTTTAAATATGGGCCTGGAAGGATAACGTCAGTATCTATGTTGTCTTTATCATATTTGTGAACTGTACCTCTCATTACAGCCATTATTACAAGTCCCTCGGATCAGTTATCTTTCCAGTAATTGCAGAAGCTGCTACCACTAAAGGAGAGGCTAAATATGTTTTTGATTCCACATCGCCCATTCGCCCTGGAAAGTTCCTATTTGTAGTACTTACACAAACTTCATTTTTTCCTAAAACGCCCATATGAGCTCCACAACAGGCGCCGCAGGTTGGTGGACCTACAACTGCCCCACATTGCATGAATATATCGATCAGGCCTTCCTTCATTGCTTTCATAAATATGGACTGAGCAGCTGGCAGTACTTCAGTTCGTACTTTTACCTTCTTTCCCTTCATTATTCCTGCTGCAGCTCTAAGGTCATCCAGTTTGGCACCTGTACATGACCCGATATACGCTTTGTCAATCTCAGTAGATTCTAGTTCTCTGGCTACCGATATATTCCCAGGGGAAAAAGGTTTTGCTACTGTAGGTTCGAGACGATCTATCTCGTATGTAATCTCATCGGCAAATGACGCATCAATATCGCCAGTTAATGGAGAATAGGTATCTTGGGTGCGCTCCCGTAAGTAAGTTTCTGTCACCGAATCTGGTTCGATAATTCCATTCTTGGCGCCTGCTTCAGTTGTCATATTAGTGAGGGTTAGTCGTTCGTCCATCGTCAACTGTTTAACAGATTCGCCAGCAAACTGCATGCTCTTGTAATTGCCCCCGTCAGTGCCTATGTCTCCAATGACATTCAAGATAATATCTTTGGCCATCAGGTAAGGTGATTTTTGACCCTCTAGTTTGAATAGAATAGTCTCGGGAACTTTTATCCAAATATTGCCGTGCATAAGTGTGTATGCAATATCTGTGTGTCCTAACCCGATTGCAAAAGCTCCCAAAGCACCAGTAGTATTGGTATGGGAATCTCCTCCAACATATACTTCCCCGGGAAGAATTATTCCTTCCTCGTGAGATAACGTATGACAAATACCGTACTGTCCTAGCCCGTACTTGTAATGCCTTTTTATACCATATTTTTTAGTCCAATTAGTAAGTTTTATGATATTATCAGCCGAGATCTTATCGGCTGAAGGTACAAAGTGATCCTCGGTTACCCAAACTCTATCAGGATTCCAAACCCTTTCCAAATTAACCCCTTTCTTTGCCCACTCTTCAAAGACTTTGATAACTCCTGGTCCAGAAACATCGTGCATCATTAGCTTATCTACGTTGACAAAAAGCACATCGCCAGGTGCAACCGATGACTTTGATGCGGCGCGAGCAATTATTTTTTCAGTAACAGTCATTCCCAAGTAGATTCACTTGATAGAGGTTGTGACTTGAATGAAGCATTAAAACCTTTCAATAATACCCGCTACAGACTTGATAGAACCCAATAATGCAATACAGATATTATTGTTAGATTCCCTCCTAACCTTCTTGGAAGTATTCCCAATCAAAATTGCAAGAAAAAATCGAAAATTCGACTTATTCAAGACTATAATTAAATCCGGATTTCGGTTTTATGATGACGATATAATTGTGATTTCAAGTAAATTTGTCTCAGTTTCTGAAGGCTCAGTCGTTAAACTAACCAATGTCAAACCCAGCAAACAGTCACGCCAATTTGCAAAAAGGTTTCAAATGGATGAAAGAATTGTGGAAATGGTACTCCGTGAAGCTGATGTAGTAGTGAATGGTATTCCAGGTTTCTTACTGACTATCAAGGACGGCATGATTGCTCCAAATGCAGGTATAGATAAATCAAATGCACCTAAGAACAGTATTATACTTTATCCACGTGACCCTTTCAAAAGTGCGCAGCGAATTCGATCAAATTTCTTGCATAAACTAGGTATCAATGTTGGAGTCGTCATTTCGGACAGCCGACTAATGCCCACTAGAATTGGCACGACCGGCATCGCTATCGGTGTCTCAGGATTCGAGCCTGTGGAAGATTTTAGAGGTAAAAGAGACTTATTTGGACATAGATTAAAGGTGACGTTCAAGGCTACAGCCGATTCTCTCT
>WNGA01005392.1_pt1 | contig 18471 bp, 16 predicted proteins | sample 5400061 | NCBI WGS metagenome assembly WNGA01 (sample SAMN13153366, study PRJNA577476) | soil metagenome | isolation source: 100 cm soil or saprolite under grassland replicate 2 | place: USA:California | collected 2016-06-15 | reverse complement strand
ATCTCGGCGACGAGGCGGCGACGCGGGCGGCGATCGGCGAAGGTTGGCTGCGGACAGGTGACCTCGGTGAGATCGACGCCGACGGGTACCTCACGATCACGGGCCGCATGAAGGACATCCTCATCACGGGCGGCGGCCTCAACGTGTCGCCGAACAAGATCGAGAACCTGCTCAAGGTGTCGCCGTTCATCCGTGAGGTGATGGTGATCGGTGATCGCCGTCCGTATCTCACCGCGCTCATCGGCATCGACGGGGAGACGGTCGGGGCATGGGCCCAGCAGCACGACCTCCCGTTCACGACGCACCGGGACCTGGTCGCGAAGCCCGAGGTCCGGCGGCTCATCGAAAGCGAGGTGGCCGACGTGAACGACTACATCGCCGAGACCGAGCAGATCCGAGGGTTCGAGCTGATCCCCGTCGACCTCGAGGAGGCCGGCGCCCTCACGGCGACCCAGAAGGTGCGTCGCCGGATCGCCGCCGAGCAGTTTCGTCACCTCATCGATCGGATGTATGCCGCATGACGAAGTTCTTTTCCCTGCTCGCGGACGGCTTGGCGCTCGGTGCCGTGTACGCACTGGTCGCGCTCGGCTTCGTCGTGATCTTCCGCGCCACCGGCGTGATCAACTTCGCGCAGGGCGGCCTCGTCGTCTTTGGTGCCTTCCTCGTGTACCAAATGCAAACCACGTGGGACGTCCTCGGTGGCGGTCAGACGTGGCCGGGCTTCGTCGTGAGTGCGCTGTTCGCAGCATTGTGCGTCGCCGCCGTCGGAGCCGCGTTCGAAGCCCTCGTATTGCGGCGCATGATCGGCCAGCCGATCTTCGCCGTCATCCTCATCACGATCGGCCTGTTCTTACTCGTGGAGCCGATCACGACGACCGTCTGGCACAACCCGCCCGGCGGCGTCCAGACGCCTTTCGGCCTGAGGAACGTCACCGTCGGTGACGTCAAGATCCTCCAGATCAACATCGCGACCGTTCTGCTCGGCGCCATTGTCATGGGCGGGTTCTTCCTCCTGTTCCAGTACACGAAGGTCGGCGTCGGCATGCGCGCCACTTCCGTCGATCAAGAGGCCGCGCTCGCCCAGGGCATCAACGTGCGTCGGATCTTCGCCCTCTCGTGGGCCATCGCCGGCGTCGTGGCGGTCGTCGCCGGCATGATGCTCGCCGGCGGCGCCGGTCCGGCACCGGGCCTCAGCGTGAGCCTCGCCGTGATCGCGTTGCGCGCGTTCCCTGCGATCATCCTGGGCGGCCTCGACTCGCCCATCGGCGCCGTCCTCGGAGGTCTGATGATCGGCGTGGCCGAGGTGATGACGAAGGGCTACATCCCCGACCTCATCCCTGCCCTCGGGCCCGAGTTCGGCGACATCGTTCCGTACCTGATCATGATCGCCATCCTGCTCGTGCGTCCCTTCGGGCTGTTCGGGACGCGCGAGGTGCGGAGAGTCTGATGGCCCGGGCGAACCGCACCATGATCCGCAGCTACGCGGACGACCTGCGGCTGTTCCCGACCACCGCCAAGCGGGTCAGTCTCGTCGCGCTCATCGCGCTGTACCTGATCATCCCGTACCTGATCAACGACGAGTGGGCCAGCGTGCTCGCGCTCGCCGGCGTCGTGGCGATCGGTGCGATCGGCCTCAATCTGTTGACGGGGTACACGGGCCAGCCGTCCCTCGGGATGGCCGCGTTCATCGGCTTGGGCGCGTTCATCGCCGGCTACTACGGCGGCGGGAGGATCACGGACGGCATCGGCTACGAGTTCAACGTCTTCGTGTACCTCTTCATCGCCCTCGTCGCCGGCGGCGCGGTCGGGTTCCTCATCGGCCTTCCCGCGCTCCGGCTGCGCGGGAACTACCTCGTCATCGTCACGCTCGGCCTCGTGTTCGTCGCGCTGTACCTCTGGCAGAAGTGGACGACCTTCACCGGCGGCAACGAAGGAAGCCCCATGCCGATCAAGGCCGACATCTCCCTCGGCTTCTGGTCGATCGACTTCCTGAAGCCGACCGTGCTCGGCAAGGAGCTCGGCCCCAAACAGGGACTCATGTACCTCGGGTGGGGGTTCGTGATCGTCACCGCGCTGCTGGTGAAGAACATCGTGCGCACCCGCCCGGGTCGAGCCCTGCAGGCCGTGCGCGATCGTGACGTCGCCGCCGAGGTGGTCGGCGTGAGCCTGTTCAAGTACAAGGTCGGCGCCTTCGTGATCTCCAGCGCGATCGCGGCGTTCGCCGGTGTCCTGTACGGGCTGTACCTCGGCTACCTCACCCCCGACCAGACGTCGCTCGGTCTCGTGCTGTCGATCCAGTTCCTCGCCGTCATCGTGGTGGGCGGTATCGGCACGATCTACGGCTCGATCCTGGGCGCCATCCTCATCGGCGCCCTCCCCAAGATCATCGAGCAGTTCGTACCCGACAATTGGAACCTGCCCATTCTGGGCTGGCCGATCGTCACCAACGACTCGGGCGCGACCGGGTTCACGAAGGGGGCGCTGAGCACGATCATCTATGCCTTGCTGATCATCGTGTTCTTGGTCTTCGAGCCGAGAGGCCTGGCCGGGATTTGGAGAAGGATTCAGGCATACTTCAGGACGTGGCCGTTCTCGTACTGACGGCCCAAAAGGGGGTAACGCGGATGAGGGGGAAGAAGCTCGGGCGACTCCTCGGGGTGCTGCTCGCGGTGGCTCTGGCCGTCGGTGTGACCGGCCTGGGCGTGTCCGCGGGTGCAGCACCTGCCGGGAAGACACCGCCCAACGTTCCTGGGTTCAACGGCTCCACGATCAAGCTCGGGGTGATCACGCCCGAGAGCGGGCTCGCCAGCGTCGTCGGCAAGCCGCTCACCGAGGGCAACCGGGTGTACTGGGACGCCAAGAACGCCAAGGGCGGCGTGGCCGGGAAGTACAAGGTCGACCTCGACGTCGAGGACAGCCAGTACCAGGTCGAGACCGCTCTCCAGGCCTACGACAAGATCAAGGGCGACGTCGTGGCGTTCAACCAGATCCTCGGCACCCAGATCGTGAAGACGATCCTGCCCCGGTTGAAGCAAGAGCAGCAGACCGGCGCGCCCGCATCGCTCGAGGGCCTTTGGGTGAAAGAGAAGAACCTCGTGCCGATCGGTGCGCCGTACCAGGTCGAGGTGGCCAACGGCGTCGACTACTACCTGAAGAACGGCGGCAAGGGGAAGAAGATCTGCGCCATGGCCCAGGACGACGAGTACGGCGCCGCCGGGCTCGACGGTCTGACGCAGGCCTCCAAGACCCTGAAGTTCAAGGTGGCCAAGACGGTCCGCTTCGCGACCACGTCGGACGTGAGCGCCCAGGTGGGGGAGCTCGCCGACTCCAAGTGCGATGCGGTCGTCCTGGTGTCGTTGCCGAACGACACCGCGTCGATCGTCACCAAGATGATCGGGCGGAACTTCACGCCCCAGATCATCGGCACGGGCCCGACGTGGCTGTCCGGCTTCGAGAACGACGCCAACAACGGCGAGTTCTACCGCGATCACTTCCTCTTGGTGACGGAGGGGCCGGCGTGGGGTGACGAGGCCGTCACGGGTATGAAGGAGATGATCCAGAACCAACAGCAGTACGCCCCGGATCAGAAGCCGGACCAGTACTTCGCCTTCGGGTACGCCCAATCTTGGGCCGTCGACCAGGTCCTCGAGCAGGCGGTGAAGAACGGCGACCTGAGCAAGGCCGGGATCCAGAAGGCCGTGAACCAGGTCGGCACGCTGAAGTTCGGCGGGCTCATCGGCGACATCAAATACGGCAGCTCGACGAGCAGCCGGAGCCCGGCGCGGGCGAACACGATCAACAAGATCGTGGCCGGTCAGCCGATCGGCTTGTCGATCGTTGCCGCCAACTACAACTCGCAGGCAGCGAAGAAGATCCAGTTCAAGGGCTGACGCTTCTACGGGCGAAGTAGGGGAAGAGGAAAGCGAGCGGGCCCGCCCTCCACCAGGGCGGGCCCGCTGCGCGCCACGATGGCGTCGTGACTCTGGACGCCCAGCCGCGTGATCGCGTGCTCGAAGCGGCTTACGCGTGCGTGGCGCGCTTCGGCATGGGCAAGACGACGATCGACGACGTCGTGAAGGAGTCCGGCGTCTCGCGCGCGTCGATCTACCGGCTCTTCCCGGGAGGCAAGGACCAGCTCCTGCGCGAGACCGTGGGCTGGGAGATGAACCGGTTCTTCGGGCGGCTGGCCGAGGCCGTCTACGACTCGCCCGACTTCGCCAGCCTGCTCGAGGACGGCCTGGTGTTCGCGCACCGGTCGATCCAGGAGCACGAGGTGCTCCGCAAGGTGCTCGAGACCGAGCCCGAACGGCTGCTGCCGCTGATCACGGTGGAGCAGCACCGGGTCCTCGGCTTCATCACCGCCTTCCTGTTGCCGTATCTCGAGCGGGAGCACGAGGCGGGCCGGGTCCGCCCCGGCGTCGACCTCGAGGCCGCCGCCGACTTTGTCGCCCGGATGATCCTGTCGCTCATCGGGTCACCAGGCCGCTGGGACATGGACGATCCCGACCAGGTCCGCATCCTGGTCCGCGAGGAGATCCTGGGCGGGATTCTCACCTGACTCTTGCCGTGCCTCGGCGTGTGACCTGCGACACATTGACGGTGAGACGTTTTCCGGCTTACTGTCTCAGGGCAGGCTCAATTCATGGCTTCCCTGACCACGACCGCCGAGGCTCCGATCCTCCCGACCGGGAGCATCGAGGAGCGCGCCGTCCGGGCCACGCTCGTGTGCGTCGCCCGCCACGGCCTCGCCAAGACCACGTTCGACGACGTCGCGCGCGAGGCCGGTTGTGCCCGGGCCACGCTCTACCGGTACTTCGGAGGGAAGCCGCAGCTGGTGCGCGTCACCGTCGCCCGCGAGGCGGCTCGTATCGCGGCCTGCATCCGCGGCGCCGGCGACGCCGAGACCGAGTTCGAGGACGCGGTCGTGGCGATGGTCGTACGCGCCGCCCGGGAAGTGCGCGACCACGAGGCGCTGCAGTTCCTCTTCGCGTTCGAGCCCGAGATCGTGCTCCCGCACGTGACCTTCGACGCCGGAAACCGCTTCCTCGTGGGCGCCGGGTCCGCCATCGCTCCCGCGCTCGACCGCTTCGTCCCGTCCGACCGCACCGCCCGCGCCGCTGAATGGCTCGCGCGCGTCGTGCTCACCCACGCCGTCTCACCGACCAGCTCCATCGACCTGACCGACGAGGACGCCGCCCACGCGCTCGTACGCGAGTTCGTGATGCCCGGCCTCGCCGGCACCGACACGATCCTCCCGACCACCCAGACCACATCGCCCGCATCACCCAGGGGGTAAGCCCGATGGCCACCAACAATGAGATCCTCGGCCGCCACGAAGTCGACGACCTCGAGGCGATTCTCGCGATCAGCAACAAGGACATCGACGACGTTCAGCACCTCGTCAAGGCGGACGCCGACGCGATCTTCACGTGGGACTACGAGCGCAGCCGCCCCGCCCTCGGGAAGCTCTACGAGAAGGCCAAGAAGTCGCAGTGGAACGTCACGACCGATCTCGACTGGGACACCGACGTCGACCAGGAGGCGGTGGTCGTCGCCAACGCCCTGCAACAGAACGGCGGCGGGCCCGTCGGGTCTGAGGTCGACACGACCGGCACGCCGTTCGAGAAGTGGACCGAGAAGGAGTGGATCCAGTTCGGCATCGAGTCGCAGAACTGGACGCTCTCGCAGTTCCTCCACGGCGAGCAAGGCGCCCTGATCTGCACGGCCAAGGTCGTCGAGACCGTCCCGTGGATCGACGCCAAGTACTACGCGGCCACGCAGGTGATGGACGAGGCCCGGCACGTGGAGGTCTTCTCGCGGTACCTCGACGAGAAGCTCTCCGGCCACTATCCGATCAACGCGCACCTGCGCCTGCTGCTCGACGACATCATCGCCGACCCGCGCTGGGACATGACCTACCTCGGCATGCAGATCATGGTGGAGGGCCTCGCGCTGGCGGCGTTCGGGTTCATCCACCAGCTCACGACCGAGCCGCTCCTGAAGAAGGCCCTGCGCTACGTGATCAGCGACGAGGCCCGCCACGTCGCGTTCGGCGTGCTGTCACTGCAGGAGTACTACAAGGAGCTGAGCGGTCCCGAGATCCGCGAGCGCCAGGAGTTCGCGTTCGAAGCCGCGGTGCGCATGCGGGACCGGTTCCTCCAGCAGGAGGTGTTCGACCGGATGGGCATCGACGTGAAGGAGGCCGTGCAGCTCGTGATGCAGGCGCCCGACCGTCCGCTCTTCCAGGCGATGCTGTTCTCGAAGATCGTGCCCAACTGCAAGAAGCTCGGACTGCTCGACGCCGGCGACGGCTGGCTGCGCGAGCGGTTCACCGAGCTGGGTGTAATCCAGTTCGAGGACTTGGAGGACACGGGCGAGGAGTACGCGGCGCTCGACGAGGTTGCGAAGGACCGCGAAGCAGCAACCGCGTGACGTCCCGATGCGTACCTCAGCTTCGCTGAGCGAAGCTGAGGTACGTATGAGTGGCGCTCTAGCATCGGGCCGATGAGCGACGCAGTACGGATCGTCTTTCTGGGCGGTCTGGGCGAGATCGGCCGCAACTGCTTCTGCCTCGAGGTCGACGGCCGCATCCTCGTCGTGGACTGCGGGCTCATGTTTCCCGATCCCGACATGCCCGGCGTCGACCTCGTGCTGCCGGACTTCACCTACCTACGCGAGAACGCCGACCGCGTCGAGGGCGTCGTCCTGACCCACGCGCACGAGGACCACGCCGGTGGCCTTGCATACCTCCTGCGCGACGTCGAAGTGCCGATCTACGGCACGGAGCTCTCCCTCGCTCTGGCGCGCGGCCGCATCGAAGAGGCCGGAATGCTGAAGCGCACCGAGCTCATTCGCGTGCGCGACGGCGAGCGTCGACGCATCGGACCCTTCGACTGCCAGTTCGTCCCCGTCACGCACTCGGTCCCGCACTCGCTCGCCACCGCGTACTTCACGCCCGCGGGCACGATCCTTCACACCGGCGACTTCAAGCTCGACCTGAACCCGGTCGACGGGCGCAAGACCGACCTCGCGCTCCTCGGGGAGATCGCCCGACGCGACGGCGGCATCCGGCTGCTGCTCTCCGACTCGACCAACGCCGAACGGCCCGGGTTCACACCATCCGAGTCGACGGTGGGCGACGCGATGGAGGACCTGTTCCGCCAGTATCCGGACCGGCGGTTCATCATCGCCTGCTTCGCCTCCCATCTCCACCGGGTCGAGCAGGCCGCTCGGGCCGCGCTCGACTCGGGACGCCAGATCGCGTTTCTCGGTCGGTCGATGGCCCAGAACGTCACCCGGGCGCGAGAGCTCGGACTGCTCGACGTCCCGGCGGACCGGGTCGTCGACATCGAGGACGCCGCCAAGTACACGCCGGGCGAGCTGTGCATCATCTGCACCGGCTCGCAGGGGGAGCCGCTCAGCGCGCTGTCGCTCATGGCCGCTCATGAGCATCGCTGGGTGAAGGTCAGCGAGGACGACATCGTTGTCATCTCGGCCCACGCGATCCCCGGCAACGAGGCGAACGTCTCGCGGGTCATCGACGCGTTCCACCGCACTGGCGCCGAGGTTGTGCACGGCGGGACCGCGCCGGTGCACGTCTCGGGCCACGCGTCGCAGGAGGAGCTCAAGTTCCTGCTGAACCTGGTCCAGCCCGAGTGGTTCGTGCCCGTCCACGGCGAGTACCGCCACATGGTCCACCACGCTCGCCTGGCGCGTGACGTCGGGCTGCCCGACGACCGCGTGATCATCTGCGAGGACGGCGACGCGCTGACGCTCACCCCCGAGGTGATCGAAGTCGACCGGCGTTCGGTGCCCGCCGGGTACCTCTACGTGGACGGCATCGTGGGCGACGTCGGGCACGGCGTCCTGCGCGACCGTCGCAGCCTGGCCGAGGAGGGCGTGGTCGTCGTCATCGTGACGGTCGACGCCGGGAGCGGGGAGGTCGTCACGGGTCCTGAGATCGTCACGCGCGGCTGGGTCTATGCACCGGAGGCCGACGAGCTCCTGGAGGACGGCAAGGCCGCCGTGCTCTCGTCGTTGGCGGACGCGGCCGAAGAGGGTGCCACCGACTTCGAGACGATCCGTCGCCACGCGCGGCGGGCGCTCGGCCGCTTCATCAACGAACGCACCAGGCGGCGCCCGGCGATCATCCCCGTCGTCATCGAGGTGTGAGCGACCCGGTGGCCACGATCCGCGACTGGTCGAACTTCATCGCCGGGCGGGTGGCGATCGTGACCGGCGGCGGAGGGGGAGTCGGGCGTGCGATCTGCATCCAGCTCGCCCGCGCCGGCGCCGAGGTGTGGGTCAACGACCTGTACGCCGACCGGGCCGAGAAGGTCGTGCGCGAGATCGAGGAGGAAGGCGGCGCCGCGAACGCGGTCGTCGGCGACGTGACCGACCGTGAGGCCGTGCCCGGGATGGTGCGCGGCACCGGGGCCGTCGACATCCTCGTGAACAACGCCGGCATCCCGCCCGAGGGGATTGTGGTCAAGCAGTTCGTCGAGACCGGTCCCGACGAGTGGGACCCGCTCATCCGGCTCAACCTCGCCGCCGTGCTCGGCGTCACCCGCGCGTACCTCCCGGGGATGATCGACCGCGGGTGGGGGCGGATCCTGACGATCGTGTCCGACGCCGGCCGGCGCGGCGAGCGCAAGCAGGTCGTGTACGGCGCGGCCAAGGCCGCCGCCATGGGCTTCTCGCGCGGCCTCGCGGCCGAGGTCGGGCGGCACGGCGTGACCGTGAACTGCCTCTCGCTCGGGACGATGAAGCACGGCGCGCTGGCGGACGCCATCGAGCACGACCCGGCCATCGAGGAGCGGCTGGCGAAGGCCTACCCCGCGGGGCGGATCGGCCGCGTGAGCGACCCGGCGCCGCTGGCCGTCCTGCTCTGCAGCGACGCCGCCGAGTGGATCACCGGCCAGGTGTACCCGGTCGACGGGGGCTACTTCCCCGCGCTGTAGCACCCGTTTGCGCCCCGGAGTGGCCCGGGTATCCAGCTGAGCCTGGTGGGGCCGGTGTTACTGTCGGGGCCTATGGCTGCGCCCGCTCGCACGCGCCGTCGCAAGCCCGCCTCCAAGCGCCGCACGAGCACCCGGAGGCGCGCTCCCGCGCGCCCGTCCGCCTGGGAGCGCAGCCGGGAGGCCGCCGGGCGCCAGCTGCGCGGCCACGGCGCCGACGCGCTCGCGGTCGCCCTCGTCATCGTCGGCGTGCTCACGGTCCTGGGCCTGGCCTCCGACCTGGCCGGCCCCGTCGGACGCGTGCTCGCCGACGGCAGCGCCAGCGTGCTCGGCCGAGGCCGGATCGCATTCCCCCTCGCGTGCTTCGGCTTCGCGCTGCTCCTGTTCGTCGGCCGCACGCCGCGCGGACTCGGCTTCGACGACTACGAGGAGGTCGACGACGAAGAGGACGAAGCGCCGGCGCCCGCGCCGTTGCGCATCGGTCTGGGAATCGCCCTCGTCCTGCTGGCGACGGTCGGGCTGCTCCACTTGAGCGGCGGCAGCCCGCGCGTCGACGCGAGCGACCAGCTGCGCGACGCAGGAGGGCTGCTCGGCGCCGCTCTCGCGGGGCCGCTGGGCGCCGGCGCCGGTGTCGTCGGCGCGGCGGTGATCCTCGTCGGCCTCGGTCTGCTCGGCCTCCTGCTCGCACCGGGCGTGCCCATGCGGCGCGTGTTCGACACGATCGCGGTCGCGCTCCGCGCCACGAGCCGGGTGATCGGCGCGCTGTTCCAGCTCGGTGAGCCGGCCCCTTCGTCGCTCGACGAGCCCGACGCCCGAGCCGGCGTCGAGGCGGACGAGGAGCCGGACGTCGACGACGTCCCCCGCCCGGCCGACGAACCGGCGGCCGAGCTCTACGACCAGCAGGCCGACGCCGTCCCGGCGCCGCGGTCGTCGGTCGGCACGACGATCGAGTCCGACGGGCAGGTCGCGATCGACCTCGGCCCGGGGTACAAGCCGGGCTCCTGGAAGCTCCCCGCCACCAACGTGTTGAAGCGCAGCGGCCGCCAGGAGGTCGACCGTCGCTTCGTGGAGGAGGGCGGCAAGGTGCTCGAGTCGACGCTGGCCGAGTTCGGTGTCGCCGCCAAGCTCTCGGGCATGACCGTCGGGCCGACCGTGACCCGGTACGAGCTCGAGCTCGCCTCGGGCGTGAAGGTCAACCGGGTCACCGGCCTCAGCCACGACATCGCGTACGCGATGGCGTCGCCCGACGTTCGCATCCTCGCCCCGATCCCGGGCCGGAGCGCGATCGGCGTCGAGGTCCCGAACCGGCAGCGTCAGCTCGTGACGCTCGGCGACCTGCTCGCGACCGACGAGTCCAAGAAGGCGGCGCATCCGCTGGAGGTCGCGCTCGGGCGAGACATCTCCGGCCAGCCCGTGATGCTCAACCTCACGACGATGCCGCACCTCCTGATCGCAGGCGCGACCGGCGCCGGCAAGTCGAGCTGCATCAACTCGATTGTCTCGTCCATTCTCATGCGCGCCACACCCGATCAGGTGCGGCTGATCCTCGTCGACCCCAAGCGCGTCGAGCTCGGTGCGTACAACGACCTGCCGCACCTGCTCACGCCGGTCGTCACCAACCCGAAGAAGGCGGCCAACGCGCTCGACTGGGCCGTGCGGGAGATGGACCTCCGGTACGAGATGCTCGCCGACGCCGGCGTCCGCGACATCGCGGGCTACAACGCCGCCTTCGATCGCGGCGACCTCGCCACCACCGAGGAGCCCGACCCGATGACGGGGCGGGGCTACGAGCGTTTGCCGTACATCCTCGTGGTCGTCGACGAGCTCAACGACCTCATGATGGTGGCGGCGCGTGACGTCGAGGCGAGCGTGTGCCGCATCGCGCAGATGGCCCGCGCCGTCGGCATCCACCTCGTCATCGCGACGCAACGACCGTCGGTCGACGTGATCACCGGCGTGATCAAAGCCAACATCCCGAGCCGCCTCGCGTTCTCCGTGACGAGCATCGCCGACTCGCGAGTGATCCTCGACCAGGCCGGCGCCGACAAGCTGATCGGCCAGGGCGACATGCTGATCGTCAGCGCGTCGTCGAGCCGCCCGCAGCGGATTCAGGGGGCGTGGGTCGACGAGGAGTGCATCCGACGCCTCGTCGCGCACTGGCGGCGCCAGGTCTCCGAGCCTGCGTACGTCGAGGGCATCGCGGGTGAGGACGCGGCCGGCGGCCGTGCCGGCGGCGAGGTCGACGAGGACGACGACCTGCTCGCCGAGGCGATGGAGCTCGTGGTCCGCAGCGGGCTCGGCTCGACGAGCATGCTGCAGCGCAAGCTGCGGGTCGGGTTCTCGCGTGCCGGCCGGCTCATGGACCTGCTCGAGCGCAAGGGCATCGTGGGTCCGTCCGAGGGCTCGAAGGCCCGGGCGGTGCTCATGACGGTCGAGGAGTTCGAGGAGCTCGAGCAGCGCGTCTGAGCCGACTCCCGGGTCGGTGAGAAGCTCATTCACAATGAACGATCGTGGTCGACGGCCGCGCAGCGTGCTGGCCACCGTGTGGATCCTCGTCGCGTGCGCCGCGGTCGGCACCGGCATCGGCCTCGTGGTTCGGCAGGTGCGCTCGGACGGCGGCGGCGGACCGAAGGCGATCCGCGTCCGGCCCGCGCGGCCGGGGCCGCAGAGTCCCGCCGCCCTCTGGCTGTTCGGGGCGACCACCGTGCGCCTCGATCCCTCGACGCTGTCGGATCCCCGCGACGCGGGCTTCCAGGGCTTCGGCTCCGTGCTCGGCGGCGAGGGCGTCGTGTATCTCTACGACCCCGTGACCGGCCGCGTCGGCGTCGTCGACGCGACCCGCAACGAGCTCGTCGGGCGGACGAGCGTCCCCGTCGAGGGCGGCGAGGGAGCGGACGTCGCACCCGTCCTCGCCGTGCAGCGCGGTTCGTTGTGGCTCGTGACCGGTTCCGGCCGGCTGACGCGCTACGAGCTCGCGTCGGGCGGAACGTCCGACGTCACGTTGCCCACCGACGTCGTCTCCGAGGCGGCGGCGGGTGGACCGCCGGCCGCCGGCGCCACGCGCGTGGTCGCCGACGGCGAGGCGGCGTGGGCGGTCTACGACCTCGGCGTGACCGGGAACCCGCCACTCCCGGCGGTCGTGCGCGTCGCACCCGACGGCACTGTCACCGCTCGCGCGGCGCTGCCCGATCAGGTGAGCGGCGTCCGGCTCGATCCTCAGGCAGTGACGCTCGGGGACGGAACGCTTTGGATCGTCGGCCGACAGGCGGTGGTCGGCCTCGACCCCGGCACCCTGGCCGTGCGCCACAGCTTCACCGTGCAGAGCGAGTTGGCGATCGACCTGCACAGCGCGGCCAGCGCGGGCGGGTTGCTCTGGAGCTACGACTCCGATAGCGGCGCATTGCTCGGCATCGGCGACCAGGGCGGCGTCCGTCAACGGGTCGCGATTGCGAACGGCACGCAAGCGGAGGTCCCGGCGGCGGCCACGATCATCGCCGGTGGTGACGTGCTCTGGGTGCGAGTGCGCATCGGGGGAGCCACCACGCTCGAGCAGCTGGTCACACGCGTCGTCGCGACGTCGGGCGACATCACGGGTCGCTTCGACGCGCCGCCCACGCTCGAGGTGGGGGAGATCGCGGTCAGCCGGTGATCCGATGCGTATCTCAACGACGCCTGGCGTCGCTCAGATACGCACCGGCGCGAAGCGGGGCGCCCCGGAGGACGCCCCGTCCGCTACTCGTGGACGACCGGCGTCGTTGGCGGTCGTGCCGCGGAGATTTGGTCAGGAGATCGTCAGGCGGCTCGGCGCAACGGTCGGTGCTCGCCCAGGGTCTCGTCCCGGGTCGCGCGGTCGTGGGTCAGGTAGCCGAAGACGGCCCTCCAGCCCACGGTCGCCCCCGCGACCATGAAGCCCGTGATCCAGACACCGAGTGTCTCGTTGCGCACGGTGATGCCGAAGCCGCGGAACAGCGAGTAGTCGAGGGCGACCACTACACCGATCGCAGCCACGAACGTGACCAGCGACTTCCAGGCCCGCAGCGGGGGAACGCTGTCGGCGAGGAAATCGACAACCTTCACGCAGCCCAGCGCGAGCAGGGCAACGATCGCGAAGTCGTACATGTGCCACCTCCAAGGTGACGGGGAGGGATCTTCGCCCTCCAACAACTACGACTCCGGTGACGACGCGAAGGTGACGCGTTTCACACGAGGCAGTCGTACACGGCGTCGACGAGCGCCGACGCCCGCTCGGGCGCATTCGGCCCCAGCTCCATGCGGTTCATCACGTAGCCGAAGCCGAGCTCGCGGTCGGGGTCGGCGAAGCCGAGGGAGCCGCCCGCGCCCGGGTGGCCGAACGCCCGCGGGCCGGTCGACCCGAGGCCCGGCGGCAGGATGAAGCCGAGACCGAAGCGCATCGGGTACATGATCACCTTGTCGGGCCCGTCGGACTGCACCTCGCACGCCGCCGCGACCGTGCCCGGCTCGAGAATGCGCACGGCGTCGACGTCGCCGACGGTGGCCGCGTACATGCGCGCGACGGAGCGCGCGTCTCCGATGCCGTTCGACGACGGCAGCTCGGCCGCGTGCAACGGGCGTGTGTTCCACATGTCGTCGTAGGCGAACAGCCCCGACGGCCCGGCCATGACCTTCCCGAGGAAGGTCTCGGGGCCCGTCAGCTGCTCGACCAGCGCGCGTGCTTCGGGATCGGCCGGCGGCTCGGGCGGGACCATGCGCGCGACGCGTGGATCCTCCGACTCGGGGAGGCCGATCCAGAAGTCGAGGCCGAGCGGCGTGGCGATCTCCTCGGCGAAGAACTCCCCCGGCGAGCGGCCGTCGATGCGGCGGATGATCTCGCCGACGATCCAACCGAACGACCGCATGTGGTAGCCGTGCGCAGTGCCCGGCTCCCAGTTCGGCTCCTGCGCGGCGATCGCGTCGACGACCGGGTCCCACGCGAGCACCTCCTCCAGCGTGAGCTCGCCCTCGACGTGCGCGAGGCCGGCGCGGTGACCGAGCACCTGCCGGACGGTAATCCGATCCTTGCCGCCGGCGGCGAACTCGGGCCAAGAGCGCGACACCGGCGCGTCGACATCGAGCAAGCCGCGCTGCACGAGCGTGTGCGCGCAGATCGCGGTCGCGCCCTTGGTCGTCGAGAACACGAGCGCCAGCATGTCGGGCAACCACGGCCGCGCCTCGGAGGCGTCGGCCACGCCGCCCCAGATGTCGACGACGGCTCGCCCGCCGACGTAGACGGCGCAGGCGGCGCCGACGTCGCGCCGCCGGCGGAAGTTCTCGACGAACGCGTCGACCACGGGCTCGAAGGCGGGGTCGGTCCGTCCGCCGACCTCGACGATCTCGCTGGCGGGCCCGGCGTCTGCGCTCACGCCCGGGTCAGTGTAGGGACGCCGCAAGTAGGCTTTGTGCGTGTCCCAGGTCCCCGAGTCCGAGATCCCGGCGCGCTTCTACGTCGAGACCCTCGGGTGCCCCAAGAACGCCGTCGACTCCGACAAGGTGACGGCCTCCCTGCTCGCCGACGGGCTCGAGCCGGCGGCGTCGCCCGAGGAGGCGGAGCTCGTCGTGGTCAACACGTGCGCGTTCGTGGAGGCGGCGCGGCAGGAGTCCATCGACGTGGCGCTCGCTCTCGCCGAGGCCCGCAAGCCGGGCGCCAAGCTCGTCGTGACGGGCTGCCTGGCCGAGCGGTACGGGGACGAGCTCGCCACGGCGCTGCCGGAGGCCGACGCCGTCGTCGGCTTCGGCGGCGAGGGGGCGCTGGCGGAGGTCGTGCTGCGGCGCAAGCCGACTGGCGTGCGCGACCTGCTCGAGCTGCCCCGGGCGGCGCCGTCCGCCCCGTGGGCGTACGTCAAGGTGGCGGAAGGCTGCGATCGCGCCTGCGCGTTCTGCGCGATCCCGTCGTTCCGCGGGAAGCAGCGCTCACGCACACCCGATTCCATCGAAGCCGAAGCCCGCGCCCTCGTCGACGCCGGCGCGGTCGAGCTGGTGCTCGTGGCCCAGGACCTCGCGTGGTACGGACGCGACGCCGGCGAGCCCGGCTCTCTGGCGCCGCTCCTGACGCGCCTCGACGCGCTCGCCGAACACGGCCTCGGGCGCATCCGGCTCCTCTATCTGTATCCGAGCGAAGTGCGCGAGCCGCTGGTGTCGACGATGCTCGACCTGCCCACCGTCGCCCCGTACTTCGACCTGTCCTTGCAGCACGCGTCGGCCGGGCTGTTGCGGCGCATGAAGCGGTGGGGGAACGGCGACCGGTTCCGCGCCCTCGTCGACGGCATCCGCGCTCGCGAGCCCGGCGCGGTGTTCCGCTCGTCGTTCATCGTCGGCTTCCCCGGGGAGACCGAGCACGACCACGACGAGCTGCTGTCGTTCCTCGACGCGGTCGAGCTCGACTGGGCCGGGTTCTTCCCGTTCTCGCGCGAGGACGGCACGCCGGCCGCCGAGATGGACGGCGTCGTCCCCGACGACCTGATGCACGAGCGCCTCCGTGAGTGCAGCGAGACGCAGGACCCGATCACGCAAGCTGCGCGCGACGCGGTCATCGGCGCGGAGATCGACGTGCTCGTCGACGGGTCCGAGGAGGAGAACGGCGAGCCCGTCGGGCGCACCTACCGCGAAGCCCCCGAGATCGACGGCGTCGTGCGCATCCCCGGTTCGTACGCCCGGCCCGGTGCCCGTGTACGTGCCCGGGTGACCTCGGCGTGCGGGCCCGACCTCATCGCGGAGCCGGCATGAGTGCCGCTCGCGAAGCGCCGATGAGCACGGCGGCGCGTGCGACGGCGCCGCTGCGTCGTTTCGGCGAGGGCGCGGTCGCGACGCCCGCCAACGCCATCACCGTCGCGCGCGTCCTGCTCGCGGCGCCCACGCTCGTGCTGATCGCACAGCGGGGCTCCTCGTGGCCGGCGGTGGTCCTGTGGCTGGTGCTCGCGTGTACGGACGGCGTCGACGGGTGGGTGGCGCGGCGCGACGGCACGACCCGCTCGGGTGCGTTCCTCGACCCGCTCGCCGACAAGATCCTCGTGATCGGCGGGTTCCTCGCGCTCGGCGTGCGCGGCGACATCACGTGGATCCCGATCCTGCTCGTCATCGGCCGGGAAGCCGGGATCCAGGTCTACCGATCGCTCGCCGGCCGGCGCGGGATCTCGCTGCCGGCCCGTCAGCTCGGCAAGTGGAAGACAGTGCTGCAGTTCGCGGCAGTCGGCGCGTTCCTCTTCCCACCGCTCGACGACATGGCCTGGCTCCAGCAGTCCGTCCTGTGGGTGGCGGTGGCGCTCACCCTGCTGTCGGGCCTCGACATCGTCCGCCGGGGCTGGCAGGAGACCCGCGCGTGAAATGCGAGGTGCTGGCGATCGGGACCGAGCTCCTGCTCGGCCAGATCGTCGACACCAACAGCACCTGGATCGGCGAGCGGCTCGCCGAGGCGGGTATCGACAGCTACGAGCACCGGCAGGTCGGCGACAACCTCGGCCGCATGGTGCAGGCGCTGCGCGAGCTCCTCGACCGCAGCGACGCCGTCATCGTGTGCGGCGGGCTCGGCCCGACGCCTGACGACATGACCCGCGAAGCCATCGCGGAGGTGATGGGTGTCGAGCTCGAGCGTCGCGACGACCTCATCGAATGGGTGTCGGCGTTGTTCACGTCTCGCGGCCGCGAGATGCCCGACAACAATCTTCGCCAGTGCGACATCCCGGTGGGTGCCGAGCCGATTCCGAACTCGGTCGGGACGGCTCCGGGGATCAAGGCGCCGGTCGGCGACAAGATCGTGTACGCCGTACCGGGCGTCCCGTACGAGATGCAGCTCATGATGAGCGAGCACGTGCTCCCGGACGTGTTGCGACGCGCCGGCCAGCAGTCGGTGATCGTGTCGCGGTCGCTCAAGACGTGGGGCACATCGGAGTCGGGGTTGGCGGAGATGATCGCCGACCGGGTCGACGCACAGACGAACCCGACGATCGCATTCCTCGCGCGCGGCATCGAAGGGCTCGTCGTGCGGATCACCGCCAAGGCGCCGACCCTCGAAGAGGCGCGCGCGCTGATCGAGCCGGAGGAGCACGCGCTTCGTGCCGTCCTGGGCGATCTCGTGTTCGGTGTCGACGACGAGACGATGGAGACCGTGGTCCTGGATCTCCTGCGCAAGCGCGGGCTGACGTTGGGCGTGGCCGAGTCGGTCACCGGCGGCCTGGTGTCGTCCCGGCTCGTCGCGGTGCCCGGCACGAGCGACGTGCTGAAGGGCGCGGTCGTCTCCTACACGACCGACGTGAAGCGCTCGCTGCTCGGCGTCGAGGCCGAGCACGCCGTCAGCGCGGAGTGCGCGCGCGAGCTCGCTGCCGCGGCCCGGCGGGTGCTCGGCGCCGACGTCGGCCTGGGCGTCACGGGCGTGGCCGGGCCCGACGAGCAGGACGGTCAGCCGGCCGGGACGGTGTTCTTCGGTCTCGCGGTAGGCGAGGGGCCGGCGGAGGCGGTGGGGACGCGGCTGCCCGGTCAGCGCGAGATGGTGCGGCAGTTCGCGACGATCTCGTTGCTGAACCTGCTGCGGATGAAGCTCGTGTCGATGGGGTGAGCGAGCCCGAGCTCGTCCGCGCCTTCGTCGCCGTGGTCCCACCCGACGACGTGCTCGACGCAGTCGGCGAGGCGGCGGCGGGCATCGACCTCCCCGGCACCGCTCGGCGGACGACCCGCCCCCAGTGGCACCTCACGCTCCAGTTCCTGGGCAACCGCGTCGACCTCGACCGGGTACGGGACGCGCTCGGCGCGCTCGCAGTGCGCGCCGCTCCCGTGCAACTCGGGCCGGCCGGCGCGTTCCCGACCGAGCGGCGCGGGCGCGTGCTCTGGCTCGGCGTGAGTGAGGGCCAGGCGCTGCTCGCGCAGCTCGCGGCGGCGGTCGGCGCGCTGCTCGAGCCGGTCGGGTACCCGCCCGAGGCGCGGCCGTTCCACGCGCATCTCACGCTCGCCCGGCTGAAGTCGCCGGTGGACCTCCGCGCGGTCGTCGCCGACCTCGGTCCCGGGCCGGTGGGGCGTGCGTTCCCGGCGGCCGAGCTGGTGCTGTTCCAGAGTCAGGTGCGGCGCAGTGGCGCCGAGTACACGCCTCGGGCCCACTTCCCGCTCGGCTGACCTGCGGCGCGGCGGGATCCTTGCATCGAACGGGTGTTCGGGCTAGGTTACACGCGTGTCATTCGGGTGCCGGCCCGAGGCGTCAGGCGTACTTGTCATACCCCCGCCGTAGGTTGCTCCTGACGGCGCTTCCCCCGAAACGCACGACATCGCACAGACGACGAGGAGGGTTCCATCGTGGAACGCGACAAGGCGCTCGAGATGGCCGTCGGCCAGATCGAGAAGCAGTTCGGCAAGGGCGCCATCATGAAGCTGGGAGAGCGCGGCAACGTCGGCGTGGCCGCCATCCCCACCGGCGCCCTCGCCCTCGACATCGCGCTCGGCATCGGAGGCCTGCCCCGGGGTCGGGTGGTGGAGGTCTTCGGTCCCGAGGCATCGGGGAAGTCGACGCTGGCCA
>WNGA01005386.1_pt1 | contig 18476 bp, 12 predicted proteins | sample 5400061 | NCBI WGS metagenome assembly WNGA01 (sample SAMN13153366, study PRJNA577476) | soil metagenome | isolation source: 100 cm soil or saprolite under grassland replicate 2 | place: USA:California | collected 2016-06-15 | reverse complement strand
GCGGAAGCCGACGACACGCTGTGGCATGCCGTCGGCCTCCGCACCAGCCAAAACGTCACGTGGTGGTATCAAGCGTTGGCCAGCGATATTCAAGACTCTTAATCCGCGGGTTCGGGGTTCGAGTCCCTGGCGGCGCACCGATGGTGGACACGCGCGAACCGTCGTTTGATCGGCGGTTCGGGTGTCCGGCCCGAGGATCGCAACGGCGTCTGTAGCACTGAGTGGTACCTGGAATGCCAGCGTGACGGTCGAGGTCCCGTTGAGGTGTATCTCGGAGATCAGCGCTTCGCAAAGCGCCTTGCGCTGTTGGACTGTGCCGGCGCTGATGATCTCGGTTACTTGGTCGCGTAGGTCGATCAGATAGCTGTCGTCGGCCTCATCGGCATCCATATCGAGGATGAAGCTCAGCTCGTCGCGCCGTTGCCGCAGTTGCCGGATCTGCTCGGCGAGTTTGTCTACCCGTCGGGCAACAGCGTCCCGGTCGATCTTGTTGTCCTCGTAGTCGGCGAGGTACTTGTCGACCACGGCCTCCTTCGCGGCGAGCTGGTCTTCGATGGAGGCGCGCTCGCCTTCAAGCCCGCTGCGGGCCTGGTGCCGTTTTGCCCGAGCTGCGGCGACCGCGTCCTGGGCAAGATCCAGTTGCTCGGTATAGAAGTCGCGAAGCGCGGTCACGACCAGGGCGTCCAGGGCGTCGGCGTCGATGCGAGGGGCGGCGCAGTGCTCGACGCCGTATCGGCTGCGGGTGAAGCAGGTGTAGTACCGGTAGGTGCGGCTGCGGCCGACGGCGTTGGTGCCCAGGTAGGTGCGTCCGCACCGAGGGCAGGTCAGCTTGCCGGTCAGGTGATAGTCGGAGGACCCGGCGGCCTTCCGCGATGGGCTCTCCCCGCGCTGGGCCAGGATCCGTTGGGCCAGATCGAAGGTGGCGGGGTCGATGAACGCCTGGTGAGCGTCGTTGGCCAGAACCTGCCTGAAGCGAATCTCACCAAGGTAGATCCGGTTGACCAGCACGTCAGCGACGGTCTTGTGGCTCCACGGCCGGCCGTGGCGGCGGTACATCTTGCGGTCGTTGAGGTCATGGGCGATGGCCCGGGTTCCCAACCGGTGGCGGGTGTAGAGCCGGAAGATCTCGTTGATGATCTTCTCCTCGGCCTCGTTGGCCAGCAGGGTGTGTTCCGTGGGGTCGACGGTGTAGCCGTAGGGCGCGGCGCCGAGGGTCCACTTGCCTTTGGACGCCTTGCGTTCCATGCCGTTGATGACCCGATCGATGATCATTTCCCGTTCGAACTCGGCGAAGACGCCGAGCATCTGCACCAGCATCCGCCCGGCGGGGGTGGAGGTGTCGAACGGCTCGGTGGCCGAGCGGAAAACCACGCCCGCGCCGTCGAGCTCGTCGAGCAGGGTGACCAGGTCCCGGATGCGGCGGGTGAACCGGTCGACCCGGTAGACCAGCAGGACGTCGAAGCGCCCGGCGCGGGCGGCGGCCAGGGCTCTCTGGAGGCCGTCGCGTTCGAGGCTGCTGGCGGATGCGTCGTCGGGGAAGGTGGCGACCAGGCTCCAGTTGGGCTGCGACTTGATGTACGCACGTAGCTTGCTGTCCTGGGCTTCCAGCGAGAACGGCTGGTGCTCCTCGTCGGTGGATCGCCGGATGTAGATCGCAACCCGAAGGTTGGTTGAGGCCGCCGCCAGCGCGACGGCCTGAGTAGTGGCGTGGCGTGCCATGGATATCTCCGTGCTGTGGGGCGGTAGGGCCGGGACGACGCCGGCCGGGAGCGGGCGGCGACTGTACCGCGACTCGCCGTCAAGTCCTGTGAGCGGACGCAGATCCTGGTCTACACGAGGCCCGCACAGCGTTTGACGCGGGCGCAAGCCAACGATGTCTTGGCGACGAACCACTGCCTCGGGTCCGGTGTCAGTGGCGTCGCTGGCACGTCCAGTTGGCCGGGCACCTGCGACAGCGTCGGTTCGCAACATCTGCGGCAGGTGGACGGCGCTACACCGCAACGGTGCGTATCCGGGCCCGCGTGCACGCAACGTACAGCTGTCGGTGCGGCTCTTCGCTGTAGGTAAGTCCAGCGTTTAGACGGTGGGCGTCGGCGTCCCGTAGGCGTACTCCAACGTGGTCCCACTCCCTGCCCTTGGCCTGGTGAGTCGTCATTCCGGGAACCAGTTGCCCGTCATACGCCAGCCGGCTGCGCAGCACGTCGAGGCGTTTGGTGTAGTTGGCACGCGCGGCAGGAAATGCACGCGGACTCACGGTCCGTACGGTTGCGACGAGCTGGTTGTAGGCCGCGACGAGAGCAGGCTTGCCAGGAGTTCTGAGGGTATCGATGACCTCCTGAAGGGCGTCCTCCAGTTGGCGCGGTGTCTCAGGATCTGCGATGCGTAGCGTGGTAAGGGCATCGGCGAGGTAGGTAGCGTCTTCCCCGAAGACACTGCGGGTGAGATGGTTGAGTAGCAGGGTTGCTGCCGCCTCCGGCGGGTTGCCCTTCGCTGAGCCATATGCCATCGGCAACACGTGAGGACCGACATCCCATAGGTGCTGCCACCAGCAGGCCAAGACGACGTCGACGCTTCCGCGTCCGCTGTTCGAATCGGTGGGCAGAGTTACGCCTACCCCGGCGCGAAGGGCATCTGCGAGCAGGCGCTGCTCGTCGCTGCGCCACCGAAACGATTGACTCAGCGGCAGATGGGTCATGCCGGTGCGTGCGACGAGTCCGGGTACGGCGTCGGGCTTGGCGCCGCGGAAGCCATACAGTGCCTGCCACGGGTCACCGATTGCGGTGATGGCAACGCCTGCACGAGCAGCGAGTTCCAGGACGGCGATGTCGAGTGCGTTGGCGTCGAATACCTCGTCAACGATCAAAGCGCGGGTTGTGGCAGCAAGTCGGGCGACAAGCGCATCAACAGCATCCTGGCTGGCGAGCGCCTGACCGAGGACTTCGCGTACGTCTTCATGGGTACATTTCCCGGCGTTGATGGCGGCCTCGTAGTCATCGGGGGAAACACGAGAAGCGCCTATGAGTACACGAGTTCGTACGACCCGCACGTCAGGTCCACGGAGTCGGAGGCCCACCACAACGAACCGCCACTTCTCGTCGGCGAGGACCTTCCAGCTGTCATGCACTTCCAGGCGGCGGTGCCCGCCGGGCCAGCGGACATGACCAGTATCAAGAAGGTGGACGAACAGGTCGTACAACAGGGTGTCGAGGGTGACGATGCGGTGGGGCCATCGCAGCGCCGATGGACCCCACGTTTGGCGCACCCGCCGGTGCAGCTCCCAAGTGGCTGACCTGGTGAAGCTCACCGCGGTGACGCTGCGGTCGTCGGTGCGGCCGGACGTCGTCAGCGAGGGGGTGTATCGCTGTGCACCGAAACGTTGCGCCGCGACGGTCGTCTTCCCAGACCCAGGCGATGCTTCAAGAAACACCCGCTTTACCGGGGTCGCGCCAGCAATTACCTGCTGATCGGTCAGACGGACGAGGTCCGGATCAACCGTGGTCACGACGGGGTCGCGCCCGAAGGTGCAGGCTCAGCGTCGGTCGTCGCCGCATCGGTGTTCGCCTCGGAGGCGGCGACACCGACGGGTCCGGGATACAGGAAGTCGAAGAGGTCGCGCAGATGTCCAGGGACCGTCACGGCGGCGCCAGTATCGCGCGCCATGGCGAGCTGGTCGGCCAATGCGAGCGCAAAGTCTCCTTTGTGCCGAGCACCCGGTCCCGCCGGCATCGCGGGCTGGTTCTCCCTTGCCTTGCGCGCGCTACGAAAGATGGCGTGGACCGTCTCGGGAGTCACCGGGTTGGGGCACGTCGAGCCCCACATCCGTGAGCGCCGCCGAGACGAGGACTTCGTTCCCGGCGGTAATGGCCGGTTCGAGGGTGGGGTGACTGTGAAAAACCCTCGCTACTTGCGGGTCGTGGGCTGCGAGCCATGCCGGTGGTGTTGGGCTCTCGGAGAAGTCGCGGTCGCTGTCGCTGAGCACGGCGAGGCGTCCGCACAGCTCGTGTTCACGGGTCGCGAGGAGCCGCACGGGCCAGGCGCCGACACGGGTGCCCATCGCCACGATGCTCAGTGCGTCGATGAACGACTGTCTGTCGGGATCCTCGCCGGCCCACTGCCATCCGAATTGGCGTACGACGGCTCCTTCGGTGACCCCTTCGACAAGGGCGAGCCGGTCAGCGAACAACGCGGCGGAGCGGCTGGAGTCCAGATGTAGGCGAGCCATGCGCAGAACAGTGGCGCGATCGGTAAGCGGGATCGTCGCCACGGCGCGGGCGACTCGGGTGCCGTCGGCGCATCGGCGAAGGACGACGATCTCCTCTGGTCGGCAGGTGGTTATCACGTCGCTCGCGTGGCTGGACAGGATGACCTGTAGCTCCGGTCGGCTGGCGACGACCCGGCGCAGATAGCGCACGAGCGAGTGCTGTAACTGCGGGTGCAGATGTGCCTCGGGCTCTTCCATGACGACCGTGGCGTGAAACGGCTCCGACGGGAAGAACGAGTCCTCTAGCGAGTCGGCCTCTGCCTTGGCCTGTTCGAGGACGGCCCGTGCGTGGTCGGCTGTTCCAGCATCCGTGGTGTCAGGGCTGCCCGATTTATCACCTTCGTTGGGCGCAGCGTCCACGACGGCGTCGCTGCCCCTTTGCGCTGGATCCGGGATGGCCGCGAGCACGACTGCGATGTGGAGAAGATTCACGTAGCCGAGCCCAGAAACATCCAGCGGTCGGGCGTTTGGCCGGCCCTCCAAGACCGCGAGCATCAGTTCAAGGACCCGGGCCAGGTACGCGTCGTCGACGATCTGCCCTCGGACGTAGGGCCATTGCCGGCTGACGCCCGCAGACAACGAGGCGAGGTGGGCAGCGATTCGCTCCTCAACGGCGGCGATGAGGCCATCGCTGGTTAGCGCTTCGAGAAGCCCCGATGCACGAGCCCGCAGGCCGCCGAGATCACGGCGACCGTTGACACGCTGCTGCTGCGCACGCAGCAGCTCGACCAGGATGCGGGCCTCCCGGCGGGCCAGCTCGTCGACCGGGTTACGCCACGCTGGCAGATAGATGAAGCGAACGCTCCTCGCGACCGTCGGGAGTTCGAGGAAAGGGCTGGCGCGGATCGTGCCGAGGTCTCGACTCAGGGCGTAGCTCCACGATGCTGCCATCGCGCCTGGCGTGGCCGCCCCAGACTGAGCTTGCAGATGTTGACCTAGCAAGCCTTCGACGGCCGGATCCGTCTCGTAGGCGTACTCGATGTCGATGCCGCGCGTCCCGGTCCCCAGAGCGGCAGCGCTCTGCCTCGGCAACCGCGGGAACTTCTCGGGATGCCCCAGGTACGCGGCGTCACATACCGTCGTCTTCCCGGCGCTGTTCGCGCCGACGAGGGCAGCGAACCGGCCCGGGATCTTGACGTCGATCTCCTCGTCACCGCTCGCGCGGAAACCACGCGTCGTGAGCCTGCTCATGTACACCGTAGGCATTCTCCCGGCAACCTACGGGGCCATGAGCGACGGGTCGCGGCGACGCCTGGTCAGGCGGCGTGTTCAGCGCCGCCTGAACGGGATGACCTTCTCTTCGCCGTCCGCGGCCACGCGATCTTCGCCTCTCTCTCTCGGTGTCGGTGCGATCGACCGCAGGACGGTGGGGTGGATCGCCAAGCCGTCCGCTGCCCGAAGGTATGGCTTGGCGCCATAGCGGCGCTCCAGGAGCGTCCATAGCAGCTTCGGTTCTTCGTGGTGGACCGTGACGGGCTCGCGTTTGCGCCAGCCCTTGGCGGAGAGCTGGACGAACAGCGAGTTCTTCCGAGTGTCGCCGATCGAGCCGACCGTGTGGCCACGCATGATCAGCGCCTGAATGGAAACCCCCCAGATCGCCTTGAGTCGGGCGTAGTCGCTCAGCGAGAGACTGTCGGACAGCTCAGCCTGGGCGCGCGTGAGGGGCACAAGCAGGGCCGTAGCGAATCGGTTCGCTTCGGCCTCCGCGTCGGTCACGCGGGGGCGAAACGTGTGCAGCACCAGGTGGGCGACCTCGTGACCAAGTGTGAATCGATCGCGATCGCCTTGGGCGCCTGGAAAGTAGCCGACCAGCGCGGTGGCGCCGAGACCACCCCAGAACGAGACGCCGAAGTGCCCGACCGGTGCGTTCTCGTCGCCGTCAATCTCCGGCAGGACCATTGGGGCGACCGCGACGCCAGCACGCTCCAGCGCCCGCGTCAGGTGCGGGATCGGCGCGTTCGGGGCGAGCCGTAGCGCCTCGCGGGTGTCGGCTGCGAGCTGCTCGATCTGGTCCTCGGTCAACGGGTCGTCGCCGGTGGCGTACGGCAACGACGGCGTCGGGTACTTCTCAGCATCCACCAGATCTTCGGTGACGCGGTAGCTCTCGCCATACACCGCGTGCACCCGACGGGTGGTCTTCCTCCTAGCTGCTGAGGTCTTGCGGAACCGCAAGCTGTCCAACGGCACCGAGGAAGGTCGGACGTAGAAGAAACCGAACGGGGTGCCCGTCGCGGCGGCGATCTGTCGAAGCATGTCCTCGGTGGCGTCGCGGCTGGAGGTTTCCACCTGAGAGATCCACGACTGCCCGACACCGGATAGCTCGGCGAGCTGGTCCTGCGTCAGACCGAGGATGTCCCGCAGGGTCCTGAGGCGTTCACCCGGCGCTGCCGCCAGCATCCTTCGAACCGCCTTCCAGCTCGTCCTCGTTGGGAATGTCCAGCTCCATGCCCTCGTCCGAGGGCTGGAACTCCAGAGCAGCAAGATCCTCGGCCGTCTCCGGCAGGATGAAGTCGAGGTCGGTCTGAGCATGATCGCCGAAGTCCCAGTTGCCAATGGGACGCACGACACGAAACGCTGGAACGCCAGACTTCGGATCGATTCTCCAGACGATCAAGAGCCTATCGTTGTGCGGCCCAACGAGTCGTTGCTGCGGGTCCATGTGGAACAACGGCAGGTTGCGGTAGAACGCGCGGCGCTGGCCGTTGCTGCCGGGCGCCGGTACGTCGGCGTCGTGGACCGCGTGGAGCACCCGAGTGCGGTAGCCGTCGCCCGCGAGCCAGAGTTCGCCGTTGCGGGCATGGTTGCCAGCCAGTACCCAAACGCCGAGCTTCTTCTTGATCTCGCCGAGACGCAGGTGGGCCAACGCCCGTACGGTGTGGGTGGCATGCCAGCGGTAGTTCGGATGACCGTCGAGTTCTGGCAACTGTGTGCGTCGCCGCTGGTCCGCCCACGTAAAGACATCGTGGAGCGGCTCACAGAGATCGCCCATCGCAGTCCGGACGCGCTCAACATCGTCGTTAGCCACGGCCGTGATATTATCACAGAAATTCTTAACAAGAGCATCTCGGCGCTGCGCGTCGCGCGAACCCAGGCGGGCGCGTTCAGCGGCGGTAGCGAGAAACCGTGCTGAGGGAGGCGGCTGACGGGACACGCGATGTACGCGTCCCGGCCGTCGTCGCGATTGACGCGGGCGAACCATCGAGACTACGGGTTATGCGGGTGCTTTGCGCGCTGTGAACCGCGCGACCAGGCCGGCGAGGCCGGGCCGCAACCTCACCGCTTCAGTGGGAAGGTCGGCGAGCCTGTCGCGGAGCTCGCCGGGGGCCATCAGGCGGTGGCGGGCACCTTCGGCCTGGTGCAGCCAGCGGGCGGGGCGGCTGGCCACCAGGTCGTAGCCGACGAGTACGCCGCCGGGGCGCAGCACCCGGATCGCCTCACCGAGGGCAGTCTCCCAGTCGATCACGTGGTGCAGCATGATGAACGACAGCACCGCGTCGAACCTGTCGTCGGGGAACGGAAGGTCGGTCGCGTCGGCCTGCCGCACGCTGGCCTGGTCGGCGAAAGTTGCCAGGCGGGCGCGGGCCGCGGTGACCATCGCCTCGTCGTAGTCGGTGACCGTCGCCCGCACCCTGGGGCGGGTGGTCAGCAGTCGGGCGGCCATGGCGCCGCTGCCGCCGCCGATCTCCAGCACCTCACCACCGAGCTGCTCGCCCTGCAGGGCCCAGGGCAAGACGATCCGGCTGGCGAAGGCGCGCCAGCCGGCGCCGCGGCAGAACGCGGACTCGAACCGCGACATCGCCGGCATAGCGGCGAACTCCTTCGACTTGCGGCGGGCGGACAGATCAGGCCGGTGCAGGGACCGGCCGACCCGGCGGCCGACGCTGTCCAGCCTGCCGCGTCCGTCATATCAGAATGGCCGGTCGCAGGGCCGAGGGGTGTACCGGGTCACCGGGTAGGGACTCGTGTCCCATTGCGGAGGGCCACCCTTCTCTACCCCTCGGGGGTATGTGGGTAGGGGCTCGCGTTGACAGGAAAGTACCTGCCATGGGAGGTGGGGGCAGAGCACAAGCGTTGCGCCAGCCACGCCAGCCACGGTGCCGGTGGCAGCCGACGCCACCGTGCTGGTGCGGGCTCGGCGGCGTCCCATGGGGTCCTCCGCGAGGGGTGCGGAGCCCGGCGGTCGGTGGTCCGGGCCGCGTGGGCCGGCAGGATAGCGCGACTCGCGGTTGGCCGGCGACGCCGTCGGCGATGGGAGCCGGTTCTGGCGGCGGGTCTAGTGCTTGCAACTTGGGTCGGACGTGTCATGTCAGTGACGAGGGCCTGCTGATGTCAAGGAGGAAGAGTTCGATTTCGAGGTCGTCGAGCAGGTTGACCTGGTTCTTCAACCTTCGCAGCAGGTCGCGCTGATTGGTGGGGCCTTTCCTTGTCCACGATGCGGGTCGCTGTTGCGGGTTGACCCAGTACACGAGGTAGATGCCGTGGTGTAGGCCGGCCGGTTTGAGGTATCGCTGGACAAGCTGATCGGTCAATGCTGTTGGTAGCGATCGGTTGTTGACGAGTTTCGCTTCGGCGATGACCCGTGCGGTACGGATTGGATGGGTGACGGTCGGTGTAGTAGCCGTAAGGTCGATGCGGGTGCCGACGCCGCCGGGCTTCTTGCGCTGGACCTGGATCTCTCGGTCGACGATGCTGCCGTTGCCCAGCCGGGTCTGCAGCTGTCGGCGCACCCAGTCGGTAATGTCATCTTCCGATTTTGGCACCGGTTCGTGCCCGTCGATGGTGTTCCAGAGGTCACGGAAGCCACCGACCGCCAGGTCGTGTTGTATTTCCGTTAGCTGCTCGATGATCACGGACATCAGGCCGCTGTTGTGCCTGACGAGCCGGGCGTCCGCTCGGTCGAGCAGGGCGATTAGCTCGTGCGGCTCTGGATGGGCGTACGCGAGGTCGGCAGCCCTGGTTCGCGCGGCGCGCGTGTGGTAGCCGATCATCGCGCGGTCGATTTCTGGGCGCCCTGATGCGAGTCGTTCGAGCCGGCGGACCTGGCCGCGTTCACCGAGAAGCTGCGCTGCTCGGTTGCGGACGTGGCGTGCTTCGTCTGGGCTTTCGTACGCCCAGGCTTCGATCGGTGGGTCATCGCTTATTGGGAACGTTTCGAGCAGCAGCCGGCAGATCGCCTCAAGGTTGGCGTCGTCGAGGTTCGGCAGTCTGATTCGGGGCACGATGGCAGCGACCTCGTCGGGCGTCGGGTCGGCTGCGACGAGCATCTGGACTGTGAGGGCCGGGTCGAGTTCTGCGAGCTTTCGGCGCGCCACCGTGGTGAGCGACGAGGCAGGCGTCTCGCACAGCCTTCGGCAGACATCAACGGCCGTGGCTGGGGAACAGTTGGCCAGTAGGTCGAGCAGTGACCTGCTGAGCTGCGCTCCGTACCGCTCGTGGGTGAGGCGGTCGACGATATGTGGCGCCAACTCCTCGCACAGGTGATCAATGAGCGGACTCGGGGTCAGGGTTCTATCGTTCACCGCCAGCGCATCGAGGTGTGTTCGGGCGTCGGCGACGATCCGGGCACGGGCGGATGCTGGTGCGAGGTCGACCAGATCGCAGCGAAGACGGGCGTCGGCGTTGCGGTCGAAGTTCCACGCGCCCACGATCGCCGGAGCCCACGCTTCCCATGTCGCCGGTGCCAGTGTGTGTAGCCGGGCGGGGTTGTGGCGCACGAGCGTGGTCATCAAGTAGACGCCGGACCAGTCGGGTAGCACCACGGTCGGCGTGATGCTCTGCTTGCCCAGCCAGTTGGACGGCTGCGGGTCGTGCTGGCCCAGGTACTGCGCTCCCAGGTCGAGTACGCGTTGTCGTTCCTCTGTGCTGAGCATGGCCCAGCCGGGGCGAGTGGTCAGGTCGTGGGTGAAGACCGTTTCGCCTGGGGTGTCGCCTCCGGCGAGCCAGTACGCGATCTGCCACCAGGTAGCGACGTCGGTGGTGGCCGCGGCGAGCGCGGTTGACAGGCGTTCGGCCTGCCGGGCCGCGACCGCAGCCAGGTGTGTGCTCTGGTCGCGCTGCTGACGGCGGTGCGATCTGCGAAGCTGATCCGCCAACGTGGAGGCGATGGGGATTGGATCACGCCACCATCTGGTCGGTTCGTAGGCAGGGTGTGTGGGCGGCAGGGACAGAACACGATCCACTTGGGCTGCGGTTGCTTGGTCCAGCAGGGGTACGACACAGTTGGCGAGCGTTTGCTGCGCGGGTCTGGGCGCGTTGGGCAGCTCATCGAGGAGCCAGTCGGCGTCGGCTCTCAACAGCAGGCCCATCTGAAGCGGTTGGTCCCACGTCTCGTCATTGAGCCGCTCGGCAACGGCGACAGCCAGGCTCCGTCGCTGTTCGGGGCCGACGCCGTCGTCGCTCCACGGAGCGGTGTCGAGATGGTCTCCAAGTCCCCAGTTCGGCGGTCCCGCGAGCGCTGCGAGCAGAGCGGCGAGAGAATCCCGCACTCTCGGCTGGCCGACGTTGTGCCAGCCACGGACGATGAGTTGACCAATCAACCGTCCGTAGTCGTGTTCGGAGTCGTCGCCGTGGCTTCGCTGCGCCGCCCAGTCCAGAACGACCGCGAGGTCTCGTAGCGGAACGCGCTCGACGAGTTCACCGAGCAGCACAAGATAGCCACCGACCAGGTGGTCGTTGCGGCGCGGTCGCAGCACGTCCAACAGCTCGTCCGTAGCCATCAGCGCCGGATACAGCGCGTCGATGGCGCCGGCGAGTAGCTCGTCATCCGGGTCAGCGGCCTGGTCCAGCCGAAGGAGCGCCTTCAACGCGAGCCGGTCATCGTCGTCGCCCAGCGCGTCAATCGCGGTGATCGCCGCCCGGCACGCCCACGCCGGCCAAGTCGGATCGAGCGCCAAACGTAGCAGTTTGCCGACCAGACCGGCGCACCGACCGGCGTGCGCGAGCTGCGCCAACCACCACATCTGCGCTGGATGCCGGACCACCTCGAAATGGCTGGCGAGCTGCGCCTCCAGTCCCGGATGGGCCAGACTCGACAGGTCCAGGCCCCATTCGGCGTCGAGATCACCCGCCGCCGCAGCGGCGATCAGTCCGTCGACCACGCGCACGCGTGCCGGTTGGGCCAATTCGATGCCGGATCTTGCAAATGCCAACGCGTTGGCGTCGAGGAGATCTCGGACGAGATCCGGGCGAAGTGCGGCAAGCCACGCCGCCACGCCGACCAGCGGCCCCGGAAGCAAGCCGTCGATGGTGCCGAACAGGGCTGGCAGCTGGGCGCGGGTGATCCTGCGCTGGCAGAGGTAGTCAGCCGCGAGGTACTCGGCGTATTGCTGGTGTCGGAACATGACGGCGGCGTCCGGGGCGGCTTCGAACAGCGCCGAGTTGAGTACGGTCGCGAGCTGGACGGGGCTGATCCGGGTGCCGGGTTCGTCCGGCTCGGGGGTCGAGGGGAGATCCTGGACCGGCACGGTTCCCCCCATCGGACCGGCGGTTGTGGCGAAGGCGGCCACCCCACAGAACACAGAGATCGCGCCCAGTCGACCGGCCAGCCGGAACCGGCGGTCTGCAGCGAGTTCCGGCAACGGAAACGCCGGATTCTGCTCGGACAACAGGCGAACGGTCTCGAACCTGATCGACTCGGCGTGGCTTTCCGGTAGCCGCCCAGTTCCCTGCCAATGCCGGGCGGTCCGACGCAGTTGCATCGGCGACGCGCTCAGCCGACCCAGGTGTGCTCGAACTATCGCATCGACGAACCGGTCGGGCTCGGCGACATCGTCGGTGACCACGTCGCGGACCGCCGCGCGGGTCAACGGTAAAAGCCGTAGCTCCTGAAATCCCAGACGCCTGAGCACACTGCCAAGCAGGGGACTCCACGCCACCGGGCGACAACTCAGCCGCCACGCAACACGGCGTGCATTGTCCTCGGCGAGAACTCGGCCGAGGATGTCGAAGATCGCAGGTTCCCGAAGCGCGACCTGGTCAAGTGCATCAACATATATGACGTCGCCGACATCGATCGCTTCGCTCAGGGACTCCCGTATCGCTCGCCGATCCAGTCCGAGAAGATTCACCTCACGAGACCCAGCCTCGCGGCTGCGCAGCCAGCCGAAGACCGTCGTCTTCCCAGCACCGCCCGCGGCCAATAGCACGACGCTCCCACCGTCGCCGACCAGATCGGTGACGGCGCGCGGTTGCGCCGCCGAATCTGTCCACCAGTCGCCGCTCGGCAACGTGAGGAACCCATCGGCATCCAGCGGTGTCGCCTCCCCAACCGGGAGAACATACCGATCCACGTCGCGGGCTCCGAACAACGCCGCGTCCTCCACTCGAACGGCTCTCGCGAGCCTTCATATCACGCACTCGGCGCTGCTCTCGCAGGCTGCTGCGTTGCCTTCCTTGCGCTGTGCCCCGGCGTCTGTGCGGGCGGGACATCATGATTGCGGATCTGGTGTGGTTGCGTGCTCGGGCGACGCGGCGACCGGCTCATCGAGCGCGAAGACGCATACGGTGAGATCATCGGCGTCGAGGTTCATCGTCACTGACACCCACGCGGGCACCTGGCTGATCAGCGGGGCCAGCGCGGGAACGTTGGCCAGTAGCAGGTTGGTGACGTCCATGCGCATCACCCCGGGCAGGGGGACACTGTGCCCGAACAGCTCGACAGTCGGCTCTGGCAGGCTGGTCCCGGATATCGACAGCCGTGGTAGCGGCCCCTGTGCGAGCAACCTGGCGACGGAGCTCGTGGGGACGTTGACCTGGGCGCCTGGCCAGTACCAGGTCACCGATCCGGTGCGGAGGATTTCGTCGCAGAAGTACACCTGTTCGGCGTCCTTGCGGTTCCAGCCGTGTGGCAGGGGGAACGTCACGCCGGTTGCGTCTTGGATGCGGGCCAGTGCCTCGGCGATGGCGAGCCCGCCGCCGGGGACGTCGGGTCCGCCGACCATGTCGCCGGTGACCCGGGTATCCACGATCTCGTGGCCGGGCGCCTCCAGCCGTACGTGATCGGCTTGCTTGAGCGCCTGCAGGAATCGCAGGACGGGTAGAACCTCGGAGGGCAGGACATCGTCGCTGGCTGGGGCGCGCATCGTGAAGCCGCCGCGCAGGTCCGGGTCGACCTGCATGGCGATCTCCAGGAAGCCGCTGCGGTCCCGACCGCTGAGCCAATGCCCGCCGAGCGGACCGCGGGTGCTGTCGTCCCATTCGACCGGCAGGGTCGCCAGCGTCCGCCCGCGACGTACCGCGGCCAGCCGTCCGAGCTGCCGCCATCCCGGGTCACCATCGGCTGGTCCGAGCGACACCTGCGGCTGGGCGTCGGAGGGGATCAGGTCGCCGAGGCCACCGGGAAGGTCGAGCTCGACACCGGCGACGCTGTCGCTCGGGATGGTGACCGGCCGGCCGTAGCGCAGGAAGTCGTCGATCGCCTTCTCCACCGGCGAGCCCTCGGCGACCAGGAAGGACAGCAGCCCTCCGAAGGCGCGACGGTTGGTCGCCTGCGGATCCTTCGGCCGGATGGTGATCGCGGTGTGCCCGGGGCGCAGCTCGGCGAGGTCGAAGGCGTAGTCGGGGTCGGTCAGGTCGAACTGGTTCCGCAGCTGCTGAGCCCGTTCGACCCCGTCGATCATGCCGCGCGGCATCGCCGCCTGCTCGGCGTGGTAGTCGCTGAGCAGATCCATCGCCCGGCGTTCGACCGACCCGGGGGCGAACGCGCGTAGCAGGTCAGGGTGGGTGTTCAGCCCGGCTTCCAGTGCGGTTCGCCCGACGTGGTCGATACTTATTGGCGCCGATGCTGCCAGTGTCTGCTCGAACCAGTTGATCTCGGCTGGGCTGAGGTCCAACGGCAGGACCAGCGTCCACCGGACCATGTCCGGCTGCCGCTGGACCGCAGTGGCCAGCGAGCGGCTGATCTGTCTCTTGTTACCCGCGGTGAGCCGCCGGTGGAAGCTCTTGATCTCGAAAACGCGTATGCCGCCGTCGACCGGGGCGCGGACGTCGGCGCCCGCGTCGCCGCCCGCCCCGTCGACCCGCTGCGCCCCGGCTACGACACGGGTAAGCCAGGCGGAGACCAACGTCTCCACCTGGCTGGGGGCATAGTCGCCCCACGGGATCGTGCCGTTCATTCGCCGATGCTCCTAATCGGGCCGCGGTTTCCCGCCCACACCAGTGCCCGACCGTACCCCGCGGGTACGACATCGCCAGCCACACACCACGGGCGGTGGCCTCGGCGGGCGTGCCCGTCCTCGCGGCGATGGTCCGCTGGCGGCCCAGCAGCGACGAATCGCCCGGTCGGCAACGCGCACCCGGTGAGGATCTTGGCGTGACCGAACCCGCCCCCGACGTACCCCGAGAGCGTCGATCAATTTCCTCGTGTATGGGCGGACGGCGAGGTCATGCACCAGTTCCAGGTGTTCGAGCTGACCACCCAGCGGTGGCGGCATCAGCAATGTCTGGCCCCGGCATGGCGGGCCGCTATGCCGAGGGCAGGCGCAGTACGGGTGTTGCGACGCCATTGGCGCCGAGCCGCAACGCCTCGATGAGCGCTTCGCACAACGCCTGGCGCTCGGGAAGGTCCGCGGTGCAGATGATCTCGGCGATGTGTTCGCGAACCTCGGCCAGAGCGGCGTCGTCGGGTGCGTCGGGTTCGATGTCGAGGGCGAGCAGCAGAGCGTCGCGGCGGTGCCGCAGTTGCTCGCTCTCCTCGTTGAGGTGTGCGACCCGACGCGCCACGAGCTGCTTGCTGATCTTGTCGTTCTCGAAGTCGGTGAGGTACTTGTCGACCGCCGCGTTCTTGGCGGCGAGCTGTCCGGTGACGACGGCGAGTTCGTCGTGGTAGGCGGTTCGGGCCTTGCGGTGATCCTCGCCGACGGCGGCGATCGCCTCGGCGACCAGGTCGACCTGGTCGCTGTAGAAGTCGGCCAGGGTGCGCAGGATGGCGTCGTCGAGGGTGTCGGCGTCGATGCGCGGGGCGAGGCAATGGGCGACGCCGTAGCGGCTGCGGGTGGCGCAGGTGTAGTAGCGGTAGACACGGCTACGGCCGGTGGCGTTGGTACCCAGGTACCGGCGCCCGCACAGCGGGCAGCCGATCTTGCCGGTGAGGTGGTACTCGGAGGCGGCTGCGGCCTTGCGGGCCGGGTTCTCGCCGCGCAGGCTGAGGAGGTTCTCGGCCAGCTCGAACGTCTTCGCCTCGATGATCGCCGGGTGGGCGTTGTCCACGACGATCTCCCGGAAGTGGATCTCGCCGAGGTAGACCCGGTTGACCAGCACGTCGGCCACGGTCTTGTGGCTCCACGGCCGCCCGCTGCGCCGGCGCAGGCCGCGTTGGTTGAGCCGGTTGGCGATGGCCCGGGTGCCCAGCCGCCGGTAGGTGTAGAGCCGGAAGATCTCCACCACGATCGGCGCCTCGTCGCGCTGGCGGACCAGGACCTGCTGCTCCGGGTCGATGCTGTATCCGTACGGCGCGCTGCCGAGCGTCCAGCGGCCTTTGGCGGCCTTGCGTTCCATGCCGTTGATGACCCGGTCGATGATCACCGCGCGTTCGAACTCGGCGAACACGGCGAGCATTTGCACCATCATGCGGCCGGCGGGGGTGGCGGTGTCGAACGGTTCGATGGCCGAGCGGAACGCCACCCCGGCCTGGTCGAGTTCGTCGATGAGGTAGGACAGGTCACGGATGCGTCGGGTGAACCGGTCGACCCGGTAGACCAGCAGGATGTCGAACTGGCCGGCCCGCGCGGCGGCGAGGGCCTCGTTCAGGCCGGGGCGGTCGAGTTTGGCGCCGGAGGCGTCGTCGGAGAAGACCGCGACGAGGTGCCAGCCGGGCTGGGAGGTGATGTAGGCGGCCAGTTTGGTCTGCTGGGCCTCCAGGGTGAACGGCTGGTGCTCCTCGTCGGTGGAGCGGCGGATGTAGATCGCCACGCGCCAGGTGCCGGACTCGGCGGCGCGGGCGACGGCTCGGGTGGTGGCGCGGCGCGCCATGTGGCCTGTCCTCCCTCCGCCGCTAGCCGCTGTTGTCCGGCGGGTCGGCACGGCGCACCCGCGACGTGGCGGACCCGGAGCCGGACCGGGAGCGGTGCCGACGCCGGGCCCTGCCCTGGGTGCCGTTGCGGGTTCGCGTCGCGGTCAGCCGGTCGACCAGGGTGTGGCCGTCGGCCTCGTCCTGGGCGAGCACAGCGAGCACCGCGAGCAGAAGCCGGCCGACGGGTGTGGCGGTGTCCAGCCGGCCGGCGACCGAGTGCACCGCGACGCCGGCATGGTCGAAGTCTTGGAGGCGGGTGACCAGGGTGTGCATCCGGCGGCTGATCCGGTCTGGCTCGGTGATGAGCAGGGTGTCGAAGCCGCCGCGCTGCGAAGGGCCTGGGCCATCGCGGGCCGATAGGACTGCGGGGTGTGGTCCTGGTACTCGGCGACCAGCTGCCAGTCCGGTCGGGTCGCCAGGTAGGCACGAAGGGTGGCCTGCTGCCGCGCCAGGGCCGGGCTGGGGTCGTAGTCGCCGCTGTCGCGGGTGAAGGTGTACGTGGCGACCCGCCGTGGCGGTTGGGCGGCGGCCGGGTGCGTCGTGGGTCTTGGCATGGTGATCTCCAGGTGAATTCGTGGATGGGGTGGGCGGGGCCGGGTGGCGGGGAGCCTCGCCGGCCCGGCCCCGCGTCGGTGGTCAGCCGGTCGGTGGCCGGCTGTGGTGGGCCCGTGCCTGCAACCAGGAGACGATCATGGCCGACAGGGCGCTGATCGCCTGCTCGTGCTGTTGCTGGGTCATGGGCGCGGTGTCCGGGTCGGTGAGGACCAGCCGCAGCACCCGGTTGGCTTCCGGGTCCCGGCTGGCCGCCGCGGCGGACGAGCGGCGACGGTAGCGCGACTCGCGGCCGGCCGACGATGCCCGCGTCGTCGGCGGCGGGTCAGCTGTAGTCATGGGCACCGCCCGCAGCGGTGACCGGGTACGGGAGGGGCGCGAACACGGCGATGTCGTCGTGCTGGATCAGGCTGACCGGCAGGCCCTTGCGCCGGCTGGCCCGCGCGACGTGCAGCTGGAAGAAGGAGTGGTGCGGCACCAGCCGCCCGTCGCGCACAGCGGCGTGGACCGCGCGGCGGCACGCGACCAGGTTCAGGCCGGCGGCCAGGCCGGCCTGGATCGTCTGGCCGGGCAGGTCGACCAGGAAGTGGTCGCGCCGCCACGGCCGGGCCACCACGACGATGAGCCCACCCGGTTTGAGCAGCGGCACGCAGCCGGCGAGCACGGCGGTGATGCCGTCGATCAGCCCAGCCCGTCCGCGGTGGGCCAGGTTGGCGTTGCCCGGATCCGCGCTGGCCGGCTCGGTGTGGCTGTAGGCGTTGTGGAATCGGGTCAGCGGGCCGCGGCGGTGCTCGACCCGGCCGTGCATCGTGCGGCCGTAGGGGGGTGAGGTGAGCACCAGGCTGATCTGGCCGCGCAGCTCGCCGGGCATCCCGCGGGGCAGCCGGGTGGCGTCGCCGCGCAGGATGCGGGCGTGGCCGGTGCTGCCGTGCCGGCGGGCCAGGTCGATGTTGGCCCGGGCCAGGGCCACCCAGCCGGGTTCGTACTCGATGCCGATCGCGTTGCGGCCGGCGTGGATGGCCTCGACCAGCGTGGTGCCGACGCCGGCGAGCGGGTCGAGGACGAGCTCGCCCGGCTGGGTGTAGTCGCGGATGAGGGCGGCGGCCAGGTCCGGTGCCATCCGGGCCGGGTGCGCTCCGGAGCCGGCAACGAACCGGCCGTGCCGCTGCTGGGTGAGGCTGCGCTGCCCGACCAGGATCACCGACAGCAGCGGCGGGCGCGGCGGCTCGGCGCAGCCCGGACGCGACACGCCCGCGCCGGGCGCGCTGGTCGGTGCGACATGCGCACGCTGCGGGTCAGCCACGGCGGCCCCGCCTGGTGGCAAAGACCAACAAGTCGACGTGGACGGTGACGTGGGTGGCCGAGCGCAGCGTCGCCGGGTCGGCCGGGGCGGCCCGCCAGGTGATGCGCTGCCCGCGATCGGGGCGGTGATCGCAACGATGTGTTGCAGCCAGCCAAGCCCGGCGTGTCGCGCCGCCGGGATCAGCGGCCCGCTGTACTCGACGTAGGTCTCACCGGCGGGCAGCGCGGCGAGGGCGACGATGGTGCAGCCGTCCCGGCTCATCAGCTGCCGGCAGGCCCGGAACATCGCGATGAGCCGTTCGCGGGCCATCCCGGCGGGCCGCTGCCGGGGCGGCCAGGGCAGCACGATCAGCG
>WNGA01005381.1_pt1 | contig 18489 bp, 19 predicted proteins | sample 5400061 | NCBI WGS metagenome assembly WNGA01 (sample SAMN13153366, study PRJNA577476) | soil metagenome | isolation source: 100 cm soil or saprolite under grassland replicate 2 | place: USA:California | collected 2016-06-15 | reverse complement strand
CCCCCCTGGACCCCCTTCCATCTCCTCCTCGACGCTCCCCCTCCGCCGGATCGTCGACGAGCCAGGGTGTCCGCAGCTGCCTCGCTACGCTCGTTGCTGCTACCCCCCTGGACCCCCTTCCATCTCCTCCTCGACGCTCCCCCTCCGCCGGATCGTCGACGAGCCAGGGTGTCCGCAGCTGCCTCGCTACGCTCGTTGCTGCTACCCCCCTGGACCCCCTCACCCGTTCACCACGAGGACGAACTCCAGCGCTGAGAAGTCGACCGTCGGCGTGAGCTCGATCGTGGTGGTCAGGCTGCCCGGCCTGGAGAAGACGTGCGAGACCAGGCCGATCGGGATCTCTGGCGGGTACAGACCACTCTGGTATCCGGAGGTCACGACCTGGTCGTTGATCACCACCTTGGCGCCTGAGTTGACCAGGTCCATCGTGAGCGGCTTGCTCCGCTGGCCAACGACCAGTCCCGTCTCTCCCGAACTTGCGAGGCGACCTGCGACCGCGGAGTCCGGGTCGATGATGAGCTGGGCCCTGCAAGCGTGGGGGGCAACCTCGATGACGTGACCGACCAGCCCATCGCCGCTCATTACGGGATCGTTCTGTTGCACCTTGTCCGCCGACCCCTTGTTGATCGTTACGGACCACTCGAAGTTGCTCACGCTCTCTCCGACCACGCGGCCGGTGACGCCCTTGAGCTGGAGGTCCTCAGTCAGCTTCAGGAGCCTGGTCAGCTCCTTGATGATCCTCCTGTCGGAGATCGACTGGCCCGCTCGAGCCTCCAGAGCCTTGATCTGCGCCTTCAGGGCGTCGTTCTCGGATCTGAGCGACCCGATGTGGGCGATCCCGCTCAGGAAGGATCCGATCGGTTGGACAACCTTCGACACGCCTGATTGCAGGGCCGCGACCACCTGGAGCGCTCCCTGACCGGCCGCCTCGAGCGGGCCCTTCTCGCCGCCCCGATAATCCACGGTGATGGTGAGCAGGCTCGCCATCACGAGGCTCACGACCAGGAGCCGAGTGTTCCGGGGGCGCGAATACAGCGCCATGAGCCGAAGCTTAGCCCCGGTTCGAGGAGATCAGCACCCGCTTGAGGACCTCGAATTCCTCCAGGCACTTGCCCGAGCCGATCGCCACGCAGGACAGCGGGTTCTCGGCTACGTGGATCGGCATGCCGGTCTCGTGCTTCAGACGCTCGTCCATACCTTTGAGGAGAGCGCCGCCCCCGGTGATAACGATCCCCTTGTCCATGAGGTCGGCGGCCAGCTCGGGAGGGCACCGATCCAGCGTGTTCTTGACTGCATCGATGATCGAGTTCACCGGTTCCTCGATGGCCCTGCGGATCTCCTCCGCGGTCACGTGGATGGTCTTGGGCAGGCCGCTCACCAGATCCCGACCCTTGATCTCGGCGAGCATGTCGTCGGCGGTGGGGAAGGCCGAGCCGATGGCGAGCTTTATCGCCTCCGCGGTTCGCTCCCCCAGGGCCACGGAGTACTCCTTCTTGACGTGCTGGATGATGGCTTCGTCCAGCTCGTCCCCGCCCACTCGAACCGAAGCCGAGGTGACCACGCCCCCCAACGAGATGACGGCCACCTCGGTCGTTCCGCCGCCGATGTCCACGACCATGTTTCCGGAAGGCTCGTGGATCGGGAGGCCGGCCCCGATGGCAGCGGCCATGGGCTCCTCGATGATGAAGGCCGCCCTGGCACCCGCCGAAATCGTCGCTTCCTCCACCGCCCGCTGCTCCACACCGGTGATCCCTGACGGCACGCACACGACCACTCGGGGCTTGGCCATGAACCGTCTGTGGTGCACCTTCTGGATGAAGTAGCGGAGCATCTTCTCCGTGATGTCGAAGTCCGCGATGACGCCGTCTTTCAGCGGCCGGATGGCTCGGATGTGCGCCGGCGTCCTTCCGATCATTCGTTTGGCCTCTGACCCGACGGCCAGGATGGCGTTCGTGGAAGTGTTGACGGCGACGACGGAAGGCTCGTTCAGGACGATGCCGCGCCCGCGAACGTAGACGAGCGTGTTCGCTGTACCGAGATCGACGGCCATATCTCGTCCCAGAAAGCCGGTGAGGCCTTCGGGTTTAGGGGAAGACTTGGCCGGAATACCCTGAAGCCAGCCCTTGCGCACCGGAACGTTGTACAGGAGGGGCCCTGCGCCTGGCAACCACAGCCGGTGATCTTGCCTGGCCATCATGGGAAAAACACCCCCAACGACCTAGATTTCGCCTTTCGGCCGCAGATGATAGAACCTCGTAGTGGTGAGGGCGTCGAAACTCGACTGTAACCTTGGCCCAGGGGGCAGGGTCTGTGTGCTCGTGGGGCTACCTCCTTGTGGCGCCTCCGGCCCCCGTCGGAGGGCGCCTCGTCGTGCATCGCGATCGGTTCTGCTCATTCTGTCGCCATGCGGCTAGCCGTCCTGTTTCCCGGACAGGGGTCGCAGTACCTCGGAATGGCCGACCCGTGGCTCGAGCACCGGGCTGGCAAGAAGGTCCTGCACAGGGCCTCCAAGGCTCTCGGTTGGGACGTCGTGGAGGCCAGCCGCGACCCCGAGGCTCTGAAGCGTACCGACGTCGTCCAGCCGGCCCTCTTCGCGTGTGACGTGGCCGCGTTCATGGTGCTCAGGGCGGAGGGCCTGGCTTTCCACGCTGCCGCGGGCCACTCGCTTGGTGAGTACGCCGCGCTCGTTGCCGGCGGTGTGATGGACCTGCGTCGCGGCCTTCAGGCCCTGGCGGTCCGAGCCTCCGCCATGCAGAAGGCATCGGAGGAGCGCCCGGGAGCCATGACGGCCCTCCTCGGGCTCTCGCTGGAGGAGGCCCGGGACGTGTGCGACGTGGCCGGGCGGGGCGACGTGCTGGCTGTGGCCAACGAGAACGGAAGCAAGCAGATCGTCCTGTCGGGTTCGGTGGCGGCGATCGAGCGGGCCGAGGAACTGGCCCGGGGACGAGGAGGAAGAATCGTGCGCCTCCAGGTGGCCGGGGCGTTCCACTCTCCTCTGATGGAGTCGGCGGTGCAGCCGGTGCGCGAGGTCATCTCGCGCATCGACTTCCACGCGCCCGAGTTCCCCATCGTGCCGAACGCGAGCGGTAAGCCAACCACCCAGCCCCTGGTCCTGCGCGACCTTCTCGCGCGCCATGTCATCTCGCCGGTGAGATGGGAGCTCTCGATGCGGGCAATGGTCGAGATGGGCATCGAGGCGTACGTGGAAGCAGGCCCGGGAGACGTTCTTGGTAAGCTTGCTCGCCGGGCGGTTCCGGGGAGCGAGGTGCGCTCGGTGGGCTCTCCGGAAGATGTCCGGGCGCTCGCCGAAGCGCTGCGCCGGCCGAGCGCCACAGCCCCGGCCAGAGAGTCATCTGAGATATGAGAGTGCAGAGCAGTCCACGTTCGATGCCCCACGAGGTTGCCCCGGACTCCATGGGAGAGCCGGGCGGCTTCGGCTTCCGACTTCTGGTCTCACCCTCGGCGGGGCGGATCCGGCACCTCCCCCCCACCCGGTTCCACGACGGATACGAGTGGGTCTCGCGTGGACAGGCTGTGGTCCTGGTGGAGCAGGCGTCCGTCGCCATCGAGGTGAAGAGTCCGATCGAAGCCAGAGTCGCCGGCATCCTGGTGCGAGACGGCGAGCCGGTCCAGCCGGGCCAGCCGCTGGTCTGGCTGGACGAGGCTACCCGGCGTCAGCAATCCTGATCGGGGGAACGAATGGCGACTGGACGGTACGCTCGGGCTACGGCGGTGGGCTCAGCTCTGCCCAGCCGCATCGTGCCCAACTCCTACTTCGAATCGATCGTCGATACCTCGGACCTGTGGATCCAGGAGCGCACGGGGATCAAGGAACGACGGTTCGCCGGACCGGATGAATCGACCGGGAGCCTGTCCGCGGAAGCCGCGGCCATCGCCCTGCGACGGGCGGGCGTGGGTCCGGAGTCGGTCGATCTCCTGATCATCGCCACCTGCACCCCGGAGCGATCGATCCCTTCCACAGCGGCCTTCGTCCAAGCGCGCCTCGGGATGACCTGCCCATCGTTTGATCTCAATGCTGCTTGCGCCGGCTTCGTGTACGGGTTGTCGGTTGCGGATGCCCAGATCCGGGCCGGGTCGGCCGATCGGATCATGCTCGTCGGAGCCGAGGTCCTGTCCCGGGTCCTGGACATGACCGATCGCACGACGTGCGTGCTGTTCGGCGACGGTGCCGGAGCGGCCCTCCTCGAAGCCAGCGACGATGCGGGAGTCGTCGACTCGCTGTTGGCCCTGGATGGCCGCCAGGCCGAGCTGCTGACCGTCCCCGCCGGTGGCTCCGGCGAGCCGATCACGACCGAGACTCTGGCGCAGCGGCGGAATTTCCTGCGGATGTTGGACGGTCAAGCCGTTTTCAAGCAGGCTGTCACGGCGATGGCCGATGCATGCCGGCAGGTCCTGGACAAGGCCGGGCTCTCCTCGGATGACGTGAAGATGGCCATCGGCCATCAGGCCAATGCGAGGATCCTCACCGCGCTGGGAAAGCGCCTGGGCCTCGATCCGGAGAGAGTGCTGATCGACATCGCGCACATCGGAAACACGTCGGCCGCCTCCATTCCCATCGCATTGGACCGGGCGTGGAGGCGTGGGCTGCTCGAGCCCGGAGACGTCGTGCTGACGGCTGCCTTCGGGGCGGGCATGGCCTGGGGGGCGAACGTGATCAAGTGGACGATCCCGCATCCGGCTCCGGATGAACGTGCGCGGGAGCGCGAGGATGCCTGAGGGCGAGGCCACCATCGCCCTGGTCACGGGGGCATCACGCGGGATAGGCCATGCCTCGTGCCTGGCTCTCGCACGGGCCGGCCTGTCTGTCGCCGTGGGATACCGCTCGGATCCCGAAGGCGCCGAGGAGGCCGTGGCGAAGGCCACCGCCGAAGGCGTCCGAGCGCTCGCCGTTTCGGTCGACGTCCGTGACGAAGCCTCCGTCGACGAAGCTTTCAAGCGCGTCGAGCGGGACCTCGGGCCCGTCCGCGTGGTGGTCAACAACGCCGGCTTCACCAGAGACGGGCTGGCCGTGAAGTACACCGCCGACAACTGGGACGCCACGCTCGATACCAACTTGCGGGGGGCGTTTCTATGCAGCCGCCGGGCGCTGGCCGCGATGCTCAAGGCCAAGTGGGGAAGAATCATCAACGTGGCGTCTGCAGCGGCCCTGCGGGGCAACGCGGGACAGGTCGCATACTCGGCGTCGAAGGCCGGGCTCGTCGGAATGACGAAGTCCCTGGCCCGGGAGGTCGGGGGTCGGGGCATCACCGTGAACGCAGTGTGTCCAGGATTCGTGGCCACGCGGATGACCGAGCCGCAAGGCGAGGAGATCCGCAAGCGGTACGTCGAGATGACGCCGGCCGGCCGATTCGGCACCCCGGAGGAGGTAGCCGCCGTGATCGCCTTCCTGGCAGGCCCGGAGGCGAGCTATGTGAACGGGGCGACGATCGCTATCGACGGGGGCCTCACGGCCTAAGGCTGGATTCGTCAGGAGGGCGCACGCGCCCGACATGGAAGGGAGAGACGAGCATCATGGAGATGGCCGAGCTGGAACAGAAGGTCTGCAAGATCCTCGCCGACAACCTGTCCGTTCCTGAGGACCAGGTCACGCCGGCCGCCCGATTCCAGGAGGACCTGGACGCCGACTCGCTCGATCTCGTCGAAGCGGTCCTCGCTCTGGAAGAGGAGTTCGGGGTGACCATCCCCGAGGAGGAGATGGAGGGCGTGAAGACCGTCGGTCAGGCCATCCAGCTGGTGGCGACGAAGCTCGGGGTGGCCGCGTAGGTGAACCGGGTCGTCGTCACGGGGTTCGGGCCGGTCACTCCCGTCGGTGTCGGGGTCGACGTCTTCTGGGAGGCGCTCACGGCCGGGCGGTCGGGGATCGATCGGATCCAGCGGTTCGATCCATCCGGGTTCCCCGTGCAGATCGCGGGTGAGGTGCGGGACTTTTCCCCTGATGACTGGATGACCCCCAAGGAGGCCAAGCGGACCGACCGGGCCGTCCACTTCGCCATCGCCGCCGCCAAGCTGGCGTGGGCCGACGCCGGCGAGCCGTCGGTCGACCGGGCCCGGACCGGGGTCATGTTCTCGACTGGCATCGGGGGCCTGGAGAGCCTGCTCAAGCAGCACCTGGTGCTCCTGGAGAAGGGACCCGACCGGGTCAGTCCTTTCATGGTGCCGATGCTCATGCCGAACGCGGCGGCGGGCCACGTGGCCATGGCCTTCGGCTTCACCGGCCCCAACGCCTGCATCACCACGGCCTGCGCGGCGGGCTCGCACGCTGTGGGCGAGGCGTTCCGGCTGATCAGGTACGGGCTGGCAGACGTGTGCATCGCGGGCGGGACGGAAGCCAGCGTTCTCCCCCTGACGGTGGCGGGGTTCGCCCAGATGCAGGCCCTCACCAGGAATCCGGACCCCAAGAAGGCCAGCCGGCCCTTCGACAAGGATCGCGATGGTTTCGTCCTCTCCGAGGGCGCCGGGGCTCTGGTCCTGGAAGAGGCCGGTCGAGCGGTGTCCCGAGGCGCCCGGATCTACGCGGAGGTCTGTGGCTACGGCGCTTCTGCCGATGCCTACCACATCACGGCGCCCGAGCCGGAGGGGCTCGGGGCCATCCAGGCCTTGCAAGCCGCCCTGGAGGAGGCGGGTGAGCCGCCCGACGGCGTCGATTACATCAACGCGCATGGCACCTCCACCCAGCTGAACGACGCGGCCGAGACGCGCGCCGTCAAGAAGACGCTGGGCGACCACGCCTACCGGGTGGCGATGTCCTCGACCAAGTCGATGACGGGACACATGCTGGGCGCGGCGGGAGCCGTGGAAGCGGGCGTGGCCGCGATGGCCGTGCACACGGGACGTATGCCCCCGACGATCAACTACGAGACGCCAGATGAGGAGTGCGATCTGGACTACGTGCCGAATCAGGCTCGCCAGGGCGTCGTGCGGCTGGGATTGTCCAACGCATTCGGTTTCGGCGGCCACAATGCCGTGGTCGCGCTTCGCCGGTTCGAGGACTGACATCTCGAGGCGCAGACGGCTCCTTACGGCGATCGCCGTTCTTCCTGATCGGCGCCGGTTGTGGGGGGCCGTGGCACTCCTCTCGCCGCTCGAAGGATCCTCGGACGACTTTCGCGAGAACGTCATCGTGCAGACGCTGCCGGACAAGATGACCTTGGATGAATACACGAAGCTCTCGCTCGACCAGGCTCCCAAGCTCATCACCGGCCTCGATCTGCTGGACCAAGGCTCCACAATCCTGGCCCCCTCGCCCGCTCGCCACGTGCATTACCGGGGTCAGCAGGGAGTGTTTCGCCTGGAGATAAGGCAGGTATGGACGGTGCAGGACGAAAACGCCTTCGTCCTCACCTACTCCGCCGAGCGGGAGCAGTACGCAGCGGACCTGCCCACGGCCGAGGCCATGTTCGCCTCGTTCCGGTTGCCGTAGCGGGAGGGCTGGGCCCCTCCTCGCCCTGAAATCAGTGCGGGAAGAACAGGGCCATCTCCCGAGCGGCCGACTCCGCTGAGTCGCTTCCGTGGACCAGGTTCTCCGTGATCTCGATGCCGAGGTCTCCCCGGATCGTGCCCTGAGCGGCCTTTGCCGGGTCCGTCGCGCCCATCAGCCCACGGAGGACCGAGATGGCCTCCCGCCCGGTGACCTTCGCCACGATGACGTCGCCCGACGTGATGAACCCGACCAGCTCGTCGAAGAACGGTTTCTCCGCGTGTTCGGCGTAATGGCGTTCGGCCAGAGCCTGATCGATCCGCATCGTCCTCATCGCCTCGATCCGCAGTCCCTTGCGCTCGATGCGGGAGAGTATCTCTCCAGCCAGCCCGCGTCTGACTGCGTCCGGTTTGATGATGAGCAGCGTGGATTCCTCGGCCATGCGGCATCGTCCTCGGATTTTCTCTTCGTCGATGGGGCGATCAAGCGCCCACGAACAATGGACGCGCGTCCGCGACAGTATAGAAAGAGCCCGTCACCAGGATCAGGTCCTCGGTTCCGGCAGCACCTCTTGCTGCCGCCACGGCCTCCTGGACAGAGGCGAACGTCTCCGGCTCTGTGACGCCGGATCCTCGCACGGCGTTTGCCAGACGGTCGATCGGCGCGGATCGTGGACTCGAGTTCACCGTGAGATAGGCCCGGTCGGCGATCGGCGCGATCATCCCGACGACCGTCTCGACGTCCTTGTCGCCGAACATGGCCATCACCAGGTGGAGCCGATCCCACTGAAACGCCTCCATGAGCGCTGAGGCCAGAGCCTCCGCGGCGTCCGGATTGTGGGCGCCGTCCAGAACCACCAGCGGCCGGCGACCCACGACCTCGATGCGGCCTGGCGAGGTCGCCTTCCCCAGCGCCTCCCTGACCGCGTCGTAGCTCAGCGACCTTCCCAGCAAGGCTTCACAGGCTGCGACAGACGCCGCCGCATTCCGCGCAGCCTGTTCCCCGAAGAGCGAGAGAAACAGGTCGTCGTATGACGTGTGCAGGCCCCGGATGGACATGGTCTGACCACCCACGCCGGGAACCCGTAAGGTCAGCGCGAAATCCCTCCCCTCCAGCAACATCGAGGCGTCCACTTCCTTGCATCGTCGCTCGATCACTGCCAGGGGGCCCGGCCGCTGTTCGCGGACAACCGCGACCCGCCCTTCCTTGATGATCCCGGCCTTCTCCTCCGCGATGTCCTTGATCGCCGGGCCGAGCTGCTTGACGTGGTCAAGCCCTACAGGTGCGAGCACGGCGACGTCGCTTCGGATCAGGTTCGTGGCGTCCCACGTTCCTCCCATGCCGACCTCGAAGACCCCCAGGCCCACCGGTTTGTCGGCGAACCACAGATAGGCCAGAGCCGTCAGGGTCTCGAAATAGGTCACCCGCCGGCCCAACCCGTCGACGTGCTCGAGGAATGGGAGGAGGTGTCCGTACACGTCGGCTAACTCGTCCTCGGCGATCGGGTCGTCGCATACCGAGATGCGCTCGGTCACCGCCGTCACGTGCGGAGAGATGAAAGTTCCGGTGGTGAGCCCGTGGGTGCACGCCAGGGCAGTGACCAGACGAGCGGTGGTGGTCTTCCCGTTCGTGCCGGTGACGTGGATCGAGGGATAGGTGAGCTGAGGGTCGGCCATGAGCTCGGCGATGGCCCGGATTCGGTCCAGACTCGGGTTTGGCATCGACTCGGACTGCCGCGAGTCGAGATCGCGAATGGCCTCTGAGTAGTTCACCCTGGTCTCCAGCGGTTCGCCCGCTTATCCCAACTGTTCCAGCTGAGCAGAGAGCCCGGCCGCCTCGTCTTTCAGCCCGGACAGCCTGGCCCGGTCCTTCTCCACGATGTCACCGGGAGCCTTGCGAACGAAGGCATCGTTGGCGAGCTTGGCCTCGATCCGAGCGGCGTCGGCCTCGACGGCTGTGATCCGCTTGGAGAGACGAGCTCGTTCCACGTCCCGGTCGAGCACTCCGGCCAACGGCACCAGGAGTTGGGCACCGTCGGCCACCAGGCGAGCGCAACCCGACGGATCGCCAGGAGCGGGGAGGAGATCCAAGGTGGACAGATTCGCCAGCCGCTCGATCTCCTGCTTCGCCGCGTCGATGATGTCCCGCTGCTCCTGGGTGGGAAACATCCGCAGCTCCAGCGCCAGCGAGTCCCTCAGGCCGTGGGCCTTACGGAACCGACGGATCTCCGACACCACCTTCTCGGTGAAACCGAATCGCTTCTCCGCGTCCGCGTCCCGATGCTCCTCGTGCGCCTCGGGCCACGGTGCGATCATGATCGACTCCCCTGCCCCGAAGCGTTGCCACGCCTCCTCGGTCACGAACGGCATGAATGGATGCAGCATCCGCAGGCTCCGCTCCAGAACCCACGCCAGGACGCCTGCGGCCACTTCTCGCTCCTCGGGTGAACCTTCGTACAGCCTGGGCTTGGCCGCCTCCAGGCCCCAGTCACAAAGCTCGGACCAGAAGAAGCGATACAGGGCCTGGGCGGCTTCGGAGAACCGGTATTCGTCCAGCGCCCCATCGACCTCCTCGAGGCAAGCCTGATGCCGCGACAGCAGCCACTGATCGGGAAGGGTCCAACGCTCCTGGGGAGGAAGCTCGGGGGAGCCCGACCCATCCCAGGACAACCGCACCAGGCGAGTGGCGTTCCAGATCTTGTTGGCGAACCGCCGCGCTCCCTCGATCCCCTTTTCCGACAAGGGAATCTCCTGCGCTCCGGTGGCCAACCAGGCGAGGCCGAATCGCAGAGCGTCAGCGCCGTAGTCGCGGATTATGTCCAGCGGATCGATCACGTTCCCGAGGGACTTGTGCATGGGCCGCCCGTGGGCATCTCGAACGAGCCCCGTGATCACCACATCATGGAACGGGACGTCTCCCATGAAGTAGAGCCCGCTCATGATCATCCGGGCCACCCACAGATAGAGGATCTCGTAGCCGGTGATCAGCACGCTGGTCGGGTAGAAGAAGTCGAGTTCTTCTGTCGGCTCCGGCCATCCCAGCGTGGAGAACGGCCAGAGCTGCGAGCTGAACCAGGTGTCCAGCACGTCCCGGTCCTGTTCGATTTCCATCGAGCCGCACTCGACGCAGGCGTCCGGATCCTCGATGGCAGCGAACTGATGACCGTTCGGGCAGTACCACACGGGGATGCGGTGCCCCCACCACAGCTGCCGGGAGATGTTCCAGTCCCGAAGCCCGTCCAGCCACTGGACGTACGGGTGGAGCCACCGCTCCGGGAAGAACCTGATCCGGCCATTGAGAGCGGCGTCCTTGGCCGGGCCTTTCAAGCGATCCACGGCCACGAACCACTGTTCTCCGGAGAGCCACGGTTCGACCTCCGTGTGACAGCGATAACAATGGCCGACCGCGTGGATGTATGGCCGCTCGATCTTCGCGATCTTCCCGAGTTCTTGAAGACGCTTCAGGACCCGGCCCCGCGCCGCGTATCGGTCGAGCCCGCGGAACTCGCCGGGTGCGGCATCGGAGATGTGGGCGTCTGCCGTCAGGATGTTGACGGCGGGCAGACCATGCCGCTGCCCGATCTCGAAGTCGGTGGGGTCGTGCGCCGGAGTGACCTTGACGGCGCCCGTTCCGAAGGAAGGGTCGACAGCGTCGTCGGCCACGATCGGGAGGTCCTGACCCGTGAGCGGGTGTCTCACGGCCTTGCCGACCAGCCCCCTGTACCGGTCGTCGTCCGGATGCACGGCGATGCCCGTGTCGCCCAACATCGTCTCGATCCTGGTGGTTGCCACATCGACGTGGCCGCTCCCATCGGACAGGTCGTATCGGAACGTGACGAGTTCGCCCACCACGTCTTCGTGCTCGACCTCGGAGTCCGACAGCGCCGTGGTGTCCCGAGGACACCAGTTGATGATGCGCTCACCGCGGTAGATCAGTCCGTCCTCGTACATGCGGACGAAGGCGACCCGAACGGCCCGGGCCAGACCCTCGTCCATGGTGAACCGCAGCCGGCTCCAATCGAGCGACTGGCCCATGGCCTTGATCTGTTCGACGATCTCGCCGCCGAACTGTTCCTTCCACTGCCAGACTCTCTCGACGAACGCCTCCCGGCCGAGCTCGTCGCGATCGATCCCCTCTTGCGCGAGCTCGCGCTGAACCACCACCTGCGTGGCGATGCCCGCGTGGTCGGTGCCCGGAAGGAACAACGTCTCGTAGCCCTGCATTCGCCGTCGCCGGGCCACGATGTCCGGCAAGGAATGATTCAAGGCGTGACCCACGTGGAGCCGCCCGGTGATGTTCGGGGGAGGGAGAACGATGCAGAAGGGGCCCGTGCCTGAATTGGGATGCGCCACGAAGTAACCGCGGCGCATCCATTCCTCGTACCACTTCGCCTCGGTGGCCCGAGCATCGTAAGCGGGCGGCATTGCTTCGCGGTCGCCGGCCCGCGGGGCCGGTCCGGTCTTATCGGATGTGCCGCGCTTGCTCATGGTCGTGTCCTCGGATCGTGCGAAAGGAAAGGATGTTGGTTGGGGCCGGATGACGGACGGCGACCTACGCGAAACGCTGCGCCGGAGCCGTATCGTCCGGCTCCGGTACACCGACCACATGCGCCCGCGTGAAGTCCACGTCTAGAGTCTACCCGCACAGGCCTGAGGATGCTCCAGATCCTATGTCGCGGTCGAGTCAGGAAGAGACCTTCGCTCGCGGGTCCGGTTCCGATTTGACGTCGACTCGGGGCGCGAAGCCCGGCAACCGGATCGCGAACGTCGAGCCTCCTCCCGCCTCGCTGGAGACCGAGACCGACCCTCCGTGTGCCGCCGCGACAGCCTTGGTGATCGCAAGCCCAAGGCCTGTCCCCCCGGTCTCGCGGGCTCGATCGTCATCGACCCGAGCGAATCGCTCGAAGATGCGACCCTGCTGATCGGTCGGAATGCCCATCCCATCGTCGGATACTTCGAGGATCAACTGGCCGCCGTCGGCTCGGCCGGCGATGGCCACCCGGTCTCCTTCGGCGGTGAACTTCACCGCGTTCTCCACCAAGGCATCCAGGGCGAATCGGATCCGCTCACGGTCCGCGTCCACGATGCCGGGCGCGTCGACTCTCACCTCCCACCGGCGGGGGGCGGTGACGCTCCACCGGCGACCAGTCTCCTCGATGAGCTCTTCCACGTCCACGGGTTCGTGATGCAAGAAGTCCGGATGCTCGGCCGACGCGAGGATCAGCAGGCGCTCGGAGATCCGAGCCAGACGCCCAAGCTCGTCCAGGACGACTTCAGCGTCGCCCGCTTCCTGCGTTCCCTCCGATCCGGCCCGGATCAGCTCGGCATGTCCACGGGCCACCGTGATGGGGGTACGTAGCTCGTGAGAAGCATCGCGGATGAACTCCTGGTGGCGCTCCAGCATGCGATGTTCCGCCTCGGCCAGCCGCCGGACCTCTTCCGTTGCGGCCTGTCGTCGGGTGGCATGCCACACCATCGCGACGAACATGGCCGCCATGAGCGGGACCTCGGCCAACTCATCGATGCCCTGGTGGCTTCTCCCTACCGACCACACCAGTGCCGCGCCGGTCACGAGCATCACGGTCGAAAGCACGGCGATTGTGGTCCGGGTGCTCCACACGCGGAGGCCATAGACGATGGTCAAGCTGACCCAGACGAAATGGAAGGGGGTGGTCTCCCACCGCGTCAGCACGAGGATGACTGCGACGTTCGCAGCGGCGAACATCGCCCAGCCGACCTCGAGCCAGTGCTTACGAAGCCTCGAACCGATACCCGACATTTCGCACCGTCTCGATGAGCTCGGAACCGAGCTTCGACCGAAGCCGGCCGACATAGACGTCCACCACGTTGCTTCCCGGATCGAAGGAGTAGCCCCACACGTCTGCCAGCAGCTCTTCCCGGGTACACACCTCGCCCGCCTTCCGCATCAGGTACTGGAGGACGAGGAACTCACGCTCGGAGAGGTTCACGGGCCCGGAGTCCGCGTCGGCCACCCGACGAAGGAGGTCCAGGCTGACCCGCCCAGCCGTCAGCAGACGCGGCGCGGCAGGCGCCTCGGGTTGACGAAGCCGGGCCCTCACCCTGGCCAGAAGCTCGGCGAGCGCGAAGGGCTTGGGGAGGTAATCTGCAGCGCCGAGCTCCAGACAACGCACCTTCGAGTCCACATCCGACAGAGCCGACAGGATCAGAACTCGCTGCTCGGGTCGAGAGTCGATGATGGCCTGCAGGACGGAGATGCCGTCCAGTCCCGGGAGAAGCAGGTCCAGGACGACGAGCTCGTACCTGCGGCTCCGGGCCAGCTCGAGTCCCCGAATCCCGTCATGGGCACTGTCCACCCCGAGTCCCTCCGCAGAGAGAGCCCGAGAGATGAAGCTCACGATCCGAGGCTCGTCGTCGACCACGAGGACTCTGGGCATTCCAAACGAATCCTAAGGAAAGTCTCATCCGGGGGTTTCCTGGATGACGAAACTGTCACATACCCGAGAGGGGGATGTGAACGCACCGTGACGGGCTGATGACGACGTCTTCATGAATTCCCATATCTGCCAACTTCGCCCGTAGCCTTCGGACGCCGAGAAAGAGGGCTACCCGTCCCGGGTGTCCGCTCGAGGAGAGGAGGCCGGATGCGACGCACAAGGGTCCGGGTTCTGTCGATGGTGGCTGTCGCCGCGGTGGCTCTTGGGGCGACCGCCTGCGGAGGCGGCGGAGGCATAAAGGCGACCCTGAGCAACTTCAAGATCGACCTTGGGTCGAGCACGGCGAAAAGCGGGGAGGTGACATTCGATATCAAGAACGACGGGCCCTCGATCCACGAGTTCGTGGTCTTCAAGACCGACCTGGCGCCCGATCAGCTCCCGACCACTGAGGAGAACGGCGTGACGATCGTGGACGAGGAGGGCGAGGGGATCGAGGCGATCGACGAAAAGGAGGACATTGCGGTCGACGCCTCGACTTCCCTCACGGTCACCCTAGATGCGGGGAAGTACGTATTGCTCTGCAACCGCCCACAGGACGGAGGGCACTACCAGCAGGGGATGCACACGCCATTCACCATCACCGGATAGGTCGGCGCGAAGCCGGAGGCCGTCCCCTTGCAGGCAGGCTGCAGTTGCTGAGCTGGCCGTTAGGCTGTAGTCCATGCCAAGGACGAGCTTCAGAGCAGCGGCCGCGGAAGTGGCCCAGCGCGACTCGGTCATGGCCGCATTCATGGAACGGATCGGGCGTTTCCGGCTCCCTCCACCGACAACAGATCACTTCGCGGCCCTGGCGGAGAGCATCCTGTACCAGCAACTGGCCGGCGCGGCGGCCGCCGCCATCCACCGCAGGTTCGTGGCGTTGTTCGACGGGGACCTCTCTCCCCAGGCAGTGCTCGCGCTGCCGGAGAAAGGGCTCCGAGGGGCAGGGCTCTCGGGGAGCAAGGCGGCATCGATCCGGGATCTAGCGGCGAAGGTCGCCGACGATACGGTGCCGCTCGAGCGCATCGAGCGGCTCTCCGATGACGACATCGTGACTCGGCTGTCCATCGTTCGAGGCATCGGGCGGTGGACGGCGGAGATGTTCCTGATCTTCCAGCTTCGACGGTTGGACGTGTGGCCAGTCGACGACTACGGGGTGCGGCAGGGGTACTCGTTGATCTACAAGCTGCCGGAGCTGCTCAAGCCGAAGCAGCTCTTCGCCGAAGGCGATCGGTTCCGGCCATACCGAACGGTCGCCGCCTGGTACTGCTGGGAAGCCGTCCACGAGTCCAGAGCCGCCGCGAAGGCCGCACCCGATCGCGCTGCTCGCTAGCCCGCGCAATCAAGACCCTGGACTGGAGACCTCGGCCCACGTGCGGCCACCATCGGTCGTTTCATAGAGGATTGACCTCGGCCCCTTGGGGCCATTGAGGTTGACAAGCGCCCAGCCGGCCGACGGGAAACCCTCACCATCTTTCGGGGCCAGGAAGGAAACGGCTACCGGCTCGCCCTGCTTGTCGCCCGTCACAACGGGGAATCGATCGGTCACCGCTGCCGGGTCCCCACCCGTGAGGGTGATCGAGACGGAAACCTGAGGCCCGCCGCCGCACGCCGGGCACCAGTTCAGGAAAGCGGCGGCCCCCGGGCCTACTGCCGCGAAGGGGCCAGGGTACGGGTCCTCGGATTCGTACACGCCTTCCTGATGACCGAAGGGCCTGGTTCCGCCTTCCTGCATGACCAACTTCGCTGGGGCTCCATCGACGCTCTGGAAGACACCGTAGGGGTTATGTCCGGCAGCGCCGCCATCCGTGAGCCGAACCCACACCTCCTCTCCGAAGCACTGCAGGGAGGCGGACCAGGGCTCTCCCTCGGGGACACTGATCGGAGTGTCGTTCCAGCTGAAGCCCCCGTTGGTGGTGCGGGCAAACAGGATGCCTCCTTCGCCCGGGCCGGCAGCCCACGCACTTCTGGTCTTCCCGTCCGTCGCCGAGCAGATCGCATCAGCCTGGAGGGACTGAGCCCGCCAGGTCTGCCCACCATCAAGAGTCTTGACGACAGTCCCCGCGAAGACGGAGTCAGGCGGCAGATCCCGGCGAATCCCCCAGCCGTGCTGGGCGTCATAGAACTGGACCTCTGCGAAGGACACCCCACGCTCCCCCACGGGACCCCATGTGGCGCCACCGTCAACCGTCCGAAGCAACCCGTGAGCGGCGATCGCCCACCCGTGCTCGGCGTTGATGAATTGAACCTGAGACACGTTGGACCCGGTCGACTGCGGGAACCACGACGTGCCGCCATCGGAGGTCGCCTCGATCCGACCATTGACCACGACCCACCCGTGCTGGTCGTCGACGAACTGGAGCGGGGAGGAGACTGGAGAGAACGCAACCTGTCCGCCAGCCGGACTCGTCGTGGGGCTGGGTGTTGGGTTATGGGTGGGAGGGACTTTGTCCGCTCCTCGCAGCGCGAACAATCCTCCCCCGACGCCGGCCGCCGCGATCAGCAAAGCGAGGACCCCGGCCGCGATCTGCCCGTTTCGGCGCTTGCGGTTTCGCCGCCGCTCCAAGCCCTCCAGCGTCCCATCGCGCATGACGAACTTCCGCCTTTCCCGCTCCAGGAGATCCCGATAGTCACCCATCGCTTCGCTCCAAGCTATGCTTCATCGTGGCCCGCCCCTGGGACGCGAGGACTCGAACCGTGACCGGCGTGATCCCCAGGGCCCGCCCGGCCTCGTCCGACGTGAAACCGAGCAGCTCCGTTAGGACGAGCGCGGCCCGCTGCCTTCGCGACAGCCCCGCTAGCGCTCGGGCCACCATCTGTCGGGCGTCGGCAGCGGCGAACGCGTCTTCGGCGTGTATCAACCCGACAGCCCGGCGTACCGCCAGAGCCGCCCGCCGGCGACGCTTACGGAAAACGTTCATCGCCGTCCGGTACAGGTAGCCGGTGGGATTGTCCATCGCACCCACCCGATCCCATCGCTCCCACACGGCGAGAAAGGCATCCTGGGCAAGCTCCTCGGCCTCATGCCGGTCGCCTGTGATCAGGACCAGGGCGCCGAACAACCCGTCTCGCTCGGCCTCGAAGAGGGCTTCGAACGTCCGAGGCGCCGTCATCCGCTCATCCTCGCCGGCCGACTCGGCTCCAACGCGCACCAGTTTGATCATTTGGGAGCATGAATCCGCAGGAGCACCGGATCGTTTAGGTGACCCAGGTTGTGTGGTGGGGCGTTTCTAGGCGGAACGTTCCTTCGGCTGCTTGGCGGCCTTGTCCTTCTCGCTCCGGGGAACGAGCGTGGGATTGACCCCAGACAGGACGACCTCCTGGTCGATCACGCACTTGGTGACGTCCTTGCGGGAAGGGAGCTCGTACATCACGTTGAGCAGGACCTCTTCGAGGATCGCTCTCAAGCCGCGGGCGCCCGTTCCGCGCAGCATGCACTGATCCGAGATGGCCTCCAGAGCGTCGTCGGCGAATTCGAGGTCCACGCCGTCGAACTCGAAGAACTTCTTGTACTGCTTGATCAGGGCGTTCTTCGGCTGGGTGAGGATGTCGATCAGCGCCTGCCTGTCGAGGTTGTGCACGTAGGTGATGACGGGCAGGCGACCGACGAATTCCGGGATCAGCCCGTACTTCAGGAGATCTTCGGGCAGGACGTGGCTGAAGATCTCGCCGAGATCTTTCTCCTCCAGGCGCCTGACGTCGGCCCCGAAGCCGACGCCCTTGCGGCCCACGCGGCTCTCGATGATCCTCTCCAGGCCGGCGAAGGCACCGCCGCAGATGAACAGGATGTTCGTGGTGTCGATCTGGATGAACTCTTGGTGAGGATGCTTCCGGCCGCCCTGCGGCGGAACGGAGGCGGTGGTCCCTTCCAGGATCTTCAGCAGGGCCTGCTGGACACCTTCGCCCGAGACGTCCCGGGTGATCGAGGGGTTCTCGCTCTTGCGGGCGATCTTGTCGACCTCGTCGATGTAGATGATGCCGGTCTCGGCCTTCTTGACGTCGTAATCGGCCGCCTGGATCAGCTTGAGGAGGATGTTCTCGACGTCCTCACCGACGTAGCCCGCCTCCGTCAATGCCGTGGCGTCGGCGATGGCGAAGGGGACGTTCAGCATGCGGGCCAGGGTCTGGGCCAGGAGCGTCTTGCCGCATCCCGTTGGGCCGAGCAGGACGATGTTGGACTTCTGCAGCTCTACCTCGTCGTTCTGCGCGCCCACTTGGATCCGCTTGTAGTGGTTGTACACGGCCACGGACAGGACCTTCTTGGCCTGCTCCTGGCCGATGACGTAGTCGTTCAGGAAGGCGTAGATCTCGACCGGCTTGGGGAGCTCATCGAGTTTCAGCTCGGTGGTCTCGGAGAGCTCTTCCTCGATGATCTCGTTGCAGAGATCGATGCACTCGTCGCAGATGTAGACGCCGGGTCCGGCGATCAGCTTCTTGACTTGCTTCTGGGACTTCCCACAGAAGGAGCACTTGAGGAGATCGGAATCACCGAACTTCGCCATGCCCCCCTGCTCCCTTCGGTTCCGTCGCGCGCCCGGTCCGAGGCCCTAGCTCGATTCGCCGCCGTAGTCTATGACGCCTTCGAGGCCAGAGCGGC
>WNGA01005910.1_pt1 | contig 18493 bp, 13 predicted proteins | sample 5400061 | NCBI WGS metagenome assembly WNGA01 (sample SAMN13153366, study PRJNA577476) | soil metagenome | isolation source: 100 cm soil or saprolite under grassland replicate 2 | place: USA:California | collected 2016-06-15 | reverse complement strand
CCGCTCGAATCGAAACGTCGGAAGTTTGAGCTTGATTGGATGAGGGTAGAGATGCGGCGGGCGAGACGATAGCTTTCGGGGTGTCGTTTTCGTAGTTCGGCTGTGAGAAGGTTGGTTAGTTCGATCTGGCCGATCTCGCATTCAATTTCGTAATCGGTCATCTCTGATTCGAGATAATGCTCAAAGCGATTCTTACTAAGTAGCTGGACGAAAAGCTCCTGAGTGAGGTCGGTATAGGCGGTAGTTGCTCCCTCCTCCACCAGGAGACCAGCGCTTCGCGAGGCCCTCACCAAAGGATGGTGCGAAACGATACGGTGCAATTCCGACCACAGTCGGTTTACATCCGAGCATCGCAGGCTGTCGACCCACTTGCCACTTTTAGCCATCCGCTCTGCGGTGCGTTTTGCGCGCGCAGTTTGCGGCTCCTGGCTGATCGGAGTCAGTTCAACTTGTTTTTCGACTTCGCGACTTAGAGATTTCACAAGGATTATTCTTTGGCTTACGGAGTTGACGGGATTAGCTCTTTGGGCGAGGAACCTTTAGGCAGCCCGGTCGAATGGCTTAGGTAAGTCTCAGCTAGTCAATGGAGACAAGCGTTGGTAAGGAAACAACAGAGACCTTTCGAGAAAGAATCTTGAATTACCCCGGGGCTATTGGCGGCTAGTCATTTATGAATTTGCTTGAGATTCCTGAGAAATAGGGAGACTGGTCTGGAACGAGCGTCAAAGAGCAGGCGCTCCCTGACTTGACGGCGAGCATCTTAACAACATTCCCAAGAATGAGCAACATGTTTTTACACTGCCGCCAACTCATTGAGTCTAAGGTAACAAGAGAACTGGTTTGGAAAGATAAAGTTGTGGAAATCCTGGACAATTAGGTCTATTAGGCTGTTGAACAAGTGGATGAGTCTGCGAGTTCGTCTTGGTTGAGCTAACGAGCAAATTTGCCCTTTTTGCCTTCCTCAATCCCTGAAGCGGATCGATTTTTGTGAGTTCAAATGACTAACTGGCCACCAAGTCCGGGGGCAAAACGATGAAGGCCTCGAGCGTAAAGTCATTCAGCAAAACACCGGCTTGTCCTTCTTCCCACCTGTTACTCTCATTTCATTATCAGGCACTTGCCCCGGAACTACACTATTTGGTCAAACATCATCTGGTTGATTGTGATTTTTGCTATTGCGAGATTCCCCTGTTGGCATTTTACTCCCAGCCTCTTGTGGAAGAGAATCGCTCGCCCGACTTGCCGATCAATCTAAGAATCCTGGCTGAGTCTATCCTGGGGTCAAGACAAGTCGGCGAAGGCTCACGGTGAAAGCTCAGTGCGTCAGCCGGTCACCAGGGATCTTTCTTTTGAATGTGTTCGACCACATCAAGGGCTGAGTTGAGTGCCTAGTTTCTGGAATTTGTGAATTACGGGTTGGGGATACTGGATTCTATTTCTTCAAAGTCACTGCGAGGAATAAAGCTGCTCGATAAGCTCGCCAAATTTCTGATCAATAATGCGTCTCTTAACCTTGAGCGTTGGCGTCAGCTCTCCGCGGTCAATCGTGAATTCATCCGGCAGCAATGCAAGGCGACGAATGCGCTCATAGTCGGCAAGTTCTTTGGTGAGAAGCGCAACGTCGCTTTGTACTAATTTAACTGCCGCCGGGAAGCCGGCAAGGGCAACTCGATCACTCGGAAACTCTTCGCCTGCCGCAGACAACGCCTGCCTTACAGCTTCCCACTCAGGAACAATCAGCGCCACGGGCTGTTTGCGACCGGCACCCACTATCACGACCTGGCTCACATATTCGCTTTGTTTCAGAAGGCTCTCAATCTGTTGCGGCGCGACGTATTTTCCGTTTGAGAGTTTGAATAAATCCTTCTTTCGATCAGTGATATAGAGCCGGCCCGCTTTATCCAAATGGCCCACGTCGCCCGTGGCAAACCATTGGTCGTTCAAAACCAACGCGGTCTCTTCCGGATGGCCGTAATAACCACGCATGACATTTGGGCCACGCAATAGAATCTCACCATCTTCGGCTATGCTGACTTCGATTCCTTCGAAGGGTACACCCACCGAACCCACCTGATTATTATCGGGGCGATTTGCAGAAACAATGCACGTCTCAGTTGCACCGTAGCCTTGCAGGATTGGAATTCCGGCAGCGAGGAAAGCGTAGGAGAGCGCCGGCGAGAGTGGCGCTCCGCCGGACACGAAATACCTCAGACGGCCGCCAACGCCTTCGCGCCACTTTGAAAACACGACACGATTCGCCATCCTTTGTTGAAGCGCCAAAGCAGGACCTATAAGTTTTCCTTTGCCCTTCGCCTCGGCATAACGCTGTCCAACTTCCAGCGAGCGTAAAAAGACTCGACGCTTCCACCCCTTTTGCGACAGTCCTTTTTTCACAATCCGGTGATACACCTTCTCGAACAAACGGGGCACGGCAGTCATAACCGTCGGTCTCACTTCGCGAAGGTTTTCAGCAACCTGATCAAACGAAGCGGTGTAATACACCGAGACGCCCGCATAGCAGAAGATATAGAAACCAGTCCGCTCAAAGATGTGTGACAACGGAAGCACCGACAAAGCTACGTCGCTTGACGAGATTGGCAAACCACCAGTTATCGCTAGCACATTCGAAATGAAATTTGCGTGCGTTAACATTACTCCCTTAGGTTCGCCCGTTGTACCAGATGTATAGATTATTGTGGCGAGATCGTCTGGCCTGATTGCTTTGAGATATGCTCCAAAAGCAGCGGGCTTATTTATAGAGCGCTCCTGTCCTCTCCTTTCCAACGACACCAGCGTCGCGGACCTTTCAACACCTTCAGTGCCAGATTCATCGAAGAAAATAATTCGCTCGAGGAAATCGAGACCTTGCAGAGCTTTTGCAGCGTGCTTAAACAGTTTCTTGTTGGAAACGAAGATTGCGCGAGCGCCCGAGTCAGTCAGAATATAGCGGATTTGTTCGAGTGCCTGGGTGGTATAGATAGGAACATTAATGGCTCCGAGGCTGAGAATAGCAAAGTCAGCAATCGACCATTCAGGACGGTTCTCCGATAGCAGCGCGATTCTGTCTCCGGGCTTTATGCCAAACTCCGCCAAACCAAGCGCGACATCTCTGACGCGCTCTACAAACCTCTCGGCCGAAATATTGACCCACTCGTTATCAATCTTGTGATTAAGTGCGTCTCGCTTTGCATGTTTCAAAGCAGCTGTGAGACAGAGTCCGGGCACAGAGGAAGCCGTCGTCGTTTCGGGGTCTTTGCTCACTTCCATTTTGGCCGAAGCAGTTGAAGCCAAGCAGACATCTTCTGTTCAATTAGCAGTGACCTGCGTAGATTAGGCGAGAGTGATGATACTACACGCTCTTAAAGGCCAATTATGTTGCTGCGAAGGTGCCGCGAGGCAGACAACTCGAGCCCGGCCTCGGAACTCCGGCGCTGACGTCTTTTCCGGCGCGACTGCACGTCTTCAACTCGTCCATTCATCGTTGCCAACGCCGCCAACACAAGGAAAAGGAGAGCGTTTGCAGTAGTGTGCAGCGTGAAATCAAAAAAGCTATGGACGAGCACAGCAAAACATCCTGCCAAAGCCCCAGTGGCCACACCTCGCCGGAAGTCATCACGAGACTCCCGTCGCGCGAATCCCATTCGAAATAGACTGACGATGAAAAACACCCCAATCACCGCACCTACGATTCCGCCATCGGACAAGACTTGCAGATAGTCGTTATGTGCCTGTTCTAATCTATACATGCCGTTGCGTGAGTCGTAGCCGGTATACACCACGCCAAACGCTCCCAATCCGGTACCCACCAAAGGGTGATTCTTGATTATGTCGACGGTCACACTCCAGAAGTGCGCACGTCCCGTGGTAGGGTCGTCGGTATTAACTGAACCTACCATTCGGGTGAGCGCCTCTTCCCCACCCAACAAAACAACACCTCCAAAAAGTGCGACCACCAGGGCCAAAGCGAGGCCTGCTTTCATTGCCGCGCTCTTGATACGTGGTTTGTGTTCCTTTGATTCTCTTCTATGCTTATGCCGGCGCCGCAATCCCATGGTAGCGACAAGGAAAAGCAGTTCCGCGAAAAAGCTGACGAGGCCGCCGCGAGAGTTTGTCATTATCAAGGCGACAGCCATCAGGCCGGCGGCAAAAAGATAAATGAATTTCTTTTCCCGCTCGATCGATCCCGTGAAAACCAGACCTAACGGCAAAGCCAGTGCTAACTCCATGTAGCCAGCAAAGTGGTGGCGATTGATGAATGGACCAAAGGCCTGGCTCTGGGGCATATCGCGTATCCAATAGACCTTTTCAGGACTGGTAAACGACTGGGTCAAACCAAAGATGGCCAGGAAAAATCCAAACACGGTGATCGTCCTGACGAGCAACCTAAGCCGCTTTGGCGTGTCGGTGAAAACCAGCACGGCCGCGAAATACATCAGCAACGCCACCACCTGAACGAGAATGAACCTGGTAGAGTAAGGGTCAAACGAAAGACTGCTAACCAGGGGAATGGAATGACTGCCCACGTCTTCCCGATGTCGCAGCGGAAGAAGTTGAAACACCCCCAGCAGAAACATTCCAAGAAGCGGCAACTGCAAAACATTGCGGCTGATACGAAACAAAGCAAGGCTCCAACTATCAATCAGCCACAAAATGAGAAGTGAAATGCCACCGAGAAAAAAAAGCGCGAGAGCCCAATAGTGAACCGTGCCGTAAGCCAGCGCCGAAAGAATGATTGCGAGACAAACGATCAGGAATGCAAAACGGCTCGCAAGCGTATGCCTGATGCGATAGGTAATGTACCCGGCGGGTTGAATAACCGGCGCTGAAGTTTCCCGCGAAACAAGTGCGCTATTTTCGGGGCTTAAGATTGAAGTCGTCATACCAAACAGTTCCGAAGATCGGGCAAATCGGGCTATCAGGACAGGAATTCCGCAGCATCTTCACCTTAACACCTTCAGTTTTTGCGTCCGTCTTGAAAGAAAGAGCGATACGCTGCCAATTGTTATTACCGCTAGGCGCCGCCGGTGAGCCCGCCAACCATGAGTCGTTGGCGGCATTCGTTATCCCTACCACTGGAGTTTCTGCACTCTCGAGTTTGTCCGTCTTCAAGTAACATTCAAAATCATACTCAGTATTGGGGTTCACCGGGACTAATTGGGAGACATTGATCGTATCGATGTGTGAACGAACCTGGAAGAAGACACGCAAGCTTCGGCTTCCGGTATGGCCTTGGCCGGCATCGATGCCTAATTGCACTTGCGAATTTGACTGTACCTGCCAGCCAAAAGCCGCGCCCGGTCCATGGGCTAAATTGTTTTCAAAGCCACCATCCAGAATCCGACCTGGTTCGGCATAGTAAGCTGGGCCTGGCGCCACCTGATTCCAAATCTCCATTGCCTGATGATAACGTTGGCTGCCGACGAGATGGCCGATGATTGGATCAGCCGCGAAGCGGCTCTCTCGCTTTTCGGTTTCACTCAAACTATTCCAGAGCCGCAGCCCATAATCGTACCGTCCCCGCTCAATCAGGTATTTCGAAAACGCCGCGCGTATCGCGGGTCCGCTCCCAACTGACGCCTTGAGCGACTCAAAGTCCTCTTTATTGATTTGCCAGGCGAGATTGAATAACTGAGGTTGAAATTGACCGTTGGCTTCACTCGCCCGCTGCAACTCCGCAAAGCCTTCCGAATAACGATCGGTGCGCAGCAGCAAGTTTCCCAGATACCATTGTGGGTATGCATACGAAGGCGCAAGCTTTAACGCCGCGCGCAATGCTTCCTCTGCCTTCTCAAACTCACCTGCCTGCTCCAAAGCCTCGCCCAGGTCCATCCACAATCGGTAATCATTTGGCGATAAGCTTACCGCCTTTTCATACTCCGTTATGACGAGCGAAATCTGATCGGGAGGAAGCTCCTTTTGCGCCAGATTGCCCAGTCGCCAGTGAGGCAGCGGATCGTTAGGCGCCAACCCGACAGCCATTTGCGCCGTCTCCAGGCGATGCTCTTCGGGCTGAAAGTATTCTGCGATGGTATTACCAAGATACCAACGAACTACAAACCAGGATGCAAACAACGCGAGCACGACTGTCAGCGTCGTTATCGTTTTCAATGGCGCGCTAGCCTTAAATTGCATCAATTGATCAGGCATAAACTAATGAACAATAATTCGGACGTCGTTCTCTCAATGTTCCGTCAAATCCTCGATCGTAATGCGCATGCGCTTGAGCATGATGTCCTGCGAGCGACAAAAACCCCAAATCTCCCGGAGTCGTTCCTCCGGCATTCTGGAACTGGAAATCAGTACCTCATTAACTTCATGTTGTTTGCAAACTGAATTGAGATCGCCATTGCCACCATAAACTTTAAGCCCATGGATCAACTTACCCTTCTTGGCTGGGTCGTCATCAATAAACCCGACTGGTGAATATTTCAGCGAGCGGTTATTCAGTATTTCTCTTAGTAACAGTTCGCCTCCATCGCCCGCTCCGTAAATCAAAACTCGCCGGCCTTCGCGGGTTCGTGTGACCGGGATCACCTGCCGGAACAAGCGAAAAGCCAGTCTGCTGCCCGCAAGAAACATAAACATCAAGACGCCGTCGAGAATAAATACTGTGCGCGACAAACCTTCGAAGCGAAATGCAAAGAGCACAGCCATCACACTCAAAACCGAGCTAAGGACTACCGCCTTAGCAAAAACAATCAAATCGTCAAGACTGGTGTAGCGCCAAAGACCTCGGTAAACGCCCATCACCAGGAAGGCGGCCATCTTCACGAAGACCAGTACCGGCAGCGTTCGCAGGAAAAGTTTCCAGGCGGCGCTTCCCGAAAGCGCGCCAAACTTCACTGCGTAAGCACTCCAATAAGCCAGAAGAATGAGAACGACATCCAGCAACACCTCAAAGATGCGTCGTTTATATGAGAGATCGATCAGGAAGGCGTGGAGAGAATTCTCGCCGGCCGCCAAAGCTTCTTCGGTTTCGTCGTAAACTTTAACGCCCGCGAGGTAAACGCCCAGTAGCGTCAGCAAGACCGTGAAACCGGCAATCGCCGCCAGACTCACATCGAGCTTTACTTCCTGAACCAACAGTGCGAGCACACCCGAGAGCGCGGCTAAGCCATAGAGCATCCAAACGGCGTGACGCTCCGACATGCCCAGAGCCACAAGCCGATGCGATGTGTGGTCGCGCCCGCCCTGCGATGCCGCACGTCCGGATAGTTTCCTGAGAATGGTTACGAACGTTGTGTCGAAAATGGGTATGAACAAAACCAGGATTGGAACTGCAAGCACCGGCAGCAGGCTCCGCGAGCGGCCACCGGACACATTCACCAAAGCAGCGCTCGCCAGAAAGAATCCGATAAACATCGAACCGCAGTCGCCCATGAAGATGGATGCCGGGTTGGAGTTATAAACCAAAAAGCCCAGCAACGCTCCGGCGAAGGTAAGAAGCATTAGCCCCTCTGTCATTTGGCCAGTTGCAAGGAAGCTGAGCGCCAGAAAACCGGAAGCAATGACCGCAATCCCCGAAGCCAGTCCATCCATGTTGTCGAGCAGGTTTACCGCATTTGTGATCCCGATCAGCCAGAAGATGGTTAGAGCTACGTTCAGAGCCGAGTAACTGGTCCAGGGAAGAGTCAGAGCGTAGTAGATCACAAAGGCTGAGCCCATCACCTGGCCGATGAGTTTCTGGTAAGGCTTGGTATGCAGGAAATCGTCCGCCAGGCCGACCAGGAACAGAAAAGTGCTGGCGCCCATGACGACATCCAGAAATGATCCCGGGAAGTGCCCCGAATTCGGCCGAATGAACACGAGATAACTGACAGCCATCGCCAGCCAGATCGCCACGCCGCCGAACATTGCCGTGGGCTGCTTGTGCCAACGATCAGTCTTCGGCGTAGCGACCATGCCGTAGCGCCGGGCCAGGTAACGCACTAGCGGGGTTAGCACCAACGCCAGGATTGCCGACGCGGCGACAGCCAGAAAATTGAGCGAGCTAAACGGCATATTTAACGCGAGACTGGGAACTAAATAGATGGATAGTGTAAGAGGAAAGCTAATCGATAGCGGAAATCAAATCAAGTCGCTAGCGCTGGCTACGAAGGATTGCGCTCAGCGGAATCCTTGCTTATTGGCATGGAACTGGCTCCGTCAGTCGTCGAGAAAAGCTGGCCGGCCGCGGTGGAAATTGATCACGCTTTGCAGGATGCCCTTGAGAGTCATCTCCGGTTTGAACCCCACGAGCTGGTTGATTTTTGCTGTGTCGGGCACGCGGCGCGGCATGTCTTCGAAACCCTCCTCGTAGGCCTCGTCGTAAGGCACGAAGACGATCTCCGAATCGGAGTCAGTCAACTCCTTGACCTTTTCCGCAAGCCGAAGGATTGAGATTTCTTCAGTCGAGCCGATGTTGAAAACCTGACCTACCGAGTCCGCATGATCCATCAGTTTAATCAACGCGCCGACCACGTCTCCCACATAACCAAAGCAGCGCGTCTGTTTGCCATCGCCATAAACAGTGATCGGACGGCCGGCGAGAGCTTGCTTGACGAAGGTGGGAATGACCATGCCGTAGCGCCCGGTTTGCCGTGGGCCAACCGTATTAAAAAGTCGGACAATAGTTGTCGGTAATTTTTTCTCGCGCCAGTAAGCCAAAGCCAGAAACTCATCAATTGCCTTCGAGCACGCATAGCTCCAGCGACCCTTTGTCGTCGCGCCCATCACAAGGTTGCCGTCTTCGCGAAACGGGATGTCGGCGCTGAGACCATATACTTCTGAAGTTGAAGCTATCAGCACTCGCTTCTGTTTCTTGTTGGCCAGGGCCAGTACAACTTCGGTTCCGTGCACGTTCGTTTCAATCGTTCGCACCGGGCTCTCCACAATTAGCTTTACGCCTACCGCTGCCGCCAGGTGAATCACGATGTCACTCTGGTCGACAAGCTCTGCGGTTATCGGCTGGTTGTGAACAGAATCAATCGTGTAGTGAAATCGTGGATTGCTTTTGAGGTGTTGAATATTATCGATGGTGCCGGTCGATAGATCATCTATCACCAGAACTTCATCGCCGCGGTGCAAATAGGCATCGGCAAGATGTGACCCTATGAAGCCCGCGCCGCCTGTTATGAGTACACGCAAAATATGCGCTCCTTTTTTAGATAGACTTCTTAGAGATCTTGGATCAAGTGCGATGTTTCAGGCTCATTAGCGAACCAGCGGAAGCAAGCCCGCCTTCCCGACCCGGAGATCCCGCTCGTTACCTCACAGGATCCCATCTTGAAGGTCCTTCAATCCAGAGTGTGAACAATCAATTCTGATCAGCTCGTGGTTCGGAAGGTGGGCTTGCCCCCGCTGGTCTGCTTCGCAATACCCTTCCCTTTGAGCAAATCAGCATAGAGGCTCTTGATGTCCGCCAGCAGTCGCTCAGCTGAATAGTGACTAACCACGAATTGTAAACCACGCTCTCCAGTTTCACGACGCAGCCTGGGATCTACTACCAGGCGAGCCAGGCCCGCAGCAAATGCTGAAGCGTCGTCAGGTGGCACGCTAATGCCTCGCGGGCAGATCTTAAAAGGCTCTTTGGGATCCTGCGAATTCGATTCTCCCAACAAATCAATCACTCCGCCCACTGCTGTAGAAATAACCGGACGCGCGTTTGCCATTGCTTCAATTAGTGTCAGCGGCGTTCCTTCGTTCCGCGAAGTCAGGGCTACTATATCCAAAGCAGGATAAACGTTCTCAAGATCGCGGCGAGAGCCTGTAAATATCAAGTCTTCAGTCAGGCCCAGCGAGGCGGTGAGTTGCTCGAGCGTATTTCGCAACGCGCCATCTCCGACCACTATGAAGCGAACACGCGCCCGGGACGAGCGCGCCAGGAACTTTTCCTTGAACAGCGCTGCCGCCCGAATGAAAAGTTCGTGATTTTTGATCTCAGTGAGCCTGCCAACAATCCCCACCAGAATATCGTCCGCTGCCACTCCCAGCTCGTGACGAAATAGTCGCCTACGTTCCTTCCAGTCGGCAAAAACGCTCGTGTCCAAACCGAGCGGAATCACCGAGAACTGTTCAGCGCGCCCAACTCCAAAGTCTTCATTGATCTCCCGACGTTGTTGTTGGCTGACAACAACGATGCGATCGGTTATCAACTTCGCCAGCGTCTTTTCGATCAATATAAACGTGCGCGTTTTCAGCGGACCGTAGTAGCTATGGAAAATATGTCCGTGATAAGTGTGCACAAAGCGGCAAGCTCGCGGACGTCCCAGTAAGACACTTGGAGTTAACCACCGATAGAAAAGTCCTGCCACTCTACCGACTGTGCCGGCTTTTGCAGTATGGGTGTGAACAATGTCAGGACGTTCGCGCCGGAAGAGTTTGTAGAGTTTCCAAATCGTGAGCGTGTCTTTTAGCGAAATCTCGCGGCTCATCTCGGGAACGAGGATAGGCACCACGCCCATCTCCGTCGCGAAGTAACTCATATCATCTTCGCCTGGGGGAACTGTTCCGGCCACGAGTAGCGACTCGCACTCCAGAGTTTGCAGTCCACTCGTGAGCCAAACGACATGCTTAGCCGGCCCACCCACATTAAGGCGAGCGATGACGCGAACAATCTTCATCTTGCTTTGGGAGACGTACAACAGATCTAATTGAGGTTTAGAGTTAGCACGAGTGTCAGATCCACTTCAGCGTTGCCGAGCCACAGCCCCAAAGAAACAAGTTCACTCTAAACAGGTGGCCAGTCGAACGCACTTTCTTCGTAGACCTCAAGCATTGACGCTGACCTCGCTTTCCTGTGGCAACTCCATTTTGTTCGCACTTGTTTCGGCTACGAGATTCGAAGCGCGCAGGAGACTCTCAAACGTGCCGGCATCGGTCCACCATCCTTGCAGCTCCTCCCACGTCATCTCGTTGCGTTTGATGTAAGCGTTATTAACGTCAGTGATTTCCAGCTCACCGCGACCTGACGGCTTCAATGTGCGAATGATGTCAAATACTTCGCCATCGTACATGTAGATTCCGATTACGGCGTATTCCGATTTTGGCGCTGCGGGCTTCTCTTCAATACGCAGTACGCTTTGGCCGCCGAGTTCGGGAACGCCAAAGCGCTCTGGATCGGGCACCTTCTTTAGTATGATCTTGGCCCCCTTAGCTTGCTCTTTATACGCCCGGACCGCGCCGGCGATATTTCCCTCAATGATGTTGTCGCCCAGTACGACGCAAACTGAGTCCCCGGCGGCGAAATGTTCCACCAGCGAGAGCGCCTCTGCGATGCCGCCTTCACCTTCCTGATACGTATAGTTGAGATGTTTGAGCCCAAAGGCTTTTCCGTTTCCCAATAGTTTTAGGAAGTCGCCGGCTGAATTACCGCCAGTGACAATCATTATGTCGATGATTCCCGCGTTCACCAGCGTTTGGATCGGATAGAAGATCATCGGTCGATCATAAACGGGAAGCAGGTGCTTGTTAGTTACCGCGGTCAGTGGCCGCAATCGTGATCCTAAGCCGCCCGCCAAAACTATGCCTTTCACTCTATGCCTCCTGGAATAACTTGGTTTTTGTAATGTTTTGAAGTTTGAGCTTTGAACTTTGTTCTTTGTACTTTGGTCTTTGAGGGATTTGCTTACCAGCCCGCCACCCGATCAAGGCAATCAAAGCACAAAGTACTCTCAATCAATAAACCTTTGGAACCACAGCTCCAGCATTAGCAACGTCCACAGCTGATGGGAATAGTCTCGGTCGCCACGCGTGTGCAGCTCAACCAGTCGTTTGACTGCTTCCGGTTTGAAAAGTCCGCGCTTGAGTGCCGCTTCCGCGAGTAATGTTTCGCGGAGAAACGGTTGGAGCTTGCCACGAAACCAATGGCCAATCGGCACGCCAAAACCCATCTTGCGGCGATCCAGGTTTTCTGCCGGCAATAGCTTCTTTAGCATTCGCTTTAACAAATACTTCGTGGTGAGTCCATGCAACTTGAATTTTTCCGGCAGGCTCGCAGCAAATTCCATAACGTGATGATCGAGAAATGGCGAGCGCGCTTCAAGCGATACGGCCATCGTAGCAATGTCCACTTTGACGAGTAGATCATTGGGCAGGTAGGTCATGATATCTGTCAGCAATGCTGCATCAACGATGCCGGATCCGTTTGCGCGCGCAAACCAGGGATCGAGCATGTTTGCAGCGGATACCTGCTGGGTTTGCCGACTGAAATCCTCAGAATACAAATCCTGCTTGGCCGCCGAGTCGAAGACGCTCACCCAACGCAGATAGCGTTCGACCTTTGGCAACGATGCCGCCTGAATAAAACGCTTCACATCTCTTACGCGGCCGCGTTTTGTTTCTGATGACGGTATTAATTCTATCGCCTGGCGTACCACCGTGTCTCTAAGCACTGCTGGTATGCGGTGGTATCGCTCAGCCAGCCGCATCGCGGCGTAGCGCTCGTAACCCGCGAAGGATTCGTCGCCGCCGTCGCCGTTCAAGGCCACGGTTACATGCTTGCGAGTTTCGCGGGCGACATAATAGGTTGGAATCGCCGAGGAATCTGCGTAAGGTTCGCCGTAGTGCTCAACCAGAATCGGCAAGACTTCAAGAGCATCCGGGCGAACTATGAACTCGTGATGATCAGCGCCCACGTGTTCTGCCACCCGACGCGCATGATGCAGCTCGCTGAAATCCTGTTCCTCAAATCCGATCGAAAACGTCTTTACCGGTTCGCTTGATACCTCACTCATCAACGCCACGACTGCGCTCGAGTCGATGCCGCCGGAGAGAAACGCGCCTAGCGGCACTTCCGACATCAGGCGAACCTTAACCGCGTCGCGAAGGATCTCGATCGCGCGCTCGCCCGCCTCTTCTTCGCTGATATCAACTTTTTTCGAGAAGTCGGGCTGCCAGTAACGTTCGATCTTTATTTCACCCTTGCTGTAGCGAAGGCTGTGTCCCGGTTCCAACTTTCTGATGGCCCGGTATGCCGTCAGAGGCGCGGGCACACACATAAAAGATAGATAGTGGTGCAGCGCCTCCGCGTCGATCTCTTTGCCAATATCGGGATGTTGCAATAAGGCGCTGAATTCCGAGCCGAAGATGAACTGGCCATTCACTTGCGCATAAAGCACCGGTTTTTTCCCGACCCGATCGCGCGCCAGAAAAAGCTCCTGGGTGCGCTCATCCCAAATCGCGAAGGCAAACATTCCGCGCAGATGTTTGGGACAATTCGCGCCGTAACGATCGTAGGCATGAATGATCGCCTCAGTGTCGCTGTCTGTATAAAACGAGTGGCCGAGCTTTTCGAGCCGCTCCCGCAGTTCACGGTAGTTGTAGATCTCGCCGTTGAAAACTATCCAGGCGGTACGGTCCTGGTTGTGAATAGGCTGCTGCCCACTTTTGAGGTCGATGATCGCGAGGCGCCGCATGCCAAGGCCGACTGGCCCGTTTAGGTAAAAGCCATCGTCGTCTGGTCCACGATGGCGGATGGCGGCGCACATGCGCGCAACCACAGCCTGATCAACGTCTGATTTATCGCTCCTAACTATGCCTACAATTCCACACATAGCTACCCAAAAGAGGCCGCGGATTAACGCGGACGATGCGAATCTGAAAGAGCTTGGATTAAGTATTGCTTCTTCTGATTTCCAATTCTTCTCAATCCGGCACTTTTCGTGAAAATCCGCGGCTCATTACATTCCTGAATATCTCGCACGCTTATAGTAACGAAGCTGTGACAGGCTGGCTAATGGCCACGCTCCAGCAACTCGAATTGTCAATTTAACCGCATTGTCTACGCCGATCTTCGGCCGGGCCGTGTCTTGAAAGTTGCCGCTTGCTGCATCGCCAAATCCTGGCGCTCTTCTAATTCTCGCCGCTTTTTTTCCTCCCGTTTCTCCTTCATGAGTACGAAGCCGACTGCGACAAAGATAAAATAAAACACCAATAGTTGGGCGCGCTGGCGATAGGCCGTACCGACATTACCTTGAAACACTGAATAGGCGAGGGTGAGCATGACCGTGAAAATCAAAATGGGCGAGATCATTCGCAAGCGGTATTTGATAGTAAACCACAATCCAAGGACCAGGAGCGGAAAGGAAGCCCACCAAATTATCATCTCCGGCAAGGTAATGCTTTGACGTATAGAAGTGATCTGCCAGGGGAAAGGAGCAAAGAGCAGGTAGAGCACACCTATCGGAATCGTGGAGATAGCGCCGGAGGTGGTCGATACGTCTACATCTTGTCCAAATCCAGACTCGGCCGAACGTGCCTGGTCTTTTCGGCTTCGTTGCAGTTGCGCCATGTTTCCGTAACGCTCGAAACTAACACTCGCCGAGCGTGTAACGCCTACGTAGGTTAATCCCACCCCCAAAATTATGATGGCCGTGAACTGGCGCGCAAAACTTGTCGCGGTAACCTGCTGCATGCCGATTACAAAGGCTCCGCCAATGGCCACACAGATCATGTAGAACACATAGAAACGCAGTGCCACCAGTCCCATCAACGCACAGACAAGCACTACGATGTATTTCATGCTCAGCTTTTCACCGATCTTAAGCGTGCAAAGGATAGCTATCGCCAGCAAGAAGACGATAGGTCCATCTTTGAGACCTTGTGCCGACCAGAGCACCAGCGAGGGATAGAAAGCGACGGCAATTCCGGCGATACGAGCTACTCTTAAGTTCTTAAAGACCTGATGCGCGCATAAGTAAATAATTACCGCAGTCGCGGCGCCGAAAACCGAATTCATCAGTTGGACTGCAAACATGTTACGCCCGATAAGGCCATAGACAGCGGCAACCAGGTAAACCATCCCCCAGCCTGAGGACTCGCCGCCTCGCACGTACTGGTTGGCGATCACTTGCCAGTATTTGTCGCCGCCCCAGCCCAGGAGTTGCGCGTTGCCGTAGTAGTCGTAAGTTAAAGCGTCGCCACCAAAAAAATTCTGCCCGTGAAAAACAAAAATTACGAGGCCCACAATCATTCGCGCTAGCAGGGCTGAAACGAACAGTCGCAACAAAAAGCGTCCGTCAACTTCTCTCTTGTAGGCGTAAAAGCCGGCGATCACCGCCAGAGCTGTGCAAAACAAGACGGCTTTGGCAGTGTCAGCGTTGCTAACAATTCCGTAGTCGTTCACATATTGCGCCACCAGCGGCGGCACGACGATGACGATGGCCACGCACAGCAGCAGATAAACCAACGTTAGAAGAGCATTCATATTCAGAAATCAACCAAGCAGACTCGCTGGCGATAAGCTAAACATCGTTAGGCAAATCTATTCGCGTCTTTCGTTCAATCAAAAACTGATCTTCTTCGCACAATTCCTTTACTGGCCTGGCAGGCACGCCGGCAATGAGATAACCCTCCGCGGTCAACTCGCTTGTAATTACAGAGCCAATCCCGACTATACATCTCGAAGGCAATGCTCCTCCAGGAGCGATGCGAATTTCGGATCCCACATAAGCAAACGAACCGATATCTATCGGGCGAGTCCGTTGCCGGTTATGAGTCCAGAGAGACGAGTTGCGGCCACCCAGAATTGATCGGCGGCCAATCGTTACCCGGTCCGTAAAGTCAATTTTGTGTCCAGCCGTAATAATGCTGCCTTCGCCGAGCGAGAATCTCGGATCGATCGGATTAACGACCTCCGGCTCGGCAATTGAGTTTATTTCGTTCATCCGAATGATTTCGGAATAGCGTCCTAAATGAACTTCGTCGCCGCCCCTGATGATGTTGAGGTGCCCGATCTTAACGTGGTCGCCAATCTCGAGTCTCTTCACCCTGATAATCAGATTGAGGTGTCCAATTTGAACGTCATCGTCGATCTGGCATTCCCTCGCGTCGATAATGCTTAGTCCGATGCGCACGCGCTTGCCGATTTTGTAACCAAAAAACAAGCGATAGCAGAAGCGCTTAAGAAACGACGGCAGCAGCGCGATGAACGCGAGCAAGGTCAATCGGGATTTACTGAGACGCTGCATAGCCTCGACTAGCTCGCCTTCCTGTCGCAGCTTGCTTCGCGCAAGGCGCGTGCGAGTTTGTCAGCTTGCGCCGAAAGCGAATATCGTTCGACAACATGACGACGGCCTGCGGCTCCCAGGGTTTGGCGCAATGCCGGATCGGAAAGCAGCAGTTCAAGCGTCTGTAACCATTCGTGATTCGTGGTCGCGTGGAAGTGTGTTAGGCCTGCTTCCCCGATTTCTGCCGCTGCCCCCACCGGCGCAGCTATGTATGGAATTCCAATAGCCATGTATTGAATAGCCTTAAACCCGGACTTCCCCGCCGCCCAGTTCTCGGCATACAAAGATGGATCGATCGGATATAGTCCGATGTCAAACGACTGGAAATCTTCGACTTCTCGTTTGAGGTTCCATTCCAGATTCTCAACTTCGACACCGGGAATATTTGTCTGGTCCGTGCCTGCGCCAACAATCTTCATCTTGAAGCGATGGGTCTTGGCTAAATCCTGCAATACAGGGAAGATTGCTCGCAGGTAGGGAAAGGTTGAATGGGTGCCAATCCAGCCCAGCACTACAGGCCCATCGGACTTGTGGGGCTTGGGAACAAAAACATCAGTGTCGACCACGGTCGGAATTATTCGCGTTGTCGCGCCTTTGCTTTTGGCGTACTCGGCAATAGCGTGATTGCCACACGTAACTATGTCGGCCCACTGTATTAAGTCGTCAGTTTTACTGAACCACTTCAGCGCCTTCCCGAGCCTTCCGTATGTGGGGCTAGTATAGGAAACATAGGTAGCATCATCCAAATCGAGAACCATCGGACATTTAAAAACTCGCACCGCCAGCCATTCAATGAGCGGCGGACCGAATAGCATGGCTTCACGCTGAACGAGCACAACATCCGTTTGGCTAAGCAACAATACATCCTTCAAGCGCCTCAACCCGGACTTCACCAGCGCCAGTAATGTGTACGGCAAAGCGTGGCGTTGATAGAGCATTTCAAATGCTTTCGAATCCAGGAAAGGCCGGACTGTGAGAGTGATCCCTCGATCGGCTAGCGGGCCAACGAATTGTTCCAAGCGATAGCGCGTTGCTGCCGCTTCTACAGGATATGAACTCAATCCCAGAACATTCATACCTGGCCTTGACCCGAGTCTGGCAGAAATGCCGGCGCGATGAATTGAATGCCCGGTTGGTTCTGAATCAGAGCTAAAGCTTCCATTAAGGTAAGTTGGTATTCCCAAGTGTTGCTTGTGTATTTGAACTCTACGGCGACGCCTGATCTCGTTTGACCATCCGGTCGTATAAGCGCCGGTATCTTGTTCGTCCTACGTCGATCAAATCAAACTCGCGGCGCGCCACGCCGCGCAGGCGTTCCGCCAGTTTTTCATCGCCGCGCATCACATCGATCTGATTCAAGGCTTCCAAATATGCCTCTGGATTAAACTCGCGCAGCAACGCACCAACAGAATTCTCTTCAATCAGTTTATCCAGATCGCCAACACCGGCGTTGCAAACAATAGCGATCGATCACCAATTGCCGCGGGCTCTGAGTCAGAATCATGGAAAACGTACTCGGATCCTGCTCATGAGCGGCCGCCAGGAATTGAGTCATTTCATCAGTCATATACCAGCCGCCAAACGAGCCAAGATAAACGATCACGCGCCGGCCGGTCAGATTTAGCTCCTCTCGCAACGATTCTCGTAAAGCGTGACCGGCTGATGAAAATCTTTCAAAATCAACACAGCAGGGGATCACTTCGATTGGCCGGCCGAATTCGTCCATGTCGTTGCAGCCGGGAAAGACAATATCGCGAGCTTTCTCCGTCAATAAGACAAAAGCGTTCGAGACTCGCAGAATATAGCGCTCAACTCTCTTGAGTACCCGGTAAAGATAGCCATTCTCAGGCCAAACGCCGGCATCCGTGTATTCTTCGGGCATGAAGCCACGAATGTCAAAAACCAGTTGCCCTCTTTTGAATTTTCTGGCCACTACACTCATTACGGCCGGGACGTGATTGCGTGCGTGCAGGATATCGACATCTTCGCGCCGCATTATTCGCGCGATGGTCCAGGCGCCCACCGCCATGTCGTAAATCGTGGCCGGCAGCGAAGGCCACTTATGATATTTCAAGTAATGCCAGGAGATGCCTTCGGCGTTCAAGGCGGCGCGTTGTTGGGAAAGCTCCTCCGCAGTCCAGGTCTCGCGGAGGCGAGGCTCAAAAGTCAACAGGCTTACTTGAACCTTCTCGGATTTTAACTGCCTCAAGTAGGGGAGCACTTGCGTCTGAACCAAGGGCTCTCGCAACCCAAAGTAACAGACATACAAAGTGCGCACAGGCTTCATGGAACTGATCGTGTTGGTTCAGTTGATATCAGAACCGAAAGCGTAGCTACTGGGTCGCGGTGCAACTCTGCAAGTTAGCCGGCTTGCGCGCTCACACCCGGTTGCTACCTCTCGTGGTGCTAATGGAAGCGTTATGAACCTTCCGCGCAACTCATTCAGCGGCGACGCGCGCAGTAATCAGCCTATCATTCACTACCCATTGAAACGTACCGAAGATTGT
>WNGA01017097.1_pt1 | contig 18497 bp, 19 predicted proteins | sample 5400061 | NCBI WGS metagenome assembly WNGA01 (sample SAMN13153366, study PRJNA577476) | soil metagenome | isolation source: 100 cm soil or saprolite under grassland replicate 2 | place: USA:California | collected 2016-06-15 | reverse complement strand
GCTCTTCCACCGCTACCCGCGGCCGGCACAGGGTCGGCTCACGGGCCGAGCGACGATCGGGCTGTCGCTCGTCCTCATCACCCCCAAGCACGACGACGAGGCGCAGGCGTTGCGGGACTGGGCCGACTTCATCCACATCAACCACATCGCGGCGGCCGTGGTCCCCGGCTTCACGACGATCACGCCCTACGAGCGCGTGGACGCCGACACGCCTCGTTTCATGCACTTCTACGAGATGGACACCGACGATCCCGAGGCCGCGTTCCAGGCCATGCCCGCGCTCGTGCAGGCTCGGCTCGGCGCTCCTGGCACCGCGGCCTACGACGAATGGGCGTGGCACCGCGCCCTGTGGATCGACTACGTCAACTCGTTCCGCCGCCTCGGCGAACGCCGTGCCTGACTTCTTCGAGGTGGTCGGCGCGCAGCGGGCGTGCCGCGCGTTCACGGCCGACCAGGTCCCCGATGCCGACGTCGAACGCATCCTCAGCAGCGCCACGTCGGCGCCCAGCGCCGAGAATCGCCAGCCATGGATCTTCGTCGTCGTGCGCGACGACGACGGCCGGCGCCGCATCGGCGAGCTGACCCGGCGCGCGTGGGAGGACTTCGCCTCCGAACATTCGGCCCGGCGCCTCGAGCCGAAGATGTTCGAGGAGGTCGACCGGGCGATGGGCGGCGGCATCGCCGAGGCGCCGGTACTCGTCGTGGTGGCCGGCGACACCACCGCGGTTGCCCGCGCCGCGCTGGGGCCGTCGATCTGGCCGGCGGTCCAGAACCTGCTCCTCGCAGCGAACGCGCTCGGGTACGGCTCGGCCCTCACGACGCTCACCACCGCTTTCGCCGACGAGTTGCGCGCCATCGTCGGGCTACCCGATCACATGCGCCCCATGGCCGTCGTCCCGCTCGGGCACCCTGCCCGCCTCCCGGGCCGCCCGCGCCGGCAGCCGGTCGCAACCAAGACCCACCGCGAGCAGTACGGCACGGCGTGGTAGCGCCACTCCGTTCGCGGTTGGCACCGTGTCCGGGCGGGTACCCCGGAATCGATACCCAGTTGCGCTCCAGTGGACGGCGGTCATCGCCGCCGCGGGGATCCACGTGAGGAGCGCGGTGCCCCGATCGTGTCCCCACCGATTACGAACGCGACGGCGACGATCGTGTAGAGAAGCGTCCGCCGCCATCCGAGTTGGCGGACCGCGCACCACAGGAAGGTGAGGCCGAAGAGCGTGACCCACCAACGGCCGATCAGGGTGCCCAGCACCGCATGTATCGCCCAAGTCCTGACACACGTGTCAGGCCCGGTCCCATGAGCGGACGGCTCGCGGGCGAGGTCGCGATCATCACGGGCTCGACCTCGGGGATCGGGCGCGCCATCGCGACGACGTTCGCGGCCGAAGGGGCCGCGGTGCTCGTCACCGGGCGCAGCGCGGGGCGGGGCGGCGCGGTCGTCACGTCGATCACGGACGCGGGCGGGCAGGCGGCGTTCCTCGCCGGCGATCTCACCGACCCGCTCACCCCCGGACGACTCGTCGCGCACGCCGTCGCGCAGTTCGGATCCGTCACCGTGCTCGTCAACAACGCGGCGGAGGGTGCCGGCGACGGTCCCGTCGATGCCGTGGACGACGCCGCGTGGGCCCACATCCTCGACACCGACCTCGCCGCGGTGGCCCGGACGTGCCGGGCCGCGATCCCCGCGATGCGGGCGGCGGGCCACGGCTCGATCGTCAACATCTCGTCGCGCGCCGGCGAGCGCGGCACGCCTGGCCACGCTGCATACTCGGCCGCGAAGGGTGCGCTCAACGCTCTCACCCGCTCGCTCGCCGTCGACTACGCCCCGGATGGCATCCGGGCCAACAGCATCAGTCCCGGCTACGTGCTCAACGACCGCCGCGACGCCACGCTCACCCCCGAGCGGCGGCAACGGCTCGAGGCGATGCATCTCACGCGCCTCGGTGAGGCCGACGACGTCGCCTGGGCCGCGGTCTACCTCGCCAGCCGGGAAGCCGGCTTCGTGACCGGTATCACCCTCGCGGTCGACGGCGGTAGCACCATCGCCCGGGCCGCGTCGCTGGGATGACGATGCACCCTCGGGTCGGGGTGAGCGGGATCTCGACGTGGAACTGGCCGCTGAACCGTGACCTCGCGTTCTACGACGACGCCGCGATCCACACGATCGGTCTTTCGCTGCGCAAGCTCGATCCGCGGCGCTGGCGCGACGACGTCGACCGCGTCGTGGCCCGCGGCATTCAAGTCGCCGACGTCATCGGGCTGGGGCCCTTCCATCTCGACGCGCCCGACCAGTGGCCCGACCAGCGCGACCGGCTGCGGTGGGCGATCGACGTCGCGGTCGCGGCCGCGGCCCCTTGCCTCGTCGCCACGACCGGACCCGCCGGCGCGCTCGGTTGGGAGGAGGCGGCCGACGCGCTGGAAGCGGCGCTCACGCCGATCCTCCCGATCGCGGCCGACGCCGGCGTCACGGTGGCGTTGGAGCACACCAACTCCTTGCGGGTCGACGTCGGCTTCGTGCACACCTTGCGCGACATGGTGGACCTCGCGACCCGGCTCGGCACGGCCGTGTGCTTGGAGGTGAACGCGTGCTGGGCCGAGCGCGACCTCGCGTCGACGATCGTGGCCGCCCGGGACCGCGTCGCCCTCGTGCAGGTGAGCGACTTCGCGATCGGGACGCGCTCGACGCCCGACCGGCTCGTTCCGGGCGACGGCGACATCCCGCTGCACCGGATCCTCCATCAGATCCTCGACGCCGGCTACGGGGGCGTGTTCGAGTTGGAGCTCATCGGCCCGCGCGTCGAAGACGAGGGCTACGAGAAGGCCGTGCCGCGGGCGATCACCGCGTTGGGCGAGCTGCTGCGCGACCTCGGCGTCTGAGCGGCCCCCACTCTCGGCCCCCAGGCAACGGTGACGCTGACCCCCGCGCGGGCCAGCGTCACCGCAAATGGTGCGGCCGAGGCCACCGCTGGCCCCGGCGACCATCGCCACCATGCCCAAAGTGGCCCAGATCCTGTCGGTCGTTGGTGCGCGACCTTGAGGCATCCGAACGGCCATTCTTGAGGCTGACGGGGACGGAAAACGTCCCCGTGAGCGTCGAGAACGCGGGGTTGGCGGGCTTCAGGCGTATTTGCGGAGGAACTCGCTCAGCGGCCCGTTGACCTGGTCCGGGTGACTCAGGTTGGACGCGTGAGCCGCGCCGTGCACGACGACGACGCCTTCGCAGTTCGGCAGTCCCGCGCACAGGGCCTCGGCCTTGTCCATCGAGATCGACTGATCCTCGTCGCCGTGGAACACGACCGCGGGGCACGCGATCTCACCGAGACGGTCCGTGATGTCGTCGCGCTCGGCGAGGCACTGGTAGGGCAACGACAGGCTCTCCTTCGGGGCGGCGCCCCACTTCGCGAACCAGGGCGCCGGATCGAGGCCGGCCCCGAGGATCAGGCCCGCGACCGTGTCCTGCACGTTGCCGGGGCCGTTGGCGACCCACTCGTCACGCAACGCGTCGTAAAGGAGGAGGATGGTCGGGTCCTCGGCGCCGGCCTGCGTGTCGATGAGCACGAGCGCCTTCACCCGGTCGGGCGCGGTGAGCGCGGCCCGCAACGACAGAAACCCGCCTTGCGACATCCCCGCGAGCACCGCGGCGTCGATGCCGAGATGGTCGAGCAGGGCCAAGGCGTCGGCGGCGGAGTCGTAGTACGTGAACGGCGCAGTGGCCGGGGTCTGGCCGAAGCCGCGCTCGTCCCAGGTGATGCACCGGAACTCGGCCGACAGCTCCTCGACCTGCGGGGCGAACATCTCGTGGTCCATGAGGAAGCCGTGGCTGAAGACGACCGCGGGCGCGCCCCCGCCGCTGTCCGCGAAGTAGATGTGCTGACCGTTGACGTCGGCGAAAGGCATGACGGCCTCCTCAAGTCTCGCAGTGGTCGGCGGGTGCGGGTACGTCGAGGGCGGGGTTGCAGTCGAAGAACCCGAACGGGCTGAGCGTGAAGCCCGCGTACTCGACCGGCATCACCGGCCAGTCCTCGGGACGCGGCACGTGGTTGACGCCGAACGTGTACCAGAGCACCACGTCGGTGTCGACGAGGTCACGGTCGGCCGCGGCAAACACGGGCAGGCCGGCGCCGCCGGGGTGGCACACCGGATGGCCAGCGGCCCGCCGCTCCTCGGCCTGGTACGGCGTCACCCAGAGGTTGTGCCTCGCGAACGCGGCCCGGGCCGCGATGGCCGAGCCCTCCCCCGCCAACAGCGTGGCCGCGAGGCCCGGGAGCAGGCGGTAGCCGACAGGGCGGCTGACGAGGTTGGTGCGGGCGTTGTTGACGACCGTCCACGACCGCGACCGGTGGGCATCGACGTCGCGCTGCGCCTCCGACTCGCGGGCGAGCAACGTGCGCGAGAGCACCATGACGTTGCCGAGCTCGTTGCCGTCGCCGGGCGGCGCCGCGACCAGCTCGCTCTCGTACACCGCGTTGTCAGTGCCGTCGACGTCGAGGTCGAGGCGGAAGCAGAACAGGTGCTGGTGGAACGGCGCCGCCACCTGCGGCGCCACCAGGCTGGCGTGCTCCGGGTCGGTGCCGGGCTCGACGGCCATCGTCTGCAGGATGCCGGTGAGCTTGACCTCGAGCTGCAGCGTGCCGTCGAGGTAGAAGTACCAGTAGAAGCCGTACTCGTAGTTGCCCACCGTGTGGATCGAGCTCACGACGAGCCGGCGGGAGCGCCGCACCTCAGGCGTGAACGTGTTGAGGTCGACGTGCTTCCACAGGATGCCGTAGTCCTCCTCGTGGATGCAGATGGCCTGCTCGACGGCCATCGGATCGCCCTGCTCGGAGACCTGGGGCGCGTCGAGGTAGCGGATCTCGCCGACGCAGTCGCAGCCGAGGGCCAGCGAGTTGAGGAACGGGAAGCGGCCGAGGGCCAGCTCGCCCGAGTCGAACGCGTTCTTCCACCGGTGGCCCATGGCGGTGTCGCCGTAAGGCACGACCATCTCGCCGAGCGCGGCGCGGTAGAGGATCGGACGGAGCCGTCCGTCCTGCGCGGGATCCTCGTAGCCGACGGTGTGGATCACGAGGCCGTCGACCGGGTGCATCGACACCCGCAACCGCCACCGCTGCCAACGGATCTCGTTGCCGTCCACGGTGAAGCTGGGTCCTTCGGGCTGCGTGATCTCGAGCGGCTTCAGGTCCTCGCGCCGGGCGCCGACCTCGGCCGCGCTGTAGTTCCATTGCCGCGGCGGGACGGCGATGACCGGTCCGTCCATCAGGTCGACCACGACGCGAGCGACGACATCGACCGTCGCCACCACACCCTCGATGGGGTGGGCGTAGCCGTTGTCGGCGGGAAAGTCGCGCACGTAGGAGACGACACGGCAGAGACGACGCCCTTGCTCCTCGGGCACACCGAAGTTGCCGGCCGGCCACGGATCGCATTGGACGGCGTCGACGGCGTCGACGCCGCGGGACGCGAGCGCGGCTCGCCAACCGGCGTCGGCCTTCACGACCTCGATCGCCTCCATGACCTCTTCGAGGAGGTAGGGCGCGTGGGCGTCGGGGAGGTCCGTCCACGCGGTGACGGCCTTCTCCGTGAGCGACGCCACCGCCTCGGTGGTGACGCCGGTGCCGCGGTCCACGAGGAGCGCGGCCGCTTCGCGGGCGACCCCGTTGCCGTTGTCGGGGGTCCACTCGAGGACCGCCTGCTTGGGAGGTTCGTGCAAGGTCAACGCGCAGAAGCGGTGCGTGTCGCGGAACCGCTCGTCGCCCTTGAACACGGCGACGGCGTTCGCGATCTCCTCCTGGGTGAGCGGTTCGAGAGGGTGTCCCACGACCGCCACCGTAGACGTGCGGACCGTTCGATGACGGAGGCGTCAGATACGGTCGCCGGCCGAGTGGAACGGTCTCCTCGCCGACGCCGGCTACGAGTTCTTCGATCGGCTCCACGAGTGCTTCACCGACGCGAGATCCTCGACCTCACGATCGGCATCGCCGCCTTCGTCGCCCTCGGCCGCACGCTCCAAGTGCTCGGCATCGAAGAGACGACGCCCACCGACGTCGGCCTCTGATCCGCGTCAGCCGAACTGCTTGGCGTAGTCGGTGGTGAGCCAGCGCCGGGGCGTGAGGTGGACCGTGACCGTGTCGGCCTCGGTGTCCGCGGTGGCGGCGATGTAGCCGTCGGCCAGCGCCGCCGGGAGGTACCGGTGGGCGAGGGCACGGCGCTGCTCGGGCTCGACGCCATCGGTGATGGCGACCGGGCCCTCGACGGTGACGTACTTGTACGGCGCGTCCTCGCTCTGGGCGCACACGCTGGCCCGGCCGGCGGCGGTGAGGCGTCGGGCTTTCTGCGAGGTGCGCCCGATCACGAAGAACACGTCGCCGCCTGGCTCGTACCCGTACCAGATGGGCGCGGTGAGCGGGGGGCGGCCGTCACCGCCTTCCACCGCGAGGATGCCGACGTGCAGCCCGGCGAGGAAGGCCTCGCGCTCAGAGCGGGTCATCGACAGGTGGCTCATCGTCCCTCCAGGGTGGCGTGTGGGAGCCGCCCCTCAGCGAGTAGCCGGCGGGGATGGCGACCGTCGACGTAGCCGAGAAACGGGGGACGGACGTTGTAGCCGAGCATGTCCTGTAGCCGCTCCGGCAAGGTGACGACCACCTCCGGCGGCACGGCGACGAGATGGTTCTCCTGCGGTCGCAGCCAGCTGGCCAGGTACTCGATGGTGATGCCGAGGCGCGTCCGGTCGGTGCGGTTGGCGCCGCCGCTGTGCCACAGCGAGCCGACGTAGAACGCCACCGAGCCGGCGGGCATCGCCGCGACGCGCCGCTCGCTGTGGGCCGTCGGGCGCTCGTCCACCCAGCGGTGGCTTCCCGGCAGCATCACGGTGGCGCCGTTCTCAGGCACGAAGTCGTCGAGCGCCCACATCGTGCTGAGGATGACCTGGGGGTGGGGACGGGGCAGCGGGTAGATGCCGTCGTCGAAGTGCTCGACCTGCGCCACCTCACCGGGGTCGATGGCGATGCCGACCGTGGCGCTCAGATGGTTGTGCCCGAGCAACTCGTCGGCGACGGCGAGCACGAGCGGGTGGAGGAACACGTCGTCGAGCACACGGGTCTTGGCCGGAAGGCTGTAGATGCGGCGGGTGTGGAAGCCCTCGAACGCGTTCCGGCCCGACGGCAGCGGCGCGAGGTGAGGCTCGAGCCCCGCCCGGATGGCGGCGACGGCGTCGGGCGATATCGCCTCTTCCACGATCGCGTAACCTTCCGCGTCGAGGACGGCGAGCACCTCGTCCGCGGTGGGCAGGACGGCGCGCTCGCTCATCTCACTCGGCGATGAAGTCGCGGACGAGACCGAAGAAACGGTCGGGGTCGTCGAGGTTGAGGAAGTGGCCCGCCTTCGGGAAGCGCTCGAAGCGAACGAGGTCCGCCGGCAGCGCGTCCACGATCACCTCCATCGCCTCGATGGGACAGATCGGATCGTCCTCGCCGGCGAGCACGAGCGTCGGGCACTGGACCGCCGCCAACCCAGGGAGGAGGTTCATCTCGCGCATGACCCGACCGGGATCCATGAGCAGCTCGACGTTCATCTGCGACCGACCCATCGTGCTCGGGTCCGGGGTATTGGCGCCGTACACGGGCAGGCAGATCTGCACGTACGCCGCGCCCGCTTCGGGGCTCGCGCCCTCGGACCAGAACGCCCGGGCCGCGTCCGCGGCCTCGTCCCCGCCCACACGCCGGAACGCCTCGGTCACGCGGTCGATGTCCATGCGGGCGGCCGTCGATTGGAGGATCACCTTCGCCGGATGGTCGGGGTGCCGCGCCGCGTACGCCATGGCGACCATGCCACCGAACGACCAGCCGAGGACGATCGGATGCTCGATCCCCAGCGCGTCGCAGAAGGCGCGCACGTCGTCGGCCCACACGTCGAGCCGCCAGTCGGCCGGGTCGCCCCGGTCGCTGCGGCCGTTGCCGCGGTGATCGAGGTACACGACCTGCGCGACGTCCGCGAGCGCGGCGTACTCGGGTTTGAAGAGCGAGTGGTCGAAGCCGGGGCCACCGTGGAGGAGCACGACAGTCGGGCGCTCCCGCATGGCATTGTCGTCGACGACGAGGCCGGACCCCTCCACGTCGAACCACAGACCGATGTCCCCCACGTTCACGCGCATGTGCCGATCGTAGGTTGCCGTTTTCCTGCTCGACCTTCTGGCGAACGCATGTTCCCACAACGACCATCACCCGCGGTAGCGGCGGCGTGAGTTGCGACTCCGAGCGCCCGGCGTGATCACCGGCCTCACACCACCACGAGGTTGACCGCGCCCTCCTTGGTCGCCATCTCGATCTCGGTGCCGACCCATTCGATGGCCTCCATCTCGGCGAGCAGGCCGGGGTCGAGGACCTTGGCGTAGGCCCGCTCGCCGCCAGGCAGGTCGCACACGGCCAGCCCCCACTCGGCCGCTCCATCGCGGCCGTGGGCGACCGTGTACGTCGCGACGGCGGCGGGACCGGCGTACGTGTCCCGGATGGTCTTCGCCGGCCGGGCGTCGAGGGTCGCCTGCACGCCGGCGGCATCGGGCACGGCGACCCGACCGGGCGCCGTCGAGTACAGCGCGAACACGTGCTTGGTGAGATGCATGCCCACACCGCTGACCATGCCGAGCGCCCCCACGTCATCGACGCCGGCGCCCGCGCACCGCAACGACTCGGTCGAGGCGGCGGTCATCGCCGGCGACGCCCACAGGGGGTCGTGCTCGGCCACGTAGACCGGATCGGTGGCGTAGCACCACCCCCGCACGTACACGCGGCGGTCAGCCGGGACGCCCAGCGCGTCGGCCTTCTCGTGCGACGCCATCACGAGCGCGGCCGCCATGTCCACGTCCATCACCGAGACGAGGTACTTCGTGTAGGGGTAGCCGACCATGCGGTTGTCCGCCGTGGGTGTGGCCAACTCGGCTGCCGACCGCTCCAACGGGAACCACGCGTACGGGTTGCCGGCCGCCACCGACGTCATCGGCGCGAACAACTCGCCGAGCGAGCGCCGGTAGTCGTCGGGCGCGACGCCGAGACGAGCCCGGCGCGCCACGTCCCACACCGGGAATGTGAGCCACGCTTGGAACACCTCGTGCGCAACCTCGGCGGGATGGAACGGCGCCTCGAACGGGAACGGCTTGCGCTCGGGGTCACGGTAGGAGAACTGCGGCCGCTCCCCTGCCTTCTTGAGCCGCCGGACGGTGTCGAGCGCCTCCGCGCCGGTCACGATCGCGAGATCGCAGTCCCCGGCGATGATCGCGTGGGCGACGTCGTCGACCAACACCTGCGGCGTCGTCCCGCCGATGCCCGAATAGAAGCGGTGCGCGGGTGAGATCCCGAGGGCCGCGGCGAGCCGCCCCACGGGATCGTCGTACGGCCACGTCTGGCAGTACACGATGCGCACGCTCTCGACCTCGGCGAGGACGTCCCGCGACGCGGCCGCGTCGGCCGCCGCGTCCCGGCACACCCGCAACCACATCTCGAGTGGCTCGGGCGCCGGGCCGTCCGCGGGCCGGTAGACGGCCTGCGCCACGCCGATGATGCAAGGTGCTCTCGGGTCCGTCACCGAGTCACCGTCCCTGCCACACCGGCGGCCGCTTCTCGGCGAACGCCTTCGGACCCTCCTTCGCATCGTCGGTCTGGAAGATGCCGCTGCTGATCTCCTGCTCGAGTTTGTACGCAGCTTCGAGGTCGAGGGCGAGGCATCGCAGCACGCTCTCCTTGGTGGCCTGCACCGCGAGCGGGGCGTTGGCGGTGATGCGCCGCGCCCATTCGTAGGCCCGGTCGAGCAGTCGGTTCTCGGGCACGATCTCGTTGATGAGGCCGAGCTCGAGGGCCCGTTCGGCCGGGAACGCTTCGGCCGTCAACAGGAACTCCATCGCCGCCGGGAACGGGATTTGGCGCGGCAGCCGCACGGTCGTGCCGCCGCCGGCGAACAGCCCTCGCTTCGGCTCCATCACGCCGAACCGCGCGTTGGCCGTCGCGATGCGGATGTCGATGCCTCCGAGCATCTCCATGCCCCCGGCGACGCAGGGTCCGTTGATGGCCGCGATGATCGGCTTGTAGATCCTCACGTTGCGCAGCACGGAGTACGTGCCGTCCGTCAGCCGGCAGCCGTCGATCTCGGTGACCTCGCCCGACGCGATCCGCTTCTGGAGGTCGGTGACCTGGGGGATGTACGTCTTCAGGTCGGCGCCGGCCATGAAACACCGCTCGACTCCCGTGATGATGGCGAGCCACGCGTCCTCGTCGTTCTTGAAGCTCCGCCACGCCGCCGCGAGGTCGCGGAAGTGGTACAGGTCGAGCGCGTTCTTCGCCTCCGGCCGGTCGATGGTGATGAGGACGATGTGGTCGTCGCTCTTCTCGTAGTGGATGGGCAAGTCGAGCCTCCGGGCTAGGCGTGGAGAAACGCACCGCCGTCGACCATGAAGGTCTGGCCGGTGAGGTAGCGGCAGGCGTCGCTGCAGAGAAAGAGCGCGACCGGGCCGATGTCGTCCTCGGGATCGCCCTGCCGGCCGATCGGGTGGTCGCGCATGAACTCTCGGTGTTCGGCCTCCGCCCGGGCGGCCGCCTCCTGGCCGCGCTTGGACGCTGCGCCCGGCGCGATGGCGTTGACGACGATGCCGTCGCGGCCCCATTCGCGCGCGGCCGTCCGCGTGAGGGCGCGGATCGCCTCCTTGGCCGCGTTGTAGGGGCCGTACTCGGCCATGCCGGTGATCCCGGCGGCGGACACGAAGTTCACGATGCGGCCCCATCCCGCGGCCTGCATCGTCGGCCGGACGGCCTGCATGGCCCAGAGCGTGCCTTTCACCGTCCCCCAGTTGAGATCCATGTCCTCGTCGGGCGCGGCGGCCAGCGCGACCTTCGCCGTGAACGTGTGGGCGTTGTTGATCAGCGCATCGACGCGGCCGAAGCGTTCGCGAGCCGACGCCACCATCGCGTCGATCGACGACCGGTCGAGGATGTTGCACTCCACTCCGAGGACCTCGACGCCGAGCGCGGTCAACTCGTCGACGACCCGCTCGACGCGATGGGCCTTCCACTCCGCGACGACAACGCGCGCGCCGCGCTTGCCGAGGTGCAGCGCCATGCCCCGCCCGATGCCCTGGCCCGCGCCGGTGATGACGACGACCCGGCCCCGCACCCCCTCTTCGGCCACGCCGACGCTCACTCGCCGGTGAGGTCGATGCACACCGTCTTGGTCTCGAGGAACGCGTCGATCCCTTCGCGCCCGCCCTCGCGCCCGAGCCCCGACTCCTTGTAGCCCCCGAACGGCGCGTTGGGCATGACGGAGTAGCCGTTGATGCCGAACGTGCCCGACCGCACGGCGCGCGCGACCCGCAGCGCCCGCTTGACGTCGCGGGTCTGCACCGACGCACCGAGCCCGTAGCTCGTGTCGTTGGCGAGCCGGACCGCCTCCGCTTCGTCGCGGAACGGAACGACCGCCAGCACTGGTCCGAAGATCTCTTCTTGAGCGATCGTCATCGAGTTGTCGACGTCGGCGAACAGCGTGGGGTTCACGAAGTTGCCGGCTTCGAGGTCGCCGCCCGGGCGGTCGCCGCCGCAAACGAGGCGAGCTCCCTCGCTGGCCCCGGTCTCGATGAAGCCCATGACCCGGTCGAGCTGGCGTCGGTTGATGAGCGGCGCCGACGTCGTCCCGAGGTCGAACGGGTCGCCAAGGACCGATATCGACGCCATGAACGCGCACTTCTCGACCAGGTCGTCGTACACGGACTCGTGGGCGAGGACGCGGGTGTGGCACACGCAGCCCTGGCCTGACAGGCCCATCGACACCATGCCCATCGCGCCGGCGGCGACACCGTCGAGATCGACGTCAGGGAACACGATGTTGGGGCTCTTACCCCCGAGCTCGAGCGAGACCCGGGCGATGCGCTCGGCCGCTGCGGCCATGATGCGGCGCCCGACGGCACGGCTGCCGGTGAAGGTGATCTTGTCGACCAGCGGGTGGGTGATGAGCGCCTCGCCGGTGTCCGTGCCGGTGCCGGTGACGACGTTGAGCACGCCGGGGGGCACGCCGGCCTCCTCGCACAGGCGGGCCAGGCGGAGCACCGTGAGCGACGCGTACTCGGACGGTTTGAGGACCACGGTGCACCCCGCAGCCAGCGCGGGCGCCACCTTCTGCGCGAACAGCATGAGCGGCGCGTTCCACGGGATGATCGCGGCGACGACGCCGACCGGCTCCCGCAACGTCATGAAGAAGATGTCCGGCCCCGTGTGCGTCGGCAGCGTCTCGCCGGCGATGCGGTCGATCCATCCGGCGTGGTAGTCGAAGATGTCAGCGGTGATGCCCGCGCCCACTTGGTAGATCGTCGAGAACGACACCGGCATACCGTTGTCCAGCGTCTGCAGCCGTTCCAGCTCCTCGGCATGGTCGGCGACGAGCGCCGCGATCCGCTGGAGGATGCGCTTGCGGTCGCGCGCCCGCATCGACGTCCACCCGCCGTCGTCGAACGCTCGGCGCGCCGCCCGCACCGCGACATCGACGTCGTCGGCCGACGCCAACGCGAACTCGCTGACCGACTCGTTGGTGGCCGGGTGGACGTGCGTCCACGTCTCGCCCGTCTGGCCGTCGCGCCAGGTGCCGTCGATGTACAGCTGGCCGGGGCGCACGCCCAAGGCGTCCCGGTGCCCGAGAACAGAGAGGCCCACGGCGCGCGAACCTAACACCCGTGTCAGGTTTCTCGGCCGGGCTCTTCCTGCCGCAGATCCGCATGGACTTCGCGACCATCGAGGCCCGGGCCCGCGTCGCCGAGGAGGCCGGGTTCGCGTCGGTGTGGTTCATGGACCACATGGCCGCGCCGGCCGCCTCCGGGGTCGACACGTACGAAGGCTGGACCACCGCGACTGCGATCGCGGCGCGTACCGAGCGGCTGCGCATCGGTCACATGGTCCTGTGTGATCCGTTCCGGCATCCGGTGCTGCTGGCGAAGATGGCCGCCACCCTCGACGTCATCAGCGGGGGGCGGCTGGAGCTCGGGCTCGGCTGGGGCTCGGTGCCGGCCGAGTTGGCGACCTATGGATTCGGTGCGCCGTCGGCCCGCGACCGCGCCGCCCGCATGGCCGAGACCCTCGACGTGCTCGAGCGCATGTTCGCGGGCGAGCCGTTCTCGTACGAGGGCCGGTTCGTCTCGATCGATGGCGCCGTCGGTCGGCCGGTGCCCGTGCAAGCCCGCATCCCGGTGCACATCGGTGGCGCCGGCGCCCGCCTCACGCTGCCGCTCGTCCGCCGTTACGCGGACTGGTGGAACTGCCCGTCCTACGCCATCTCACAGCTGGCCGAACTGCGGCCGTTGGTCGGCGAGGTGCGGGTGTCGGCGCAACATCCGATCGGTTTGGCCGCCTCGACCGCGGCTCGTGAAGAGGTCGTGGCGACGGCTCAGCGCCGCTTCGGCTCGTGGGGCGGGCTGGTGTCCGGCACGCCCGACGAGGTCGCCGCCGCCCTTCGGGCGGAGGCCGCCCTCGGCGTGGAGCTCTTCATCGTCCAGTTCTCGGACCTCGGCCGCCCGGAGACGATCGGCCTGTTCGCCGAGGAGGTTCTGCCGGCGTTGGCGGTCTGACGTGTCAGCGGGAGGGGAGGACTGCGGTGGCGTCGCCGGCGACCTTGACCTCGCCGTCCTGGTTGGCGAGGGAGACCTCGAGGTCGACGAGGTTGTCGCCGTCGTCCTTGCGCTTGGCGGTGACGACGATCTTCGACGTGAGCGTCTCGCCCGGCCACGTCTGCTTGGTGAAGCGCACCTTGAACCGCTTGAGGTTTCCGATGCCGATCCAGTCGGTGATGGCCCGGCCCAGCAGGCCCATCGAGAACATGCCGTGGCCGAACACGCTCGGCAGCCCGGCCCCAACAGGAGGCCGGCCAGTCGGTCGTGGTGCCACGCCGTTGTGCCGAGGAGATGCTCGGAGGCGTACACCCGGCGGATGTACAGGTGCAGGTCGTGCTCCCACGTGTAGCCGATGCCGCCGTGGATCTGGATGCCGTCCTTGGCACAGCGGGTGGCCGCCTCGCCGGCCGCGGCCTTGGCGACGTGGACGGCCCGGTGCTGATCGGGGTCGTCAGCGTCGAGCGCCATCGCTGCGTAATACACCGCGCTCCACGCCTCCTCGACGGCCAGCGCCATGTCGGCCAGCTTGTGCTGGACGGCTTGGAACGAACCGATGGGCTGGTCGAACTGCACGCGGGCCTTGGCGTACGCGACCGTCGCGTCGAGGATCCAGCGGGCGCTGCCCACCAACTCGGCCGCCAACGCCACGGTCGCCCGCGCCAACACAAGCGCGAGCCGCGACGGCTCGATCGGCCGCGCCGCCGTCGTGCCGCGCGGCACGCCGACCTCGAACAGCCGCCGGGTCGAGTCCAGGGCGCCGACCGGGCGGTCCGACAGGGGACCGGCCACGACGAGGACCGCGGGACCGGGCACCACGAACGCGACGTGATCGACGCGGTCAGCCTCGAGCACGAAGGTGCGGACGTCGTCGGTGCTGGGCTCGGTGGTCCACTCGCCGGACGCTCCCGCCCACGCCACCGTGCCCGAGCCAGAGTCCGACCCTTCGACCAACGGGGCGTACAACGCGGTGGTCGCGAAGAACGGACCCGGCGCCAGCACCGCCCCGCACTCCTCGAGGAACAGGCACAGGTCGACCAACGGACCGTCGGCTAACGCGACCCATTCCTGAAGCTGCGCCCACAGGGGATCGGCGACCGTGGGATCGTCGGCATGGGCGCGCACCAACGACGGCGGGCACTCCCGCGCGAGAAATCCGCGGGCCGTCTCCCGCAAGAGGCTCTGCTCGTCGGTGAGAGTGAAGTCCACGCGTCGTGACCCGTCAGCCCCGAGGCAAGCCGAGCACACGCGTGGCGATGATGTTGCGCTGGATCTCGCTCGAGCCGCCCGCGATCGTCGAGGCGAAACTCACGAAGAACGAATAGGCCCAGCGGCCGTTCTCCTCGCCCCGCTCGGGATCGACGACCGCCCCGTACGGTCCTTGCAACTCCATCCCCAGCTCGTACAGCGCCTTGCCCAGCTCCGATGTGGCGAGCTTCATGAAGGAGTGTTCGGGCGCCGAGCTGCCCTGGGCGAAGCTGGCGAATCCCTTGTAGCCGAGAGCGCGAAGGCTGGCCACGTGCTGGTACGCGCGGGCCAGACGGCGGCGAACCCCCGCGTCGTCGTCGACGCCGAGACGGCGGGCGAGCGCGCAGAGGTCATCGAGACCGCGTTGCACGAAGGCGACGCTTTGAAGCCACAGCCCGCCGCGCTCGTGGGCGAGGGATCCCATCGTGATGCGCCAGCCGTCGTTCACGGCGCCCACGACCGCATCCACCGGCACTTCGACATCGGTGAAGAAGACCTCGGCGAACTCCTCGTTGCCGGTGAGATGGCGCAGCGGCCGGACGTCGATCCCAGGCGTGTCCATGTCGACGATGAGGACGCTGATCCCCTTGTGCTTCGGCGCCGCGCTATCGGTGCGCACATAGCAGAAGCACTTCTGCGCCACCATGGCGTAGGAGGTCCACACCTTCTGGCCGTTGACGACGAAACGGTCGCCGTCGAGGACGGCGCGGGTGGTGAGCGAGGCAAGGTCGGACCCGGCGTCGGGCTCGCTCATGCCGATGCACCACACGGTGTCGCCCCGCAACGCGGCCGGGGCGAGGGCGCGCTGAGCCTCGGTCCCGAACTCGAGCAAGCTCGGGGCCACGATCGCCCAGCCGGGGAAGTGCGACGCGCGGGGGATGCCGCGCCGGGCCATCTCCTCCATGTACAGCAGTGTCTGTACGGGGGTGGCGTTGCGGCCGCCCAACTCTGGCGGGTACGCGGGGACCATCCAGCCGTGGTCGAACAGCGTGGCCTGCCATTGGCGCGACCAGTCCGGCAGCATCGGACCGTCGCTCTCGCCGAAGTCGCGGGTGCGCTTGGCTTCCGGCGGGACGTGGGTTTCGAGGAACTCGACGAGCTCGGCCCGGAAGGCCTCGTCCGCCTCGCTCCAGCCGAGCTTCATTCGACGCTGAAGAAGAAGGGCGGGATCGTGCCGTCGCTCTTCGCGAAGAGCTGGGCGCGCGTGGCATCGACGCTGTCGAGCGTCCACGGCTTGTCCGAGCTCGCCTCGGCGAGGGGCCGCCAACCTTGGAGCAGCTGCAGGACACCGCCCTGCACCTTCACCACTTGGCCGGAGATGCCGTCGGTGAGCGGCGAAGCCAACCACACGGCCGCCGCGGCCACGTTCTCCGGCGCGAAGCAGTCGAAGTCGCCCTCCTTCGGCTGCATGTACGCGCCGGCGACGGCCTCGGTGAGCCGGGTGCGGGCGACCGGCGCGATGCAATTGACCCGTACTCCCATGCGCTCGAGCTCGCGAGCGAGCACGATCGTCATGCTGGCGATGCCGGCCTTCGCCGCCGCGTAGTTGACCTGGCCCGCGTTCCCGTAGAGCCCCGACTCGGAGGCGGTGTTGACGATCGCGGCCCCGACAGGCTCGCCGGTCTCCTTGAACCGGGCCCGCCAGTGCGCCGACGCGAAGCGGGCCGTGCAGAAGTGACCCTTCATGTGGACGTCGATGACCGCATCCCACTCGGCCTCGTCCATGTTGAAGCTCATCTTGTCCCGGAGGATGCCGGCATTGTTGACGAGCACGTCGAGCCGGCCGAAGGTGTCGACCGCGTGCGCGACGAGCCGCTCGGCCCCGGCCCACGACGACACGCTGTCGTAGTTGGCCACCGCGTGACCGCCGAGCGCGGTGATCTCGTCGACGACCTGCTGGGCTGGGGTCTGGTCGGCCCCCTCACCGTCGGCCGCGCCGCCCACGTCGTTCACGACCACGCCGGCACCCTCGGCCGCGAGCAGCAGCGCTTCGGCCCGGCCGATACCGCGGCCCGCGCCGGTGACGATCGCCGCCTTGCCGTCGAAGAGACCCATCACGCCCCTTGCGAGAGATTCCTGACGCCCGTGTCAGGCTTGTACGGTAGCCGACATGTCCGACGAGCTTCCGCTCGACGCGCAGGTCCGCTACGCGGTCGACGGTGGCGTGGCGCGCATCACGATCGACCGGCCCGACATAGGCAACTCGCTGTCCGGGTTCATGCGCGACCGCATGGCCGACCTCTTCCTCGACGCATCCGCGGACCTCGCCGTGCGCGTGGTCGTGTTGGGGGCGGCCGGCGACCGTCACTTCTGCACCGGTGCCAACCTCGGTGGTCCGCAGCCCGAGGGACCGCCGCGGCCGGCGGGCGCGCCCGACCGCGCCGTCGGTGACACCGCCCGCATGATCCGGCGCGGTTGGCAGCGGCTGGTGGCCGCCATCCTCGACTGCGAGAAGCCGGTGATGGCCGCGGTCAACGGCACCGCGGCGGGCGGCGGCGCCCAGCTCGTGCTGGCGTGCGACCTCGTCGTCATGGCCGACACGGCCAAGCTGATCGAGGTGTTCGTCCGGCGCGGCATCATCCCCGACGCGGGCGGCGCCTACCTGCTGCCTCGGCTCGTCGGGCTGAGCAAGGCCAAGGAGATCATGTTCCTCGGCGACGACGTGCCCGCCCACGAGTGCGAGCGCCTCGGGATCGCCAACCGGGTGGTGCCCGCCGCCGAGTTGGGGGCGCGTGTCGACGAGTGGGCGGCGCGGCTCGCGGCCGCGCCCACGCGGGTGCTCGCGGCCACGAAGTGGTTGCTGAACCGGTCGCCGGAGTCCAGCCGGCAGACCGCGTTCGACGAGGAAGCGGTGATGCAGGAGTCCATCAACGGCACCGAGGACGCCCGCGAAGGGATGCGCGCGTTCATGGAGCGGCGCCCCCCCGAGTTCAAGGGCTGGTAGGCGACCAAGCGCTCGTTCTGTCGGCAGTTATCGACCTATGGATGCACTAACTGCCGACAGAAGGGGGCTTGCCGATGCGGACGTAGGCGGCGGCGGGGATGGCCGCTGGGTCCTTGTAGACGTGGTGGACGCACCGCTCCCCCGGCTTGGTCGGCGGGTGCTCGATGCTCGTGGGCGTCCCACCCCATTCGATCGGCTGCATCTCGTTGTTCACGGCGCAGTGCGAGCAGTACACGGGTAGCTCGTCGCGCTGGAACGTGCGGCCCGCCTTCTCGGTGAGCGTGAGGTATGGCCCGCCGGCAGTGTCGTAGCGACCGCCGTCGATCAACGCGCCGCCGCTGCCGCAGCGGAAGGAGAGCACGATCTTCTCGTCGTCCTCGCCGACCTCGCACGATCCCCCGTTGGCGACCATGGCCCGGGCGATGGCCTTCGCCCGGGCGGACGCGGGGAGCGAGTCCCATCCGGTGCCGCGGCGGGGCCGCACGAACTCCTCGCCCGTGACGCGGAGAGCCCGCTCGACCCCGTCCTCGCCCAGCTCGCGGCCCACGAACGAGAGCAGCGACGTGAGCCAGTTGATGGAGTACTCCTGGAGGCTCCTCGTCCGGGCGACCGCGGTGTCGATCCACCGCATCGCACCGTCGGTGTCACCGTCCTCGATGGCCCGCTTCGCCATGTCCC
>WNGA01028016.1_pt1 | contig 18505 bp, 18 predicted proteins | sample 5400061 | NCBI WGS metagenome assembly WNGA01 (sample SAMN13153366, study PRJNA577476) | soil metagenome | isolation source: 100 cm soil or saprolite under grassland replicate 2 | place: USA:California | collected 2016-06-15 | reverse complement strand
GTGGAAACCGCGCAGGGAATCGCAGACCGCCGCCGCCAGACGGTGACTGTCACCACGCTATCCGACGAGGCCCCTGTGCCGATTGCCGACCACGTGCAGGCCGTGCTGGCCGACGTAGTCGCCAGCCTCGGCCACGAGCCGCGCCGCCTACCGAGCTACGCCGGCCACGATGGCAATCAAATCGCCAAAATCGTACCGATCGGTATGCTCTTCATCCCGAGCCGCGCCGGCCGCAGTCACTGCCCCGAAGAATGGACCGACCTCACCGACGTCGCGCTGGGTGCGCAAGCTCTCGGCGAGGCCGTCCTGAAATTCGACGCTGCCTTGTCATCCTGAGCCTGCGAAGGATCCGCTTGTCGGGACGTGCACGCGCGGGCAGGCGGATTCCTTCGCTTCGCTCGAGGACAGGCTCTTCGGCTCGTACCTCGCCTCAGGATGACAAGAGAGGCCTAGCGAATCAGCTGTTTCGACCGCAGGTACGCCGCGGCGACATCCTTGGCGTCTTTGCGATCCAGGCCGACCTGCTTGTTGAGGTCGGTCAGCTCGGCCGTGGTGAGCGCCTTGCTTACCCGACCCGCCAGGTCTTTCAAGTCGGGCGCCCGATTGAGGATGTCGTTGCGCACGATGGGCGCAATGTTGTCGGCGAGCTGCAGCTTCTTGTCGTCGTCGAGCAGCACCAGGTTCTTGAGCGTGATGTTCGGATCAGTCGTGAACAGCAGGCCAATGTCAATCTGGCCACTATCGAGCGCGGCCACGGTGAGTGGCCCACCCGCGTCGAGCGGCTTGAACTCCTTGAACTGTGCGCCGTACGTCTGCTCCAGGCCGATCAGACAGAACGGTCGCTGCGGACACTCGGGCGGACCGCCCAGGACCATGTCCTTCGCGGCTGCCGTGAGGTCGCTCATCTTAGCCAGCTTGAACTTGTCGGCGTTCGCCTTGGTGACCACGAAGCCGTTGGTATCCACGGCAGGCGAAAAGTCGAGCACGGTGATGTTCTTCGGCGTCAAGGCGTCCTGGAGCGCCTTCATGGTCGCGGCCGGATCGGTGCTCGCCTTGCTGGCGTCCTTAGTGATGAACGCCACAGCCGTTGCCAGGTACTCGGGGTACATGTCCAGCTGGCCACTCTCGAGCGCGGGCTCGACGACCTCGCGCGAACCGAGGTTCAGGTGGCGCTCGATGGTGTAGCCATTAGCTTCCAGGATCTGTGAGTACAGCTCGCCCAGGATGACCTGCTCGGGGAAGTTCGCCGAGCCCATCTTGACGGTCGGCTTGGCGCCAGTGGCGGCCGGGCTTGCTCCCGGACTGGCGGCCGGACTCGCCGCCGGACTGGGTTTGGCGGCCGGACTGGCCGCGGGGCTGGCGGCTGGAGACGGACTGGCGGCTGGACTGGCCGCGGCGGCCGGACTGGCGGCGGCGGCCGTGGTCGGCTTGGCTGGCGCGGTGGTCGGCGCAGGCGGTGCCGGGGTTGGACTCGCGCCACCCGCCTGGCAAGCGCTAAGAACTAGCGCCAGCGCGGACGCCCCGGCCGCAAGCAAGCGGATACTCCGCATTGGGTCAAACTCCTTTGGCGCACTCTCAACCGAGTACGCAGTGCGGTCTGAGCGCAGCCTTCGCTGTACTTCGCTCGCGATCCACTCAACCAGAAGCAAACCGCAATTGCAAGTGCACTCGGACGTATTTTTGGCAAGGAGGCTACAGTCGCCGTAGCGCCTCGCGACGACTGAGCGTGCTCAAACGAGACTCATTGGCGGCGACGTAGGCGCGAACGGTCTCGGGCGCGGTTTTGCTGTATTCCCGGAGCGCCCAGCCGATGGCTTTGCGCAGGAAGAAGTCGCGCTCGCTCAGGCTGGGCTCGATGCACGCAAACAACAACTCCCGGTCAGTACCAGAGCGAGCGCCGATCTGGCAGATGATCGACGTGCGGCGCAGCCAGTGGTCTTCGCCAGTGCTCCACGACAAAAGCACCGGTCGAATCGCGGCGGGAACGCGGCGCAGGAGGTCGCCAATGCGATGGGTCGCGATGTCGTCGACCAGATCCCACCAGGCGCCAGTCACAATCAGGTACTCGTACAGCGGCAACGCGTCCAGCGTCCGATACGCCAGGTACCGCCGCGCACCCAGGAGCTCCAGTGCCGCGTAGCGCTCTTCTCGACGCGTTGCCTCGTCCCACAGCCCGCGAATGGTGTCGTGCCATTCGTCGAACGTCGGCAGCGCAAAGTCGTCAATAAGCGGCCGAAGCGCGGAGCGCAGATCCGGCATGCGCAGCCCGTAATACGGCATGGCCGACTTCATGTACGCCTGGGTGCCCGCCGCACGCACCGGGTCGGCTCGCGCGGCTAGCGCGGCGCGCACCGCCTCGATCAGCAAGCGGTGAGCCGTCAGCGCGGGCGCTCCTGCAACTCCGTTTCGGCCACGGTGCGTCCGCGCACGCCTGCTGAGACCAGCACCTGCTCGGCGGCGCCAAAGCCGACCTCGACGAGGACCGCCAGCAGCGCAACGAGTAGCGCGCCAGCAACCATGCGCGGGTACTCCTGACGAGCAAAGCCATCGACGATGTAGCGTCCCAGCCCGCCGCCCGCGACGAGCGCACCCAGCGTCGCCGTGGCGACAATCGCCGAGGCCGCGTTACGGATGCCGGACAGGATGATCGGCGCAGCGATCGGCAGCTCGACGGAGCGCAGCACCTGGCTCTCGCGGAGGCCCATGCCGCGCGCCGCTTCGACGATGTCGCGGTCGACTTCCCGAATCGCGACATAGCTGTTGGTCAGGATCGGCGGAATGCCCAGCGGAACTAGCGCCAGCACCGTCGGCCAGAAGCCGAAGCCGAGCTTGAGTGACAGCGCAACGGGAAACATGAGCGCCAGCAGTGCCATCGACGGGATCGCCCGGCCCACGTTGGCCACGTTGATCGCTACGAACCCGCCGCGACCCGAATGGCCAGCCAGCACGCCAACGGGCAGCGCGATCAGCACCGCGGCGATGGTGATGACGACCGAGAGCAACAGGTGCTCGCCGATGCGCACCGGGATGCCGTCTGATCCGGTCCAGTGCGTATCCGAGGCAAACCAGGCAATGACGTCGAAGACGAGGTTCATGTCCGACGGCGCGTCCAGGGCGTGGCGAGGCGCTGGACCAGCACCAACAGCGCATCCAGCACAACCGCAAGCAGGATTGACAGCACGGCGCCAATGATCAGGGGCGTGCTGAAGAACTGGTCGATGCCCATCCGAATCAAGAACCCGAGGCCACCCTGGCCAATGAGTGCCGACACTGTCACCAGGCCGATCGTGGTGACGACCGCCACCCGTACACCGGCAATGATGACCGCGAGCGCCAGCGGCAGCTCGATCTGCCACAGCAACCGCGACTGCGAGTAGCCCATCCCGATCGCCGCCTCGCGCACGTCCGGCGGCACGCCGCGGAGGCCGCCAACGATATTGCGCACCAGGATCAGCAGCGTGTAGCTGACCAGGCCGATCTCAGCGGTCAAGACCGAAAAGCCCGTTACAGGTACCAGCAGCGCGAAGAGCGCCAGGCTCGGGATCGTGTACAGCACACCCGTGACCCACGTTACGGGCGCATACAGACCGGGCCAGCCGCGAATCGCCAGGCTCAAAATCACGGCCAGGACGAAACCCACGCCGACGGCGATCGCCGTCAGCTCGATGTGCTCGACGATGCGCTGCCCGATGTCACCGAGGTGGTTGAACGTCCAATCCCACAGGATCAAGGGCTCGCCGGCTCTCATCCGACCGGCAGCGGCTCCGGTTTGGCAGGTGCGCGGAAGGCCTCGCCCAGCGCGTCCAGCGTGAGCACGCCGCCGTAGCGGCCACGCTCGTCGACGACGACCGCGGTCTGAACGCTGGACGCCAGCAGCATCGACAGCGCGTCGCGCAGCGTCGTCTCGAAGTTGATGATCGGCGATGACGGATCGACCGCTTCGGGACCAATCGAACCGTCCAGGTGCTTGACGTTGACCCAGCCTTCGGGCCGATCGTTCGCATCGAGCAGGAGTACCCACCCGTCATTCGCCCGCTGGCGAATGGCGGCGACCTCCTCGCCGATGCGTGCGACCGGCGCTTCCTGGAGCGCGACGTCGGACACGTTCAGCAACGCCAGACGCTTCAGGCCGCGATCGACGCCCACGAAGCGCGCAACGAAGTCGTTGGCCGGCTGTAGCAGCAGCTCAGTGGGCGGTGCATATTGCGCCAGGTGGCCGCCCTGCTGCATCACGGCCACGCGATTGCCCATCTTGATCGCCTCGTCGATGTCGTGCGTGACGAACAGCACCGTGGTGCCGAGCGTGCGGTGCAGGCGCAGAAACTCGTTTTGCAGACGCTCGCGGACAATTGGGTCGACGGCGCCAAACGGCTCATCCATGAGCATGACCGGCGGCTCGGCGGCCATTGCCCGGGCGACGCCGACGCGCTGGCGCTCGCCACCCGAGAGCTGCGCCGGATAGCGATTGCGCACGCGTGCCGGATCCAGACCGATCAGCTCTAGCAGCTCGTCGACTCGGGCACGCGTGCGCTGCTTGGGCCAGCCCAGCAAGTGCGGCACCGTGGCCACGTTGTCGGCGATGGTCTGATGCGGAAACAGGCCGATCTGCTGAATGACGTAGCCGATTCGCCGCCGCAGCGTGGTCACGTCCACGCTCATCACGTCCTGACCGTCGATCAGCACCTGGCCGCTGCTCGGCTCGACGAGTCGATTGACCATCTTGAGCGAAGTCGTCTTGCCGCATCCGCTCGGGCCAACCAGGACGCAGATTTCGCCCGCCGGGACCAGCAGCGACAGATCGACCACCGCGCCCTGTGGCCCGTACTGCTTGCTGACGTGTCGGAACTCGACGGTTGCCTGGTTCATGAGAGCCGCTCGCCGACCCGAATCGGGATCGTCAGCCGACTATCCGGCGGCGCCAGCGGGCACACCCAGCGAGGATCATAGACACATGACGGATGGTAGGCGTAATTGAAGTCGAGGATGACCGTGCCGTAGGCAAGATCGGAGCCCAGATCGGCGCTCTTGTTGCTGTCTATCAGGTACCGACCGGCCCCATACGTTTCATTCCCGCTTGTGCTATCGCGGAACGGCACAAAGAGCCCGCCCGCATAGCCGTCCATCCAGAACGCGGGCAGGCTGTATCGCTGGTCCTGGAGGCTGAACTGCAAGTCGCCAATGCGGCTGAAGCGGAAATCCTCTGCCTGGCCGGCGAGCTTTCGTTCACGTGCGGTGAACTGCGCGGTTACCCGCATCGCCGGATCGTAGGGCCAGTACCGCAGGCCCTGGAACGTGGCCCGCTCGGAGGCGGGAATTGGGCTCTGCGGATGCGTTCTGAAGAGTGTGTCTTTTTCGGCCCGGAACCAGGCCAGCGTTTGCGCGTCGGGTGTCCGTGAACGCAGCTCCGCGAACAGCTCTGCGACGTGGCGGCGCCAGTCGAGCAGCTCCAGAAATGGCGCGGAGTTCATCGTGCGACGCCGATTGGCGGAGTGTGGCAATCTAACTCAGATCGCGCAAGTGCCAGCACAAGAATTCGGCCGCGTCCTGGTCGTCGACGACGACCTGCTGATCCGCGACACACTGGCCACTGCTTTGGCCGATGAGGGTTACTCCGTTCGCGTGGCTGCGGACGGCAAGGCCGCGCTCGAAACGCTCGACGAGTGGCTGCCGGACCTGATCGTCCTGGATCTGATGATGCCCGTCATGGACGGCCACGCCTTTCGCGCGGAGCAGCAAAGTCGCGGCGTCGCCGCGCACATTCCAGTCATCGTCCTGTCCGCCGCGCACAACGTCCAAGCCCGCGCCTCGAGCCTCGGCGCCGCCGCCGTCTTTCCCAAGCCCTTCGACCTGGGCACGCTGCTGGACGCCGTAGAGCGCACAGTCCGCCAACCCCCCGCCGCGTAGCGGCGCTCCTGATTTAGAAAAATTTCCAAAAACTCCGTCGTGCGGCGGTCACGCCGCGGAGGAATTTTCCCCAATAGCACTGAGCTGCAACTATGCACACGCGCGGTGCGTCCAATGCCTGGACATGAGTACCACTACGCCGATTGATGGGGATCGCTTCCCGAAGCAACGCCAAGGGTCGGCGCTGTCGCGCAGCTTCGTCCCTCTGGCGCTGATCACGCTCGGCGTGGTTTTTCTGCTCGGCAATATGGTCCAGGGGCCGGGTCGCGGTGGTCTGGTGCTGCTCGGCCTGGGGGCGGCCTTCGCCATTGGCCGCCTGACAACGGGCCGCTATGGCTACAGTGTGCCGGCCGGCATCCTCCTGTTTGTGCTGCTGGGGCTGGGCTTCGTCCTGGTGTACGTGCTGGGCATGCGCCCCGCCGCGGTGTGGCCGCTCTTCCCGGGGACAGTCCTGATCGGGCTGGGCCTGATCCTGTTCGGCTGGGCCTCGGCCGCGCCGTTGGCCTCATTCGCCTGGATCGCCTCGTACTGGCCGGCCGCGCTGGTGCTGGTTGGTGTGTGGCTGCTGTTCCATGACCACCTGCCGGCCGCGCTGCGCCAACCCGTGGCGACGCTAGGTGCGATCCTGCTGCTGGGCTACGGCCTGCTGGCGGCGGTCGCCAGCGTTGCCGCGGCTGGCACGCTGGTCAATGCCGACTTCATGGCCAACTGGGGCCACGCGCCGCACTCCGACACCATCACTCTCGATCAGCCGATTGCCGCGGGCGAGACCTTCAACGTCACCAACTCCAGCGGTCGGACGACGATCCGTGTCGGCGGTGGCAACACCGTGCACGTCGTCGCCACGCGCCGCTTCTGGGTGCCGGGCCAGCCGCCGGACGTCAATCTGACGCCGGCCGCCAGCAGCGTCAGCCTGGAGATGCCGACCAACCGAACAACGTTCGGACAGAACGCCACGGTCGACTACGCGATCGAGGTTCCGGCGGGCGTCCAGGTCAACGCCCAATCGTCGAGCGGGGCGCTCGATATCGACGGTATCCAGGGCGCAGTGCAGGCCGAAACCTCGTCGGGCGCTTTGACGCTCAACAACATCGGCGGCGAGGTGCGCGCCAAGACGAGCAGCGGGCGCATCCGGGGCACGCAGCTGCGCCACGTACGCGACGTGCAGACGAGCAGCGGGTCGGTCACTCTCGAGGGCGTCTTCGCCGACGCGGCGCAGGTCCGCACCAGCAGCGGCGAGGTTGAGGTCAGACTTGGCTCGGGCAGCGCCGTTGCAGTGGACATCTCGACCCGCAGCGGTGACATCAACCTGCGCGGCGTGACGCTGGGCAATCAGAGCAAGGAGCGCAACGCCCTGAAGGGCACATTCGGCAGCCCACAAGGCGGCGCCACCCTGGCCATCCAGACCAGCAGCGGCGATATCCGTCTGTCATCCTGAGCGGAGCCGGAGTCGAGCGAAGCGAAGGGACCCGAAGGATCCGCCTGTCGACTGGTGCCGTGCCAGCAAGCGGATCCTTCGCTGCGCTCAGGATGACAATGTCACGCCCCGACCGGGGGTAGGCCCGCCTCCTGGATGGCGGCGTTGAGCGCGGCGACCTCGCCAGTGAGGGCTTCGTCGAGCAGGTCCTTCTGGCGGTCGACACGCGCCACCAGGTCACTGTAAACCGCGGTCGAAGCCTGTGTGGGCGCACCATCACCGCTCGCCACCCGCTCGATCAACCCAGCCAGCTTGCCATTCAGCTTGACCGGGAAGATCAACGTGTCACCGCGGCTCGTGGCCTTGACCTGGATCAGCTCGGCCTCGATCGGCTTCAACTGCTCGATGAGCGTCTTCGCCGCCGCCGCGACCTTCTCCAGCTCGGGCTTGTCACGCGCACGCTTGAGCCAGTCTTCGGCGCGCCGCCGCAGCGCGCGCACCTGGTTGATGGCGGTATGTACCTCAGACAGCTTGTCCCGCAAACCAAGCAACAGGTCGAACTGCGTCCGAAAGTCCTCGTTCGAAGCCGCTACGCGCGGATCCGACCGCACCTCGAAGCTCTGCTCCCGGACCGCATCGCCCACCGTGAGCCGCACGCGATACGTCCCCGGCGGCACTTGCGGCCCAGGAATCGCGCCTTCCATAAGCTCGTTGGCCGCATCGTCGTCCTCGAGCTTGGTGGCGTCGGGATAGCGCAAGTTCCACGTCCAGCGGTTGAAGCCTGCTTCCTTGGGAATGCGTGGTTCTTTTGGTTTCTTGGGTTTGTCCTCAGACTTGTCTTCGTCGGGGTTCTTGCTGGAAAACGTGCGAATCTCGCGGCCGTCCTCTTCCAAGAACGTCAACGTAATGTCGTCTGAGGGTTGATCTTTCAAGTAGTAGGAGATGATCGCGCCATCCGGCGGGTTCTTGGCGGCATCGAGAAAGATGTCTTCCTTGTCGCCAGTACGCGGATCCTCGCGCTGCCGATAGGTGACCATGAGTGCGCCCGGCATGCGGTAGTTCTTGCCGCGGGTGGGCTTGCTCGAAAAGCCACTGTTCGCCCTGAAGCGCACGGCCGGGCGCGGCTGAAACAGCACCGCCGGCTCTTCGGCGGTATCCGTTTGCTGCTGACGAACCGGCCCGAGATCGTCGAGCACCCAGAAGGATCGCCCGTGCGTCGCCAGGACGAGGTCACCCTCCGGCTCTTTCACGACCAGGTCGTGGATCGCGACGACCGGCAGGGTGCCCTTCAATGGCTGCCAGTTCGCGCCCTCATCGAGGGACACGTACACGCCTGTTTCGGTGCCCGCGTATAGCAGCCCACGGCGTGTGGGATCCTCGCGAATGGCGCGCGTGAACACGTTCTCGGGAATGCCCGAGGTAATGCGCGTCCACGACGAGCCATAGTCGTTCGTTTTGAACAGGTACGGCGCAAAGTCGTCGAGCTTATAGCGCGTGGCGGCCACGTAGGCACTCGCCGCGTCGTGCGGTGACGGCTCGATGATGCTGATCAGCGACCACTCAGGCAGCCCGGCTGGCGTGACGTTCTGCCACGACGCCGCGTTGTCGCGCGAAATGTGCACCAGCCCGTCATCCGAGCCAGCCCAGAACAACCCGCGCTCGCGTGGCGATTCCGCGAAGGCGAAGATCGTGCCGTAGAACTCGGCGCCCGTGTTGTCCTGCGTCAGCGGTCCGCCCGACGACTCCATTTTCGACGCATCGTTGCGCGTCAGATCCGGACTGATCTCGGCCCAGGTCGCACCCTCGTCGGTCGAGCGGAACGCATGATTGCCTGTGGCGTACAGCACGTTCGCATCGTGCGGCGAAAGCACGATCGGAAACGTCCACTGGAAGCGATACTTCGCATCCTGGGCGCCGCCGCCCAGGACCTCCTCGGGCCACACTTCGATGTTGCGCGATTGGCCTGTGCCGTGGTCGTAGCGGGTCATGTAGCCGAGGTAGCTGCCCGCGTACACGATGCTTGGATTGTCCGGTCGGACGGCGATGTAGCCGCTTTCGCCGCCGCCGATGTCGTAGCTCTCGTTGTTGCTGATCGCGACCAGCGGCGATCGACTCGGCACGGTAATCGTCGTGTTGTCCTGCTGCGCACCGTACACGCGATACGGCGTCCGAGTGTCAGTGGTGACGTGATAGAACTCGGCCGTCGGCTGGTTGTAGATCGACGACCATGTCTCACCGCCGTTGAACGTGATCGTCGCGCCGCCGTCGTTGCCAACGATCATCCGCCGCCCATCGCGCGGATCGATCCACAGCTCGTGGTTGTCGCCGTGCGGAACCGCGACCGTTGTGAAGGTCTGCCCGCCGTCGGTCGAACGCCAGGTTTCGGTACTGAGGACCCACACCGTCTCTGCGTCGTGCGGATCCGTGAAGATGTGGTGGTAGTACCAGGCGCGCCCGCGCAACTCGCGCTGCTCTGATAGCTTTTCCCAGGTCGCGCCGCCGTCGTCGGACCGGAAGACGGCACCGTCTTCGGCTTCGACGATGCTGCGCGCCCGAAGCGGAAACGCCGATCTTGCCCAACGTGCCCTTCGGCAGACTCTTGTTATGGCTGAGCTCGGTCCACGAATCGCCGCCGTCAGTCGACTTGAACAGGCCACTGCCAGGTCCACCGCTGGTCAGGCTCCACGGCACCCGCCGCGTCTCCCAGATCGACGCGTACAGCACACGTGGGTTGTGTGGATCCATGCTCAGATCGTTCGCGCCGGCGTCTTGACTCCGGAACAGCACGTGCTCCCAGGTCTTGCCGCCATCGCGCGACCGATAGATACCGCGCTCGGGATTGGGCCCGTGGGCGTGGCCGAGCGCGGCCACATACAGCGTGTTGGGATCGGTTGGGTGGACGCGGATCTTGCTGATGTGACGGGTCGCCTCGAGGCCAAGGTGCTGCCACGTCTTGCCGGCATCGGTCGAGCGATACACGCCGTCGCCGTGGGCGACGTTGGCACGGATGCAGCTTTCGCCCATGCCGACGTACAGCACGTTCGAGTCGGACGGCGCAACGGCGATCGCGCCGACCGAGGCGCGTTGGAAGAAGCCATCCGAAACGTTCGCCCAGTAAATGCCCCCGTCGGTGGTCTTCCACACGCCGCCACCGGTCGATCCGAAGTAAAACGTGCGCGGTTCCAACCAGTCGGCGGCGACCGCGCCGACACGCCCACCGCGGAACGGTCCCAACAAGCGCCACTCGATGGCGCCCAACACATCAGTCATCGCCGGTTCATGGTATTGGTCAGCCCGCTCTGACTTCCGCCTGTTGGCCTAGCCGGCCGGCTAGCGCTACAGCGTCGCGGCGACACAATCGGCGACGTGGTGCGCCAGCCCCGCGATGGTCAACATCGGATTCACGCCCGACGCGGTCGGGAACAAACTGCCATCCGCGACGTACAGGTCGCGCACGGTGTGCACCTGACCTTCGCCATCGGCCACGGATGTATGCGGGTCGCGGCCCATACGACACGTGCCCATCTGGTGAAACGACACGTAGAGCGTGCGGTTGGAGCCAAAACCAATCCGGTCCAGGCGCGCAGCCCAATCGTCGAGCGGCTCCGATGCCGGGCGCCACGGTACGTAGCGGTGCTGCGTTGCAAAGACCTCTGACGAGCCTGCCGCGGCCAACACCTGGGCGGCCGCCACGATGCCGTGCCGAATGTGCCGCTGGTCATGGCGCGACGGCCGATACCGCACGCGCATCTGTCCGCGACGACTGAGAACCACCTGGCCCGAGCCGCGATCTCGCGTGAGCACGCCAATGAGGGATATGTTCGCCAGGCGCGTCATGCGGCTGTCAAAGTCGGGCGGCGATTCCCAGGGCATCGCCAAAGCCATGAAGCCGGGATGCACTGGCGCCGTTTCGAAGCGCACGCCGTAGCCGGCGCCGTCGAGGTCGGCGAACTGCGTCGAGTACAGCGCCTGTAACGTGCCAGTCCACGGCCGGATGGGCTGATCGGGGAAGTGTCCCCAGACCGCCGTGGCTGGGTGCAACCGCAAATGCTGGCCGACCGGGCCACCCACACCTGAGCGCAGCAGCAGTGCTGGCGAGCCCAATGCGCCGCCGGCGACCACGGTCTTGCGCGCCCTGACCGTCAGCTGCGCACCTGACATACGGTCGCTGCCGACGACACCCACGGCACGCCCACGCTCGATCAGCACCTTCCCGACGTCGAGGTTGACGGCGATCCGTGCGCCGTCCGCGAACGCCTGGCCAAGGCACGCCTTGACCGTCGAGCGTTTGGCGCCGCGCGCACAGCCGAATCCGCAATAGCCGCACACGTCGTCCTGCGTGCAACCCTCGACGTTGCGCGGCATGGCATCCACATGCCAGCCCTTTGCCTGCAGGCCGCGCTGCATCAGTGCGTCGCGCATGCTGGGCTGGTTGTGGGCCTGGTTGACGCCCAACGAGCGGCTCGCTTTGTCGAGCGCCTCGGTGAACGCAGCGCTCGTGAAGAAGTCCAGGCCGCTCTCGCGCGACCATTCTTCGCGGACGTCGTCAGGGGTCCGAAAGCTGGTCGTGTAGTTGACGACCGTGCCGCCACCCAGGCATGAGCCGGCCAGGATCAGCGTGCCCAGGTCCACTGTTGAGCGCAGTCCACCGTCGAGGTAGGCCCGCGCGAACGTGTCCATCTCTCGCAGATCGAAGTCTGGTTCTGTGAGGTACGGACCCCGCTCGAGGACGATCACGCTGCGGCCTCGGCGCGCAAGCTCCGCCGCGACGATGCCCCCGCCTGCGCCGGACCCGACTACCACGACGTCGCAGTCCAGCACGGAATCCGTGACGAATTGCTGCAGTTGCACTGAGCCGCTCAGCGCACGTGGTGTGTCAGGCGGGCCGGGGTAGCCCAGCCGCGCCCAAGTCGGATTCCGACTGCATTCGTCGGTGTCGGCGTAGTAGATCGCCGCGATCAGCCGTTTGAGCGCCAGCGCGGCGCCGCGCACGCTACCCACGGGGTGGCGCAGCAGGCGCGCCATGACCTGCTCGCGCTCGGTTCGCGCGAGCTTGCTGAACGCGGTGCGCCGACCGCCCAGCAGATAGCAGCCGGCCGCCGTATCGAGCAGACGCAAGAACATGCGCAGCCGTGCCACCTCATCGCGCAGCGCCGCCTGCGCTTCGAGCCGCTGCCACGCCCGCTGTCCCACGCCATCGCGCCACCGCGAAGCCTCAGCCGGCAGCAGTGTGTCCGCAACCAGGTCAAGCACCGTGGCCGCATCGTAAACCCAAGCGCCACGATGCCGGCACCGCGGCTGACGGCACCACCACGTGTCCGAACTAGCCTTCCATGGCCCTGTGTGCATTCCTCCGCGGCACGCGCTGTACGGCGAGTACTCGCGGCGGCTGATGGACGTCCTGCGCACCGAGACGCCACTGCTCGAGCAGCGCTCGATCGACGAGGCGGCGCTGGACTGGAGCCACCACGGCTTCGACCCACACCCCGTGCTGCAGCTGCGCAAGAAGGTCCTGGATCAAGTCGGGCTGTCAATCTCACTCGGCGTAGCCGCCACGCCACTCGTCGCCAAGATGGCATCGGAACAAGCCAAAGGCCAGGAAGACCACGTCTGCATCGTCCAACCACAACATTCGGCCAGCTTTCTGGCGCCATTGCCAATCAGGGCCCTCGTCGGCATCGGTCCCAAGTCAGAAGCGCGCATGCGCGGACTCGGCCTCGAGCACATCGGCGACATCGCCAACCAACCGCTGCACGACTTGGTGCAGCACTTCGGCAAGGCGTACGGCCGCTACCTGCACCAGGCCAGCCGCGGCGAAGACGCCGCCACGCTGGTCGGCGAGCACACCTACAAGAGCATTTCGGCGGAGCACACGTTCGGCCAGGACACGAGCGATCGGGCCGAGATCTGGCGTCGCCTGCAGGCGCAAGCGCAAGACGTGGCCGAGCGCCTCAAAGGCGAGCATCTGGTGGCCACCGAAGTGGCCATCAAGTTGCGCTATGGCGTGACGTGGATCACGATCACCCGCCAGCAGCGACTCGGTGCCCCAACAGACGATGCGCGGGTGCTCGCGGCGGGTGCCGCCGCGCTGATGCGCAAAGCGTGGAATCGCCGGCCCGTCAGACTGATCGGCCTGCGCGCCGGCCGCCTCGAGGCGCCGCCCGACGGGGTCCAGTTGGCCCTAGACGCGCTCTAGGATGTACAGCCCGCCGGTATACCGGTCAGTGACGTAGATGAGTCCGTCCGGCCCGACGAGCACATCGTTGAACTGGATGCTTGAGCGCCCCGGCGGCGCATCGGGTACGAACCATGCGACTTCCTTCGGCGCAGCGGCGTCCGAAATGTCCACTACACGTAAGCCAGCGTTGAAGTACGTCAGGTAAATCGTGTTCGGGTCAGACAACGAGCCCGGCCGCATCTCGTGCACGTTGTGCGGACCGAACCTACCGCCGCGCGCGCAGAAATCACCCTCGGGCCGCGGAAACTCCGCGATCACCCTCGGATGGCGCTCGTCGGCGATGTCGACAATGCGAACTTGAGCGAAGAGTCCGCCACAATCAGGTGCGATCTGCTCGTCGGTGACGACGAGGATGTCGCGGCCCGGGATCGGCAGCGCGGTGTGTGTCGCGCCGCTCACGTCCGAGCCGAAGTCCAGATGGCTCACCAGGGTCGGTCGCGCGCGATCCGCAATGTCCAGGATGACCAGCCCGGCGTCCCACCAGCCGCAATACGCGCGGTCGCCGCGAATCAGCGGATGATGCAGCGCCACGCGCTTGGCCCCCGGGACGCTGCCGTGACCTGTCGTTGGTGTCCACGATCGTTCTTCGGTGTCGCGCTGGCCAGGGAACCACCAGCGTCCGACTTCGTGTGGTCGGGTCGGCTCCGACAGATCAACCACGACGAAGAACTGATCCAGGAATCCTTCGTCACTGCCGCTCATGTACGCATACGGCGGCGCCCAGTACGTCATGCGATGGACGCCTTTGCCGGGCATCTTCAGAATGGCGATCTCGCGCGGCTGCTCAGGCTTGCCGATATCGAAGACTTTGAGCCCACCCTGCCACGACGTCGCCTGAGGCTCGTACATGCTGCGTTCGTAGTTGACCAGCAGGATGTCGCCGACGATCTGTACCTTGTGCGAGTGCGTCCCCGGCGGTGTTTCGAGCTGGGTCACCACCCGCGGCGCCCGCGGATCCGACACATCCACGACCGAGGTGCCGACGCGGCTCTCGCCCATGTGGGCGACGAACGCGTAGTGGTCTTTGAGATTGATGTGCATGCAGTCGCCGTGACCGTTCAGGTCGGTCTGGCCGACAAGGCGCATGCCGTTGTTTTCCGCCATCGGGCGGGGTCAAGGATAGCGCGCTATGCGCCTCTTGCTTCAGGGATCGACCGCGCCGGAGAGCCCGATAGAGCTATGCGCCGACATCCCCATGGCAGGGGACGAAGCCACGCCTGCTCGGGTGGCCGGGCTACGATCCCGATGTGGGCACGCGCGTCAACGGCACCTACCACGCGACTGGCGCGGACGCCGCCCGACGCGATTCACCACAGACCCGGCTGCTCATCGGCATCGGTGCTTTCGTCGCCTTACTCGGCGCGCTGAACGTGTTCCTGACGAACGCCGACATGACGCGCATCGAGCAGTCCGGTCCCCCGCGGCTGGCCCTGGCCGGCGGCAGTGTCGATCGCTTCGTGCCCAGCCTGCTCATGCAGTTGCCGCGCGCCAACGCACCCGCGAGCACAGTCAACGCGCCGAGCTCCGCCGATCCGCGCCGCTCACCTGCCTACATCTCACAGAAGCGGTCGTTGGAGCGGTGGATGGCAATCGCCGGCTTTGGGCTGTCGGCGCTGTTCATCGGCCTGGAGCAAACGGTCCCCGAGAGTCGCCAGGCGCACCGCTCGCCGATTGGCACTGACCTCGCACGGCTGCTGGTCCTGCTGTCGCTGGCGTATGTCGCGCTGTCATTCTTCGAGAACGGCTAGCGCAGTGCGTTACCCTGTGGTGCTGTGAGCGCCGACGTCGATGTCGTTGCCAGCGAGCTCGAAGCTCGCCTGAGCGCCACGCCGTGGACGCCGCCAGGTACTGTTGCGCCGGCTACCGAAGTGGCCGCGTTTGCGCTCGCATTGAGTGGCAAACGTACCCAGGCTCGGCGCGGCGGTCGCCTCGGCCGTCTGATTGCCCATTTCGCGCTCGCCGCGTGTTTGGCGCTGGCCAGTGTCGCGGCGGCGTGCGAGAAGCCGAACGCGAATCCCGAAGCCACGGCCGCGGCCATCTCGGCTCTGCCTGGCACCAACCCAAACGATGCGAGCATCGCGGCCATGCCACGCGGCAGCCCGGGCAATTTCGCCGACCTGCTGCTGGTCGACCCCGGCTCAGACACGCAGCCGTGGGCGATCCTTGTCCCGCGCACCAGTGCTCAAGGACAGGGGCCGATCCTCGTCGATCGAATTGGCGCAGAGATGGACGATCTGGGCACGGTGTACCGCATGGCTGCGCAGCCGGTCATTGTCGGCACCCGCGACGGACCATCGCAGTTCCTGGATCCGCTGACCCCGGCCGATGCGACGGGCACCGCCGATGTTGGCCAGCGCCAGGCCGAGGTCGAGCGCTGGCAGCAGGACGAGCGCTATCTGGCTGTGACACGAGCCATAAAAGGCGAGCCCACCGTCCTCGACGCGGCGTACAACGCCGAGGCGGCCGCGAACGCGGGCGGCACGCATACCTACACCAACGGCGTCGTCCTGCGCGTCGAAGAGAACGCGCCGGTCGTGCAGGTCATCGATCGCACGCTGCTCGAATCCGGCCGACCGACACGCGCCGAAGATGTGGCGTTCGTCGCGATCCGCGATGGGGACAAGGCGCTCTATGAACCCGGCACGGTCGTCACGCTGCGCGATGTGGTCATCGAGCGCCAGCAAACCGATATCCAGGGCGAGAACACCACGATCTACGTCGCCAACGCCGCGCTCGACGGTGCTCGGGCCGAGCCCACCGGAAAGATCGATCTGCAGTCGCTGCTCCAACCCAGGCTGCAGCGGGTCGACCAGGATCTCGCGGCGCAGACGCAGGATCCCGGCGCACAACCCGCCGCCACCGCCGCGCCAGGGACGCCCGCACCGGTCCAGCAGCCCGTGGTCGTCAATCGCGGCGGCGGCTCGTTCGTGCCCGACTTTCTCATCTTCATGTGGCTTGCCAACAGCGGCTTCTATCGCGGCCCGAGCGTGATCATCAACAACCCGTCGTCATCGCCGACTCGTTCTGGTGACGTCTTCTACTCGCCGGCACCGTCGACGTCGAGCTCCGCGCCGTCGACCGTCGCCTCGTCCCAAGCTGACGCGCGCGCGACGTCATTACAAGCATCGCGTTCGGCGGTTTCAGGGCAGTCAGGCGGCACCGGCGGTGGCGTCGCTGCGACCAGCAAGTCGGCTGCAGATGCCACGGCCCGAGTCAGCGCCGCCACCAGCAAGTCGGCCTCCGTTGCCGGCGACGTGAGCAAGGCCTCGACTGGCAAGAGCATCACCTCGGTGCCGAAAGGCACGTCGAGTACTGCAAGCCGCAGCGCTGGTTCGGTCTCATCCGGTTCGCGTGGGACCAGCGTCACGGGCTCGTCAGGCGGGTCGAGTGGCGGCTTCGGTGGCAAAGGCATCGGCTCGAGCAGCAGCTCGTAAATCGGTGCGCGCCCTGCTCGACGGCACGGCCGACCCCGATGGCCGTGGGCTGCTCCTGCGCGGGCGCGAGTTCCAGCCCGTGTCACGCGGTCAGGTCGACCCGCATCTGCTGGACTCGGTGCTTCGCCTGGCCCGCTTGGCCGAAACCGTCGCCGCGGTGCTGCGCGACCACCCCGCCCCTGCGATCCGGCGCTCAGCGGCCATCGTCGCGGCGCGCGCCCACCCGCTGCGAGCCGCGTTCGATGCCTGAGGCTTCGCCCGACGACCCGGCCTGGCTGCATGCTCTGGTCGCGCGGTCCGCGCTGCTGCCGGATCCAGCCTTACGCAAGCACTGGCAGCGCCTCATCCCGTGGCTGCCCAAAGCCGCGCGCTACGAGTTAGCCGCTACCCTCCTCGAAGTCGAACACCGGCTCAACGCGGCATGAAGCTGGCCGCTGCGCGGCACGCCTGGGAGCGCTGGCAGGCCGCGGCCGGGCCATGGCAAGGCTGGTCGGTGTGCCCGACCCTGCTCAGTCCTGAGCTCGAAAGCATCGAGCCTCGGCCGCCACGCCGCTCCAACAAGGCCGCGAACGTCGCCGCGCGTCTCGCACCGCTGCTCGAAACGCCGGGCACACTGTGCCTGCTCGACCTCGAGCCAACACTCGGCGTCCAGGTCGCCGCCCGGCTCGCGCACATCGCGCACCCCGTCCTCCTCATACCGCGTTGGCCCTACCGCCAGGCAGTCCTGCCCGTGGAGCACCTGGCGTGGACGCTCGTCAACGAATCGCATCGACTACCAGGGCCAGCCGAGCGCCGCCCGAATGTGGTCTTCGTCCTGGACGCCGAGCGCAGCCGGCCGCTGCCCAATCGCCCCAGGGCGGATCCGCGCACGGATAACCGTCACCATCTGTCTGCATTCGAGCTACCCGACCTGCGCACCCTGCGCGAGCGCGGCATCACGCGCATCCAGCGCATCCAAAACGGGTGAAGACGCTACGCCTGTATCAGGAGTACGCCGAGTACGATACCGCCTGGCAGGCGGTTGCCCGGGCAGGCTATCGCGCGCTCAATCTCGATGCCTGGGCGGGCGGCCGCCGCTACTTATCCCTGGCGACACTGCAGCTCACCCCAGCCGAGCTGCGTCAGCTGCGCGCCGTGGCCCTGCGCTTCGCGCGCCTCATCGACGTGGCCGTACAGCGCATTCTCGACGATCCCGATTGGTGGCCCGAACTGGCCTGGCCGTGGCCCGCCATCGAGCTCGCCCGCCAGGAACCGGCTCTTCGCACAGACCTGTTCGGCCGCTTCGACTGCCTGCTGGCGCCCAACGATCAGTGGCAAGTCATTGAATACAACGCGGATACGCCGTCAGGCGGCCGCGAGGCCACCGGCTTCGAGCCGACCATCGCGCGCCTGCACCAGCACCGCGCGCCGAGCGCAGCGCTCGCCCCACAGCTCGTGTCGGCCATCACTGCCCGTCTCGCACAACACCGCGCGCCAGTCCAGCGCATCGGCATCGTCTCCGCGCATAGCTGG
>WNGA01008492.1_pt1 | contig 18505 bp, 19 predicted proteins | sample 5400061 | NCBI WGS metagenome assembly WNGA01 (sample SAMN13153366, study PRJNA577476) | soil metagenome | isolation source: 100 cm soil or saprolite under grassland replicate 2 | place: USA:California | collected 2016-06-15 | reverse complement strand
AGGCGCGCGTTCTTCGGCGACATCTTGAGCGCCTCGAGCACCGTTCCGATGAATTCGGCCAGGCGCTCGTGCGGGACGACGATGGGCTCTTCGGCCATGTCCAATCCTCTCTAGGTGGGCAGTCCCGTGATCTTGATGCCGGAGTTCTTGAGCTTGTAGCGGCGGTTGATGGTGGCGAGCACGGCGGTGATGCCTTCGAGCGGCCCCGCGTTGGTGAGCGCGCCCACGTCGATGGCCCGGACGCCCATGCCGCCGCCGAGCTCGGTCACGACTTTTTTCGCCTCCGCGTCCCCTCCGCAGAGCAGCAGGTCGCAGTCGATGCCGTGGCCGGCGGCCGACAGCTCGTGGGCGGCGATGTGGTGGAAGGCGGCGACGACTCTCGCCCCGGGCCCGAGCAGCGCCTGCGCCTCCTCCGCCGAGGAGCCTTGGGCGGGCGGCGTGAAGAGGCGCCCGCCGCCGAAAGAGAGCGGTACGACCGTGCTGATCACGACCTTGCCGCGGCACGCGTCCTTGAGCGGGATGAGCGTCGCCGCGAGGCCCGTTGCGGGCAGCGTCAAGACCACCACGTCTGCCGCGGCCGCCGCGTCGCGGTTGGACATGCCGCCAAGGGCGCGGCCCGCCGGGCCGGAGAGCTCCGCGGCTTTGGCGCGGGCCCGCTCGGCGTCACGGGAGCCGATGGTCACGTCGTGACCGGCGTGCGCCCAGCGCAGGGCGAGGCCCGCGCCTTCCTTTCCGGTGCCTCCGAGGATGCCGATGCGCATGAGGTCCTTTCTATCGAAAGAGATCGCGGGCCGGATCGCGCAGGAGCGCGCGGCTCCCGCCTTCACCGCGCGGCCAGTTGAGCCCGCGAACGATGGCGACGGGGACCCGGTCGAGCTTTCCCATGACCGGCTCGGCCGCGCCCGCGAGCTCGTCGGCCATCGCGATGATCGTCGCCTGCAGCACGTGACCGGCCGGGTCCTTCTCGCCGAGATAGCTCTTGATCGGTTCGAGCCCGGCCACACCGATCGCGATGTTGGTCAATCCCTCTCGCCAGGGCCTCCCGAACGTGTCGGCGATGATGATGCCCAGGTCGTGCCCCGTCAGGGCCCGCAGCCCGGCGCGCACCTCCCGCGCGGAGCGGTCCGAGTCCTCGGGCAGAAGGCAGGCGGTGTCGGCGTCGACGTTAGACTGGTCCACGCCCGCGTTGGCGCAGATCCAGCCGTGCTGGGTCTCGACGATCAGCACGCCCTTGTCTTGCCGCACGACGCGGCGGCTCTCGCGGAGTATGACCTCGATCAGCCGCGCATCTCGCCCGAGCTCCTCTGCCATCCTCGCGGTCTCGGGCGAGGGAGTGATGTCCGCGAGCCTGACCGTGCGACCCTCGGCCTTGGACACGATTTTCTGGCTGATCACGAGGAGGTCGCCTGCCTCGAGCGATGTTGCCTGCGCGGCCGCGGCGTGAGCGATGAGGCGCGCAAGGTCGTCGCCGCGACCGATCTCGGGCAATCCTTCGACGCCGATCACCTCGTAGCGCGGCGGCACGCTCAGGCCTCCGGGCTGCGGCGCCCCAGACGGGCCGGGACGTCGAGCGAGGCGAGCAATCGGGCGCTCCGTGTGGCAGGGCCACGCTCGAGGAGCAAGGCCAGGTCTTCGGGGGCGTCGATGTCGAGACCGATGCCGGGCAGTCTCCGCACCAGCGGCCGGAGGCCGGCGGCCCGCGCCGCTACCAGGTGGTTGTCGAACGAAGGCTCACCGAACTTGAGCGGCATCACGTCGGGGGGCTCGAGGAGCGCCGCGTTGGTCCCGAAGCCGGACAGCGAAGGCACGAATACCACGCCCGGCGGCTCCAGGGATGCATCAGCCAGCGCGCGGAGCTCTCCCGGTGTGACGCACGGCACGTCGCCCGGAATGGTGAGAAAGCGCTTCGCGCCGTGGATGAGGGCCGCCTGCTGCGCATGGGCGACGGCCTCCGTGTGGCCGAGGTTGGTCTCCTCGCGAAGCGTGCCGGCACCGTGACGTGCGGCGAGAGCCTCGACCTCCGGGTCCCGCGTGACGACGATCACCGGGCCGAGCCGGGCGCGCGCCAGCGCGTCGAGGACGTCCTCGAGCATGGCGCGCGCCAGATCGCCGCGCTCGGACGGCGAGAGGAAGGCGACGAGCCGCTGCTTGGCGTTGGCGAGGTTCTTGACCGGAACGGCGACCAGGATGCTCACGCGATCGCCTCGAGCGTCCGGCGGGCCAGGGCGATTTCCCCGCTCCGGCCGCGCATGACGGTATCCGTCAGGATGGACCGTATCCCTCCCGTTTCGAGGCGCGGCACGAGCGCGGCGTCCTGGGCGTCCGCGAGGAGAATGTCGAGCCACGGCGCGTAGGCGGAGGCGACACCGACCGCCGACACCTCGATCCCGCACGCAGCCATGAGACGCCCGGCCGGCCCGGACACGGCCTGCCCTCCGACGATGGGGCTGACCGCGAGGGTCGTCGCGTCCGTCGCCTCCAGCGCGCGCGCGATGCCGGGCACGGCGAGGATGGGACCGATCGAGGTGAGGGGGTTGGAGGGGCAGACGATGACCGCGTCGGCCGCGGCGATGGCCTCGACCACGCCCGGGGCGGGCAGGGCCGAGGGCGCCCCGACGTAGTCCACTTCCGTTACCTCGACCTGGGTCTTCTCGCGCACGAAGTACTCCTGAAAGCCCAGCCAGCCATCCGGCCCGAGGACGCGTGTCCTCACGGGCTGGTCCGACATGGGCAGGACCGGGTGGCTCACGCCGAGGTCTCGCGCGATCTTGGCTGTGACCTCCGTGAGCGCTCGCCCTTCACCCAAAAGTCGCGTGCGGTGCAGGTGAGTGGCGAGATCACGATCGCCCAGGTTGAACCAGGTCGGTTCGCCGAAGCGGACCATCGCTTCGAGCGTCCGGAAGCTCTCGTCGCGGAGCCCCCAGCCCCGGTGCTCGTCTATCCAGCCTCCCAGCGCGTAGCAGACGGTGTCGAGGTCGGGGGAGACGTGAAGCCCCCAGATCAGCGCATCGTCGCCTGTATTGCCGACGATGGTCAGGGTCCCCGGCGGAACGAGCGCGTCCAGGCCCCGAAGGAGCTTGGCGGCGCCGGTCCCGCCGGCGAGGGCGACGATGCGCATGGGGCCGCGGGCTAGCGAAGGACGGGGGAAGCGCGGCGGTCGCGACCGCGGCCCGCTGCGCTCCAGAGCGCGCTGCCGCCGCGCCAGCCGAAGAGCCCGATGCCGGGACGCCCGCGAAGGGCCTCGGGCAATTCGGCCTCCGGCACCGGAATGAAGCCGAGGCGCACCCACACGCGGTCGAGGCCGTACGGGCGCGCAAAGAGCGTTTCGATCTTCGCCGCCTCCGTCCAAGCGAGTGCCAGGGCGACCAGGCCCGCTGCCGCGTCCAGGACCGGTTCGGGGTCCGCGCCTGGCGGGGCGGTGATGACCGGCCCGTGGAGCATGGCGGCCCCTCCAGCCCTCTCGAGCAGCAGGGCCCCGGCGAGCGTCTCGCCGGCCCACGCGCCCCAGCCCATCGCAACGTCGGCCGCCGGCGGTGCCCAGGCCCCGACGAAGTCGAAGAGCTCCCGCGCCTCGCGCCCCGGCTCCGCGAGGGCCCGGAAGGCGAGGTCGTCCCAGCCCTTACTTCTTGCCAAGCACCGCGTCCTTGATGCTCTTGGCCAACCGGAACTTCACGACGCGCTTGGCCGGAATCTTGATCGGCTCGCCCGTCTGCGGGTTGCGGCCCATCCGCGCCTTGCGATTGGCCAGCACCAGCCGCCCGAAGTGAGGCAGCACGAAGATGTTCTTGGCTTCCTTGATCGCGAGCCCTTCGAGCTGCTCGAACAGATCGACGATCTGCTTCTTCGTGAGGTTGGTCTTCTGGGCGAGGTGGGCGATGGTGGCGGACTTGCTCATGGGTTTTGCCATTCGGTGATCCTCCGTCTCAGGGTTGAGGGTGAACGATACGGCCACTGCGGATGCCCGCGGTTGTCTAGGACAAGGCCGAATTGTAACCTAGCCGCCCACGCTCGTAAACAACCGCCTCGTCCAGCGCTACGACCGGCTCGGGGTCTCCGTCTTCTCCGGGTGCACGAAGCGGAACTGGCTCGACGCGGACAGCGTGCGGTAGGAGCCGAAGCGCTCCGCGGCATCGGTGACGTGGTCGAGCGGCGAGTCCTCGTCGTCCCCGACGGCCGTGTAGACCTTGAGCAGGTTGTAGAGCGTGTCGCGGCGGGCGGGCACGCGCCCCGCCTCGCGGATGAGGCGGCGTAGCTCGGCGGGCGGCACGAGCTGGCCGAAGCCGGCGCCCGCCGAGGTGGAGATGGACTCGTTGATGAGCGTGCCGCCGACGTCGTTGGCGCCCGCCGCGAGGAGAAACTGCGCCATTTTTGGCCCCTCCTTGACCCAGGAGGACTGGATGTTGCGGAAGGTAGGGCCGAGGATCAGGCGCGCGAGGGCGTGCATCTTGATGACCTCCACGCCCGTGGCGCCCTGCCGCACGCCGGGCACGAGCCCCCGCCGGTACATCGGCGCTTCGTGGTGGATGAGCGACAGCGGGACGAACTCGGTGAAGCCACCCGTCCGCCGCTGGATGCTCCGCAGCAGGTCCATGTGGCGGATCCAGTGCGCGGGTGTCTCGACGTGACCGTACATGATGGTCGAGGTGGTCGGGATGCCGAGGGCATGGGCCGAGGTGATCACCTCGATCCACTGCTCGACGGTGATGCGGCCGCGGGCGATGCGGTCGCGGATCTCCTGGTCGAGGATCTCCGCCGAGGTGCCGGGGAGCGTCCCGAGCCCCGCCTCGCGCAGGGCCTTGAGAAAGTCGGGGATCGACAGCCCCGAGCGTGTCGCCCCGTACAGGATCTCCTCGGGCGAGAACGCGTGCAGGTGCATCTCTGGCACGGCCGCCTTGATGGCGCGGCAGAGATCGACGTAGTAGGAGCCGTCGAGCTTGGGGGGCAGCCCGGCCTGGATGCAAACCTCGGTGGCGCCCATCTCCCACGCCTCGACGGCGCGCCGCACGACTTCGTCGAGCGGGAGGAAGTACCCCTCCTCCTCGCGGTGGTCACGGCTGAACGCGCAGAAGGTGCAGTGCTTGATGCAGACGTTGGTGAAGTTGATGTTGCGGTTGACGACGTAGGTGACGACGTCGCCAGCCTGCCGCCTGCGCATCTCGTCGGCGACGAGGGTCAGCGCGTGGAGCTCGCGGCCGCCGGCCTCGGTGAGGCGGATGCCCTCGCCCACGGTGAGCTCGTGGCCTTCAAGGGCGCGTCCGAGGATGCGGCGCACGTCACCGTCGATCCAATCGAGCGCGATGCCGGTGCTCGCGCCGGTGTCGTTCAGTTCCACGATCGCCACCTTTCGAGGTCGCCTCTCACGAGGCCGTCGGCGTCCACGAGCCCGCGCACGCGCGGGCGGAGGTCTTCGTGGACGAACTCGGAGCGCCCCGCGTACTCGGGATACACGGCCAGCCGCTCGCGCAGCTCCAGGCCGGCGTGCTCGGTGGCGCGCCGGAGGACCGCGAGCCCGGGCCACGGCCGCTCGGGATTGATATGGTCGGGGGTGAGCGGCGAGACGCCGCCCCAGTCATTGATGCCTGCCTCGGGCAGCCGCGCGAAATCGGCGTCGGAGAGGTTGGGCGGCACCTGGATGTTCATGTCGGGGCCAAGCAGGAGCCGGGCCACCGCGGCCGTCCGGAGGATATCGTCCATATCCGGCTCGGCGTGGTCGCGCATCGGGATGCCCGGCTTCCGGCGGAAGTTCTGGATGATGACTTCCTGAATGTGCCCGTAACGTTCGTGGAGATCGCGGATTGCCAGTAGAGCCTCGACCCGCTCGGCGAGGGTCTCGCCGATGCCGATAAGAATGCCCGTTGTGAATGGGATCGACAGCTTGCCGGCGAGCGCGATGGTGCGGAGGCGGCGGGCGGGCACCTTGTCGGGGGCGCGGTCGTGGGCGAGTCCCGCGCCCAGCAGCCGCTCCGAGGCCGTCTCCAGCATGATCCCCATGCTGACGTTGACCTCACGGAGCGCCGAGAGGTCCCGCTCGCCCATGACACCCGGATTGGCGTGGGGCAGGAGACCGGTCTCGCTCACGACGAGCGCGGAGACCTCTCTGAGATAGCCGAGCGTGGTCGAGTGCCCCATGCGCCGCAGGAACTCGCGATACTCGGGAAAGACGGCCTCCGGCCGGTCGCCCAGCGAGAACAGCGCCTCCTTGGCCCCGAGGCGCTCGCCCGCCCGCGCGAGCGCCAAGACCTGCTCGGGCTTCATGCTCAGCGCGCCGGGCTCGCCCGGGTCGCGGCGGAACGTGCAGTACCCGCAGTAGTCGCGGCAGAGGTTGGTGAGCGGGACGAAGACCTTGGCCGAGAAGGTCATGCGGCGGCCGCGGCCCCGGTCTCTCGCTGCCGCCGCCGCGGCGAGCAGGTCGGGCATCAGCGACGCGGGAGTCGCGAGGAGGGCGACCGCCCCCTCCGCGGACGGTGCGCGGCCGCCTGCGACGCGCTCGACGGCAGCTAGCTCGCGTAGCGCCACTGGAGGACCTTGCCCGGCCTGACCTTGATCATGGTCCCGCTGTTCCGGGACAGCTCCATGCCGCGGTACTGAGGGTACTTCGACAGGAGGAGATCGACGCCGGCGGCGAAGTCGCGCCCGGCCGTGAGGATCTCGGCAAGCCCCTGGATGATGACCCAGCGCAGGCGGCGCCAGTCCTCGTCGTAGTGGTCGATCACGACCGAGACCTTGGGGTTCTCGCGGATGTTTCGCACGCGCTTGAGGTCGCCCGCCCGCTTGGGCTTGGCGTCAATGGCCGAGACGAGCGCCTCGCCGTCCCACGCGTAGCAGATCGGCACGACCAGCGGCTGGCCCGTGCCGTCCGCAGTGGCGAGCCGGCCCAGCCGCGCGCTCGCGATGAACTCGGTGACGTCGGCCGGCAGGACGCTCACGGGCTGATCGCACGCAGGCCCGAGCTGCGCTGTGCCTTCGGACGGACCTCTTCGGCGAATCGCTCCATGATGGCGAGCCAGCCCTTGAGGTCCGGCGCGATTGGGTCGAAGACGAAGTGGGTGACGCCGAGCGCCTGATAGGTCTTGACGTCGCCGATCACCTCGGCAGCCGTGCCCCGGAAGAGCTGGCGCTCGCCTCCCGCCGACTTGGCGCGCTTCGGCAGCACTTCCAGCGGGCAGCGGAAGGACAGCGTGATCGCCTTGGGCTCGCGCCCGGCCTTCCGCGCCCAGTCGCGGACGATGGCGACCTTGTCGCGGTACTCCTCCGGCAACAGCATCGCCGGGGGTCTCAGGCCGATGGGATGCCATCCGTCCGAAAGCTCACCTGCCCGGCGCAGTGCGGCGTCCGTGTGGCCGCCGACCCAGATCGGAATGCCGCCCTTCTGCCGCGGCTTGGGCATGGCGCTGACCGGTCCCATTCGGTAGAAGGCGCCCTGCCAGTCCACGGGCTCCTGGGTCCAGCATGCCCGCATGAGCTGCAGATACTCGTCGGTGACTGCTCCGCGCCGCTCGAAGGGCTCGGCGTGGAGCGCCTCGAACTCCTCCTTGAACCAGCCGACCCCCGCGCCGAGGATGATGCGGCCCCCCGAGAGCACGTCCAACGACGCCAGCATCTTCGCCGTGACCACCGGATTGCGATACGGGATGACCAGCACGCTTGTCCCGAGTCTCACGCGCGATGTCTCCCCGGCGAGATAGCTCATGAGCGTCAGCGGCTCGATGTACCCATTCTTCCAGTCACCCACGAACTTGCCACTCGGCGAATACGGGTAGGGCGCGCTCTGGCTCGCCGGGATGACGACGTGGTCCGTGACGAAGATCGAGGAGTAGCGGAGCTCGTCCGCCTTGCGTGCGAGCCTGGTCAGGACCTCGGGGGTAGCGAGTGGTCCGCGGCCGGGAAATGCGAAACCGAAGTCCATGGGGGGCCATATTGCTCGCCACCAGGGGGCCTGTCAAGGCGAGGGCCGCGGGCGTGAGGACACCAACACGTCGGGCGTCAGATCACCTCGCGAAACTCGTCTCGCCTATATGTGATCGCTTATCGACCTTGAGCTTAATAGAAGGTTATTGATCTCAAGTAAATGATTTAGGAGGCAATTACAGAATCTGATAGTGTGCGGTAAATTTAGAGTGTCAGTCTGGTGACACCCCGGGTATGGCTGTGCTAGGTTGAGAGAGACATCATGCGTCTCCCATACAAGGTCTTCATGACCTCGGCGCTCGTGATCTTCGCGCTGGTCGCCGTCGCCACCTGGAGCCTGCTGGCTATCAGCCGGCTGGTCGACGTCAACCGGGGGATCGCGACCCAGTCACTGCCGGCCTTGCGGATGGGCACCGCGTTGCGCGAACAGCTGGGCGGGCTCACCGGAACCGCGATGGATGCCGGGCCGAACGGGGTGGAGGCCGCCCAAAGGGCCTGGAACGATCGCGCCGCGCGGATGGCCAAGGAGTTCGCCCTCTTACGCTCCTTCCTCAGCACCGAAGAGGAGCGGCGGCAACACCAGGAAGCGACGGTTGCCTTCGCGACCTACCGCCGGCTCGCCGCCATGGGCCCCGAGCTCGACGCCGAGCGGCGCTTGGCAGTCGACCGCACGGAGGCATACCTCGACCGTATGCTGGGCGCCACCTACGCTGCGCTCGAGGAAACGCAGAGCGAAGCGCGGCAGCTCGAGGGACACACGTGGCATACCGTGTTCTGGGCGCTCTTCGCGAGCCTGGCGGCAGCGCTCGCCACCACGGCCTTCCTGGCCGTGCACCTCACGCGCTCGCTCAGGCGGCTCTCGATCGCCACGGCCCAGCTGGCCGACGGCGCCTTCACCGAGCCGCTGCCCGTGACGAGCCGTGACGAGATCGGGGAGCTGGCGCGCTCGTTCAACCGCATGGCGGAGCGCCTCCGCGAGGTGGACCACATCAAGGAGGAGTTCTTCTCGCACATCTCGCACGAGCTGCGGACCCCGCTGACATCCGTGAAGGAAGCGACCCACCTGTTGCTCGACCGCGTGCAGGGGCCGCTCACGACCAAGCAGGGGCGGCTCGTGGACATCATCGCCGCGAGCTCGGATCGGATCCTGCGGCTCGTGAACCAGGTGCTCGAGCTCTCGCGTCTCGGCGCGCGCCTGCTTCCGGTCGAGCGGCGCCCGGTGGACATGGAGAAGATCGTCGTGCGCGCCCTCGAGGAGCTGCGCCCGCAGATCGAGGAAAAGGGCCTGGCGGTCGGGCGCGCGACCCGCGGCACGGACTTCGCGCTGCAGGGCGATGAGGATCAACTGCTCCGAGTCATGGTCAACCTGGTCGGCAATGCCGTCAAGTTCACGCCGCATGGCGGTGCGGTGACGGTCGGCCTGACCGACCTGGGTCCCGAAGTCGAGATCGCGGTCGAGGACACTGGCATCGGCATTCCTGCGACTGACCTGCCGCGCATCTTCGACCCGTACAAGCAGGCCCACAGGGGACGGGGCGGCTCAGGGTTGGGGCTGGCCATCGTCAAGGGGCTCGTGGAGGCACATGGCGGGAGCGTTCAAGTCGAGTCCGTTGCGGGGAGGGGCAGCCGCTTCCTCGTGCGCCTGACTCGCGGTGGCGCGCCCTTGGTCGGAGACGCGCCGCCAGGGGCAGAGCGGTGAAGGCCGCGCGCGCGCTCGTCGTCGACGATGACCCGGTCATCCTCGAGGTCCTCGAGATGCGGCTGCAATCCATGGGGCTCGACGTGGCGCTCGCGCGGAACGATCGGGAGGCGATCACGCTCCTCGACGACCGGGGCTTCGACGTGGCGCTCGTGGACCTCCGTATGGAGCCCGTCAACGGCCTCAAGCTCATGGCAGCCGCGCACGAGCGCCAGCCGCGCCTGCCCGTGCTCATCATGACCGCGCACGGCACCATCGACAACGCCGTCGAGGCCGTGCGGCAGGGCGCCTTCGACTACCTGACAAAGCCTTTCGTGCCCGAGGAGCTGCGCGGCAAGGTCGGCCGCGCGCTGTCCGAGCGCCGGTGGACCCGTGATCGGACGCTGTTGAAGGCCGTGGGCGACGCCTTGGGATCCTCCGGCACCATGGAACGAGTCCTCGACGCCATCGCCCAGGCCACGGTCGAGGCGACCGAGGCCGAAAGAGCCGTGGTCTTCCTGCTGGAAGATGGTCGCCTCGTGCCCATGGCCAGCGCCGGCGCCGCGCCCGGCCCCATCGACGACCTCGCTCGGACGGCGGCCGACGTCATCGATCGCAAGATTCCCGCTGCCGCTGTGGCCGACGCCGACGGGCGGGTGACGCTGGGCGCCCCGCTCTTCGTCGGCAGCGCCGCCGCCGGCGCGCTCGTTGTCGAGACGCGTGTTGAGCCGACGGCGGATGACCTGGACGTGCTCGCGCTCTTTTCCTCGCAAGCTGCGGTGGCCCTCAAGAATACCCGGGAGCTGGAGCGGCTGAGGAGCGGCGCCCTGGCGGCGCTCGGGCGCATGGCCGCCCAGGTGGCGCACGAGCTCCGCAATCCGTTGGGCGGCCTCAAGCTCTTCGCCGAGTACCTCGAGCACAGGCTGAGCAAGGCCGGGGACACCGAGGGCAGCGACGTGGCAAGAAAGATCAACCGCGAGGTCGACCACATGGCCGACCTGGTCCGTGAGATCACCCAGTTCGGCCGGCCGGGGTCGCTGCGCCGGATTCCCACCAATCTCAATGGCCTGATGGAGTCCTGTCTTGCCCTGGCCCAGGCCCGCGTCGCCTGCAAGGAAATCCGGGTGGCGCTCGAGCTCGACGCGGCGCTGCCCCCGGCCGCGCTCGACCCCCGAGAGATCCGAAAGGTCTTCCTCAATCTGATCGTCAACGCGCTCGAAGCCATGAGCGGTGGGGGAACCCTGACGCTGCGCACGCGTTCGGCCGAGCGGGGATTCGTCGAGGTTGCGGTGGAGGACACGGGCTGCGGCATGAGCGAGGAGACGCGTGCGCGAACCTTCGATCTCTTCTTTACCACCAAGGACAGCGGCACCGGCCTCGGCATGGCCATCGCGCGCACGGTCGTCGAACAGCACGGGGGGCGCGTGGACATCCAGAGCCAGATCGGACGGGGTACTCAGGTGCGGATACTGCTGCCGGTGGTGGCGCCATGAAGCCCGGAGTGCTGGTCGTGGACGACGAGCCCGCGATCGCGGAGGGCCTGCGACTCATTCTCGAGCGCGAGGGCTATATCGTAGAAACGGCCTTGAGCACGGCGGAGGCAGCCGCCCGCATGGACGGCCGCGACTTCTCCGTGGCCCTCGTGGACCTTGTCTTGCCGGACGGCGACGGCCTCGGTCTTTTGAGGTTGCTCAAGAGCCGGGATGCCGACATCGAGGTCATTATCATGACGGGCCACGGCTCGATCTCCAAGGCCGTGGAGGCGACCAAGGAAGGCGCCTTCTACTTCGTCACCAAGCCCTTTGATTCAGCCGAGATGCTGACCCTGCTCGGCAAGGCCCTCGAGCGCCGGAGGCTCCTGGCCGAGACCTCCAACCTCAGGCGGCAGCTGGCCGAGCAGATGGGTTACGGTGAGATGCTTGGCGGCTCGCCCACGATGCGGCGCGTCTTCGAGCTGCTCGACTCGGTCTCGGCGTCTGACGCCAACGTTTTCATCGTGGGAGAGAGCGGCACGGGCAAGGAGCTGGCCGCCAACGCCGTCCACGCCAAGAGCCCTCGCGCTCACGGACCGCTCATCAAGATCAACTGCGCCGCGCTGCCGAAGGACCTCATCGAGTCCGAGCTCTTCGGACACGTCAAGGGCGCCTTCACGGGCGCCACCTCGGACAGGCCGGGCCTTCTCGAGGAGGCCCACAAGGGCTCGCTGCTCCTCGACGAGATCACCGAGATGCCGGCGGACCTTCAAGCCAAGCTCCTGCGCGTGCTGGAAGACCGGAGCGTGCGGCGCCTGGGTGGCAGTCGTGCGGTGCCCGTGGATTTTCGGCTGATCTCCTCGACGAACCGCGATCCCGAGGCGGCGGTCCGCGACGGCTCGCTCCGCCAGGACCTCTACTTCCGCATCAATACCGTGACCGTGGAATTGCCGCCGCTGCGGGAGAAGACTCACGACATCCCTCTGCTCGCGAAAGGCTTCCTCGAACGATTCCGGCTCAAGCACAACAGGCCGATCGAGGGAATAGACCCGGAGGCCTTCAGACGGCTGCTGTCCTATATGTGGCCCGGCAACGTTCGCGAACTCGAGCACGTCATCGAGCGGGCGGTGCTGGTGGCTCGCGGACGGGAGGTGACGGCCGCCGATCTGCCCGAAGCCCTCAATGCCGGCGCCGCTCTCCTGAGTGCTGTTCCGCCGGCCGGATCGCTCGAGGAGATAGAGCGCGTCTCCATCGTGCGGGCGCTCGAAACCACTGGATGGAACAAGCAGGCCGCGGCCGCGCTGCTGGGCCTTCGCCGGCCCACGCTGTACTCGAAGATGCGCCGCCACAACATCCCCCAGCGGCGTGATTAGGCCAGCGTTCGAATCGTGACAGTGTCGGGGTCTTTCGTCATCTGAGCGACGTCTTCGCTGACACCCCGCCGGTAAGTACCCGTCGATGTTCACCTCCTGCGCGGGCCCCGGGATTGCAACGAGGGCGCACAGGAGGTGGCGTTCATGGCGAAGATGCTGGTGGTTGACGACGATCCGGCTTGGAGGGCCCTCTATCGGATGGGTTTCGAGGGGGACTTCGAGGTGTTCGAGGCTGTGGATGGGCTCGACGCCCTGGCCGCCCTCGATAGGGTGCGACCGGATATCATCGTGCTCGATCTCAAAATGCCGCATCTCGACGGCATGGGCTTCCTCCGGCAGTTGGAGCGGCGCGGATTGAAGGTGCCGATCATCGTGTGTTCGGGCACCTTCACCATGGAGAGCCCACCCGCCATTCCGGGCGTGTTTCCAGCCATGAAGAGCCCGGACCTCCGCAACGTCTGGAGCGCTCTCGAGGCCGCGCTGCCTCGACCGGTCAAGGTGGACTCGAGCCTCAAAGCCCGCCGCACGATCGAAGAGACCGTCTGGCGCGACTGACGCCGTAACGGCTCCGGCCTCGGCGCCTGCCTAGCGCCGAGGCAGTTTTCGGCGTCTGCCTAGCAAATGGGCAGACCTCCGTCCCGAGATACGCCCCGTTGTCCCCTCAAGCAGTTGATTTGTCATCCCCTCTCGGAATCCAGTCACCCGGCACGGCAGGTGCAAACCAAGGCGCCCCGGGAGGACGTCATGAAAAAGATCGAGGCCATAATCAAGCCGTTCAAGCTCGACGACGTCAAAGAGGCCCTCACGGGCATCGGCGTCATCGGCATGACGGTCTCGGAGGTCCGCGGCTTCGGCAGGCAGAAGGGGCACACGGAGCTCTACCGCGGCGGCGAGTACACCGTGGATTTCCTCCCCAAAATCAAGATCGAGGTCGTAGTGCCCGACAGCCTCGTGGACAAGGTCGCGGGTGTTCTCGCCGCAGCGGCCAAGACCGGCAATATCGGTGACGGCAAGATCTTCGTTCACCCCGTGGACACAGCGATTCGCATTCGCACCGGCGAGCGCGACGAGAGTGCCCTGTGACGGCAATGGCCAGGGAGGAGAGGCCTTGATGAGAGCGTGCCGGCTAAGCCTGGTCACCGTACTGATAGCTGTTCTGGGTCTCTGCGCCGCCGGATCGGTCCTGGCTCAGGCCCCGGCGGCCGCTCCGCCGGCTCCTGCGGCGGCTGCCGCGCCCGCGCCGCCCACCCCCAAGATCGACACGGGGGACACCGCGTGGGTGCTGATGTCCTCGGCGCTCGTACTGCTGATGACCGCGCCTGGGCTCGCGCTTTTCTACGGCGGCATGGTGAGGCAGAAGAACGCGCTCGGAACGCTGATGCATAGCTTCATCATCCTCGCGCTCATCTCCGTCCAGTGGGTGCTCTGGGGTTATAGCCTGGCGTTCGGCCCCGACACTCATCACGGGGGCCTTCGCCGAGCGAAAGAAATTCTCGACCTTCATCGTGTTCGTGCTGGCGTGGGCGACCCTCGTCTATGACCCGCTGGCCCACTGGGTCTGGGGAGACGGTGGCTGGCTGCACAAGCTGGGCGCGCTCGACTTCGCCGGCGGCACCGTCGTCCACATCTCCTCGGGCGTCTCGGCTCTGGCGGCGGTCCTGGTGATCGGCAAGCGCAAGGGCTATGGCCAGCTGCCGATGCCACCCCACAACCTGCCCTTGACGGTGATGGGCGCGAGCCTGCTCTGGTTCGGCTGGTTCGGCTTCAACGCGGGGAGCGCGCTCGGGGCCAATGGCCTCGCCGCCCACGCTTTCACCACCACGAACACGGCAGCGGCCGCAGCCGCGCTCGGCTGGATGCTGACGGAATGGAGCTCGCGAGGCAAACCCACCGTGCTGGGGGCGGCTTCGGGCGCCGTGGCCGGCCTGGTGGCGATCACGCCTGCCGCCGGTTTCGTCACACCCATGGCTGCGCTGGTGATCGGGGGTCTCGCCGGCGTGCTCTGCTACACGGCCTGCAATATGAAGACGAAGCTCGGGTACGACGACTCGCTCGACGTCGTCGGCGTGCACGGTATAGGCGGCACCTGGGGGGCGCTCGCCACCGGCATCTTCGCCACCAAGGCCGTCAACGATGGCGGGGCGAACGGTCTGCTCTATGGCGAGCCGGGGCAGCTCTGGAAGCAGTTCGTGGCGGTCGCGGCGACGATCGTGCTGGGCTTCGTGATGACGTTCGTGATCCTCAAGGTGCTCGACGCGATCATGGGCCTCCGCATCACCGAGGACGACGAGATGGCGGGTCTCGATCTCTCGCAGCACTCGGAGACCGCCTATGCCCTCGGCGGATCCTCGTACGGCGAGTACGGGATGAGCGGCCCCGGGAGCGGGGCGTTCGCGGAAGCCATGAAGGCGGCCGAGGCGAAGCGCCCGGCCCATTGACGCATCGAACGGAAGCGGATAGGGTAGCCACGCCGGTGGAGCAGCGACGCTCCGCCGGTCCGGCATTTTAGTCCCACGTCACTCCAAAGGAGGCGGAACGCATGACCCCGAAGGACGTATTGAAGATGGCCAAGGAGAAGGGCGTGAAGATCGTCGACCTGCGCTTCATCGATCTCCCCGGCCTCTGGCAGCACTTCTCGATCCCTGTCTCCGAGCTGAACGAGGGTATTTTCCAGGACGGCCTGGGCTTCGATGGCTCCTCCATCCGGGGCTTCCAGACCATCGACGAGTCGGACATGCTGCTCATCCCCGACCCTTCGACGGCGCAGTTGGATCCGTTCACGGCAGTGCCGACCCTGGTCCTCATCTGCAACGTCAAGGACCCGATCACGGGCAAGGCGTACAGCCGCGACCCCCGCTACGTGGCGCAGAAGGCCGAGGCCTACGTCAAGAAGTCGGGCGCCGGGGACACGATCTACATCGGGCCCGAGCTCGAGTTCTTCTTCTTCGACTCGATCCGCTTCGACCAGAGCTACAACTATGGCTTCTACTTCATCGATTCGGAGGCCGGCGCCTGGAACTCCGGCCAGGAGGGCACGCCGGACCGCCCGAACCTCGGCTACAAGCCGCGCTACAAGCAGGGTTACTTTCCCGTACCGCCGATGGACCAGTTCCAGGACATCCGCTCCGACATGGTGCTGGCGCTGGAGTCGGTCGGCGTGCGCATCGAGGTGCACCACCATGAGGTGGCGACGGGCGGGCAGACCGAGATCGACATGCGATTCGACACGCTGACCAAGATGGCGGACAAGGTGTGCTGGTACAAGTACTGCGCGAAGAACACCGCCAAGAAGTGGGGCAAGACGGCGACCTTCATGCCCAAGCCGCTCTTCCAGGACAATGGCTCGGGCATGCACACGCACCAGTCCATCTGGAGGAACGGCAAGAACCTCTTCTACGAGCGAGGTGGCTACGCCGACATCTCCAAGATGTGCCTCTACTACATCGGCGGTATCCTCAAGCACGCCCCGGCGCTGCTCGCCTTCATCGCGCCGAGCACCAACAGCTACAAGCGCCTGGTGCCCGGCTACGAGGCGCCGATCAACCTCGTCTACAGCCAGCGCAACCGCTCGGCGGCCATCCGCATCCCGATGTACAGCAAGTCCGAGGGGGCCAAGCGCATCGAGTTCCGCACCCCCGATCCGACGTGCAATCCGTATCTCAGCTTTGCCGCCTGTGTCATGGCGGGGCTCGACGGGGTCGCCAACAAGATCGACCCGGGCAAGCCGGTGGACAAGGACCTGTACGAGCTGCCGCCGGCCGAGCAGAAAAAGATCAAGCAGCTGCCGGGCGCCCTCGACATCGTGCTGGACAATCTCGAGAAGGACCACGCCTTCCTGCTCAAGGGTGATGTCTTCACGCCGGACCTGATCGAGACCTGGATCGAGTACAAGCGGAAGAACGAGGTGGATCCCGTCAGGCTGCGCCCGCACCCGTACGAGTTCGCCCTCTACTACGACATTTAGCTTCCGCGGAGTGCTGGACGGTCCCCGGCGACGCGCGCCGGGGATCGTCGTGCCTTCAGGCCCAGGGCGCCATCGCGGGAGTCAATGCCTGCTCAGCGCTTGTGCGATGCGCGGAATGTGGGCGGTCATGGCGCACCACGGCGGCGGATCGAAGCGCGTAATCGCCTTGATTTCCCGCCCTCCCCGGATGGCACCATCCTTGCTGGTTCTGATCCGCATGGGCAGACCCCGATGGAGAGTGTTGATCGTGGACGACCACGCCCAGTCGAGGGCGGCCGTGGCGGAGGCCGTCGGCTCCCAGGGGGGCGCGGTGGTGGGCAATGGCAGCCGCGTCGAGGATGCGGTGCGCCTCGTGGACAAGCATCGTCCCGACGTCCTCTTGATGGCGGTGGGACTGCCCGACGGCGATGGCGTGGAGGCGGCGCGCCGTGTGATGGCGACCTTTCCGTGCGCCATCGTGCTCCTGACGAGTCACGCGGATCCCGGGGTCGCGGCGCGTGCCGTCGATGCAGGCGTGCTCGGCTTCCTGATCAAGCCCTTGCGCAGCGCGGAGCTCGGCCCCGCGCTGGACGTCGCCGTCACCCGGTTCAGCGAGCTCGAAGCCGTCCGGAACGAGAACGAGGCGCTGAAGCAGAAGCTCGAGTCGCGCAAGCTCGTGGACCGCGCCAAGGGTCTCCTCATGACCCGGCTGGGGCTCAGCGAGCCCGAGGCCTTCCGCCGAATCCAGAAGACCGCCATGGACACCCGCAAGACCATGGCCGACGTTGCCCAAGCCCTACTGCTCGCCGACGGCATGGGCCCGCTCCGCTCCGCCCGCTAATCCTGCCGTTTTCTGAGGCACAAGTGACCTGCTGCCTAACCTGTAGGCATTGCCTTCAGCGAGTTCGATATCCGGTTCACCGTAATCATTCGGAAATGCTGACCCTGTTCCCGGGCATGACGCTTGCTCTGGAGGGACGCGGCGCGCCGAGACAGCGGGGTCCGAGGCCGAGCGCCGTCGCCACCGGACGGGCCCATTGGGGGTCCCCAACCTCTCAACCCCGAAGTCAGAAGGAGACGGGCATGCAAGACTTCTCGCGCAGGGATTTCCTCAAGACCACGGCGGCCGCGGGCCTCGGCGCGGCCGCGGGGCTCGGCTTTCCTTCGGTGCTCCGCGCCCAGGGCGGCGGGACCGTCAAGGTGGGCGTGCTCCATTCGCTCTCGGGCACCATGGCCATCAGCGAGGTGTCGCTCCGCGACGTCGTGATGATGGCGTTCGAGGAGATCAACGCCAAGGGCGGGGTTCTGGGCAAGAAGATCGAGCCCGTGGTCGTGGACCCGGCCTCGAACTGGGATCTGTTTGCCGAGAAGGCCAAGCAGCTGCTGCTCCAGGACAAGGTCGCGGTCACCTTCGGCTGCTGGACTTCGGTCAGCCGCAAATCCGTGCTGCCGGTGTTCGAGAACAACGACGGCCTGCTCTTCTACCCGGTGCAGTACGAAGGCGAGGAGTGCTCGAAGGCCGTCTTCTATACGGGCGCCACGCCCAACCAGCAGCTGATTCCGGCGGCCGAGTACCTGATGTCGAAGGAGGGCGGCGGGTACAAGAAGTTCTACCTGCTCGGCACCGACTACGTCTTCCCGCGCACGGCCAACAAGATCCTGCGCGCCTTCCTGGTCGCCAAGGGCGTGCCGGCCGACAGCATCGCCGAGGAGTACACGCCATTCAACCATCAGGACTACCAGACCATCGTCGGCAAGATCAAGCGCTTCGCCTCGGGTGGCAGCGCGGCGGTCCTCTCGACGATCAACGGCGACAGCAACGTGCCCTTCTACAAGGAGTTTTCCAACCAGGGGCTGCGCTCGGAGAACGCCCCCATCATGGCCTTCAGCGTGGCCGAGGACGAGTTGCGCGGCATGGACACTTCCGCGCTGGTCGGCCACCTCGCGGCCTGGAACTACTACCAGTCGGTGGACACCCCGCAGAACAAGAAGTTCATCCAGAATTTCAAGAACTACTGCGAGAAAAACAAGCTCCCGGGTGGCTCCAAGCGCGTCACGGACGATCCGATGGAGGCGGCCTACTTCGGCGTCTACATCTGGAAGCAGGCCGCGGAGAAGGCCAAGTCGTTCG
>WNGA01005879.1_pt1 | contig 18511 bp, 17 predicted proteins | sample 5400061 | NCBI WGS metagenome assembly WNGA01 (sample SAMN13153366, study PRJNA577476) | soil metagenome | isolation source: 100 cm soil or saprolite under grassland replicate 2 | place: USA:California | collected 2016-06-15 | reverse complement strand
CGCATTCGGCGGAGGATGTGCGGGAGGCGTTGGCGGTGGGGCCGGACACGCCGATCGTGTTTTGTGACGCGCGGGTGCGGGACTCGGCGAAGGCGACCTTGATCGAGCTGGTCCAGCACGCCCTCGCCCGCGCCTCCGCCACGCTGCGGCCCAACCCCAGGCCCCGCGGGGTCGGCGCGGGGACGGTGTAGCGCGCGAGCCGCGGCCGTTCAGGAACGCTCACCGAGAGCGCGAGCGATCGCGCCCTCGAAGCGTTCCCGGAGCGTGTCGAGGTCGAGGTCGAGCACGCGGGCGATGGCCAGGCGGTCGCCACCGGTCGCGCCGATGCGGCTGGCGGGCACGCCGGAGCGGTCGGCCAGCGCGGCCACGTCGATCGAGCGGGCCGGCTCGACCGCCAGCAACGCGCGCGAGGGCGACTCGCTGACCAGCATGGGCAGCGGCGCCAGGCCCTCCGGCAGCTCGATCCAGGCGCCGACCCCCCGGGCCAGGACCGCCTCGACCAGCGCCAGCGCGAGCCCGCCGTCGGAGAGGTCGTGGGCGCCGGCGACCAGCCGGCGGGCGGCCAGCTCCACCAGCAGGCCGTGCAGGCGCCCCTCCGCCGCCAGGTCCAGCACCGGGGGACACCCCTCCAGCCGTCCCGTTGCCAGGCGCTGCCAGGCCGAGCCGCCGAGGTCCTCACGCGTCTCGCCGAGCAGCCACACGTCCAGCCCAGCCCGCTCGAAGCCGCTGCGCAGGGCGGCGGTCGCGTCCTCCAGCACGCCGAGCACCCCCACCACCGGCGTCGGGTGGACCGCGCGGCCGGCGGACTCGTTGTAGAAGCTCACGTTGCCCCCGGTGATGGGCGTGCCGAGCGCTCGGCACGCCGCGGCCATGCCGGCGACGGCGGCCGCGAACGCCCCCATCACCTCGGGCCGCTCCGGGCTGGCGAAGTTGAGGCAGTTGGTGACCGCCAAGGGCCGCGCGCCGGTGCAGGCCACGTTGCGGGCCGCCTCCGCCACCGCCAGCGCCGCGCCGGCCGCGGGATCGAGCGCCGCGTAGCGGCCGTTGCCGTCGACCGAGAGCGCCAGCGCCCGCTCGGTGCCGGGCACGCGGACCAGCGCCGCGTCCGAGCCGGGCCCGGCGATCGTGCCGTGGCCAACGTAGCGGTCGTACTGCTCGTAGACCCAGCGCTTGGAGGCGCAGGTGGGGTCGCCCGCAAGCGCCAGCACCGCGGCGGCGGGGTCGGCGTCCAGCGGCACGGCGGCGAGAGCCGCCCGTGCGGGCTCCCGGAGCGGCCGCCGGTACACCGGGCCGTCGTCGGCCAGGCTGCGGGCGGGCACGTCGGCGACCGGCTCACCGCGGAAGCGGACACGCAGCCGCCCGCCCTCGACCATCCGGCCGATGACGTCGGCGAGCACACCCCAGCGCCGGCACACTGCCAGGACCTGCTCGAGGCGGGCCGGGTCCACCAGGGCGAGCATCCGCTCCTGCGACTCCGACACCAGGATCTCCCAGGCCTCCATGGATGGCTCCCGCAGGGGCACGGCGTCCAGGTCCACCTCCATGCCCATGCCGGCCCGCGCGGCCACCTCGGAGACGGCGCAGGAGATGCCCGCCGCGCCCAGGTCCTGCAGGCCGGCGAGCAGCCCGCGCTCGACCAGCTCAAGGCAGGACTCGATCAGCAGCTTCTCCTGGAAGGGGTCGCCGACCTGGACGTTGGGGCGCTTGGCCTGGTGCCCTGAGGAGAAGCTGGCGGAGGCGAGCACGCTGGCGCCGCCGATGCCGTCGCGCCCGGTCTTGGCGCCGAGCAGCACGGCCAGGTCACCCGGGCGCTCGGCACGGCCGAGCACCAGGCGCTCGGCCGGCATGATCCCCAGGGTCAGCGCGTTGACGAGCGGGTTGCCCGCATAGCAGGAGTCGAAAGCCACCTCTCCGCCCACCGTGGCGACACCGACGCAGTTGCCGTAGTGACCGATGCCGGCGACCACCCCCTCGAGCAGGCGGCGCTGCAACGGGTCGTCGAGGTCGCCGAAGCGCAGCGAGTTCAGGCTCGCCAGCGGCCGGGCGCCCATCGCCAGGATGTCCCGGATGATCCCGCCGACCCCGGTCGCCGCTCCCTGGAACGGCTCCACGAACGAGGGGTGGTTGTGCGATTCGATCTTGAAGACCGCGGCGAGCCCGCCACCGATGTCGACCACGCCCGCGTTCTCGCCCGGGCCCTGGAGGACCTGCGGGCCCTCGCTGGGCAGATCGCGAAGGTGCACCTTGGACGACTTGTAGGAGCAGTGCTCCGACCACATGACCGAGTACATCGCCAGCTCGGCACGGTTCGGCTCGCGGCCGAGCAGCGCCACGATGCGGTCGTGCTCGGAGTCGGTCAGTCCGAGCTGGCGATGCGGCGGTGACGCGATGCTCGAGGTCACGACCCCTCCCGTAGGCGACGCGCTGGCTGCGGCGGTGCAAGGCTATCAGGGCGCGCGCCAGGGGCTCACTCGAGCCACAGCAGCGGAGAGCTCCTCCGGGTGGCGTCGCGGAGGCTGCCCTCGACCCGGTCCATCGCCTCCCACAGCGCCTGGACGTTGCGCTGGAAGGCGAGCAGCTCGGTGGCGTCGTCCGCGCCGGTGTCCGCTCCGGAGCGGACCAGCTCGTGGCGGTAGTCCTCGACCGCGCCACGCAGCGACAGTGTCTTGTTGGAGAGGTTGCGCAGGTCCAGTGCCAGCCGCCGGACGAGCATCGGGTCCGCCATTCGCAATCATCCTCCCCTTCGGCCCCCGGCCACTGCCATCTGCCGCCCGGATTCCCGCGGCGGAAGCAGCTTAGCGTCGGGAAGGGCGCAAGAAGGCCGAGAGCCCGGGGAGAGAGCGAAATGTTACTCAGGTGAAATTACCGACTCCGGGCCGCCCCCACCGCGGCATCGGCGCGCCCGACCACCGGCCGCGGCTCGGCCTGGAGCCTGCTGCGGTAGTCGGAGGCGGCCGCGATGGCGGCGTAGTACGCGGCCCTGCGCCGCGCCGGCCGGCCGTTCGGGCGAGGCTCCGGCGGCACGACCTCGGGGTCGAGGTGGGCGTTGAGGCCATCCCGGAGCAGCGCGAGCGCCTCGGCTCGGAGCTGCGAGACGCGCGACTCGGTCACGCCGAGCTCCGCCGCGATCTGGTGCATGGGCCGCTCCTCGAAGAAGGACGCGACCACCACCCGTCGCAGGCGCTCGGGCAGGGCCAGGACGGCGTCGATGAGGTAGGAGCGGCGCTCCCGGTCCAGCAGCACCGCCTCGGGCGGGGCGTCGCCGGTGGGCAGCAGCTCGTCGCCGCCCTGCTCGACGATCGAGTCGTAGTTGAGCACGGTGGCGCGATGGACGTCCTCCAGCAGCCGGTGGACCGCGTCGACCTCGATGCCGAGCTCGAAGGCGAGCTGGGTCGGCGTCGGCGAGCGCCCGAACCTCGAGGTGAGGTCGTCGGACGCCCGCTGCAGCCTGCGCGCGCGCGACCGCACCGAGCGGCTGGCCCAGTCCGCGTCGCGCAGCTCGTCGAGCAGCGCTCCACGGATGCGGTTGCTGGCGTGGCGCTCGAAGGCGATGCCCCGGCCGGCGTCGAAGCTGCGGGCGGCCTGCGCCAGCCCGAGCATGGCCGCGGAGTACAGCTCGTCTCTGCAGACGTGTTGCGGCAGCCGTCTGGACAGGTCGTTCACGGCCTGGTGGACCAGCGGCAGGTGGTCGCGCACCAGCCGTCCCTCGTCCACGCGGGCGGCGGCGAGCTGCGGCGGCGCTCCTCGTGCGTGCATGTCTCCGGTTTCAGTCACGCAGGCCGGTACGCGCATCGGCCACCGGGGCGATCTTTGGCGCGGTAGCCCCCTCCGGCCGGACTAGTCGCGATCACCGGTTAGGACCAGGTTCGCACGCGGCGGCGGGCTAGTCTGTGCACGGCGAAGGCCAGGCTCAAACTGGACCGGCTGCGGGCCGAGACCTTTACCATGCCTGAGCGAGGCGACCGGGCCGCTGACCCCAGAGAGGCGTGGACGACCGTGGTGGTCGTCGACGGCTGGGAGCTCATGCGGCTCGGGCTGCGCGCCGCCCTCGGCCCGCTCGGCGTCTGGGTGATCGCGGAGGCGAGCGTGGCACGCGACGGGCTGCGGGTGGTGCGCTCGACCGGCGCCGGCCTACTGGTGCTCGGGGAGACCACCGACCTGCTCCCGCGGGTGGCGGTGGCGCGGGCAAAGGCGCTGCGCGACCCGCCGACGGTGCTCGCGCTCGCCGGCCTGCCCGACCCGGAGGAGCTGGCCGCGCTGCTCGGCGCGGGCGTCGACGGCCTGCTGCTGCGCTCCACAGGCGTGGACGAGCTGGCCGAGACGCTCCAGCGGCTGCGCGCCGGCGAGCGCTCGGTCGCGCCGGCACTGCTGCCGCTCCTGGTCGGCGTTATCGACCTGGCCCCGGTCGAGCCGGGCGCCCCGCTGCTGACCGACAAGGAGCGCGAGGTGCTCGCGCGCCTGGCCGAAGGGTATTCCAACCGTGCCATCGCCGAGGCCCTCTCGGTCAGCCCGGCGACCGTCAAGACGCATCTCGCGCACATCTACGAGAAGCTCGGTGCGGGCAACCGCCGCGATGCCCTGGTCCGCGCCATCGCTCGCGGCATTCTGCGGTAGGGTGGGCTCCATCCAGGCGGCCGTGGGGGGATGCCGTCAAGCCCGCACCAGGAGGTACCGGCCCGCACATGGTCAGGGTTGCTGTGGACGTGATGCTGAAGCGCGAGATCCTGGACCCGCAGGGTCAGGCGGTGGAGCGGGCGCTGCCGGCGCTCGGCTTCTCCGGGGTCTCCGACGTCCGCATCGGCAAGCACGTGGAGCTCACGGTCGGTGACGGCGACGCCGAGACGGCCGCTCGCCGGGTGGCCGAGGCACTGCTCGCGAACCCCGTGATCGAGGAGTTCTCCGTGCACGTGCTGGCCTCCTGACCGCCCCCGTTGGCTGGCGTGGTCAGGTTCCGCCGCCCCCGGTTGCCGCCGTTGGGGCGGCCACGGCGTCTCAGCCCGACAGAGGTGTCCGTGCTCAAGGCCCGGCCGTGGCCGCGGCTGCCCTGGTGGCTGTGGCTGGCCGTGACCGTCACCACAGTGGCGATGGTGGTGATCGCCCTGTGGCTGCTGCGCGAGGGGGGCAGGACCACCGCGGTGGGCGCGGGCGCCCTGCGCCCGCCACCGGCGGGTCAGCTCACCCACGGGGTCGGCGCGTTCCGCGTCCCGGCGCTTGAGCCGGCCGCCGCGGGACGGGTGGTGCGACGCCATGCGAGCTGCCCGCGCCTGGCCGCTCTCACCCTGGTCGGCACCGCCGGCGAGGTCGACCTGCTCTCCGAGGCCGCCAACCGGACCTGCGCGCTGCGCTCCACCCCCGAGATAGATCGCGCCCGCGCCAGCCTGGACCGTCCCGGCGTCGAGGTGGTGTTCGCCGAGTTCCAGGTCGCGAGCGTCGAGTCCACCGCCGAGCTGCGGCCGGGACGGGCCACCGTGCTGATCACCGGCGCCTACTCGCGGCGCACCCCGCAGCGGGTCGCGGCGCTCCTGGTCCACGAGGGCAGCCACCTCGCCAGCGGGCGTGCCCCCACCGCCGAGGACGAGCTCGACGCCCGCAGGGCCGAGCTGCAGGCCTGCGAGCGGCTGTTCCCGCCCGCTGGCGGGGCGGAGCCCAACCATGGCTGCCGCGATGCGGCCGCGCTGCTGGCCGCCGGCGACGGGAACGCGCTCGCCGCGCTGCGCGGGGCCGGCTACCGGTGAGCCGCCTCGACTGGCCGGTGCGCCGCGGCGGCGCCGCGGTGGTCACCCCCGAGGGCGCGGAGGAGCACTGGGTGGAGGGCACCGACCCCGCGCTCGAGCTGCCGCTCGCATCGGTGACCAAGCTGCTGACCACCATGGCGGCGCTGATCGCGGTCCAGGCCGGCCACGTCGACCTTGACCAGCGCGTGGACCGGGAGGGAGCGACCGTGCGCCACCTGCTCGCGCACGCCTCTGGCCTGCCCCAGAACCCGGGGCAGGGCCGGCGGCGCCCGCCCGGCGAGCGCCGCATCTACTCCAACGTGGGGTTCCGGCTACTGGCGGAGGTGGTCGCTGACGCGGTCGGGACCAGTTTCGAGGGATGGCTCGCCAGCGCGGTGCTCGACCCTCTCGGTCTGCGCGCAACGCGACTGGCCGAGCGCGGCGGGATCGAGGCAGACCCCGCCGCCGGCGGGGTCTCGAGCCTGGCCGACCTGGTCCGGCTCGCGCGCTGCCTGCTGGAGCGGGGCGCGCCGGTGGTCGGGCTCGAGCTGTTCGCGGAGGCGACCAGGGTGCAGTTCCCGGGGCTCGCCGGGCTGGTTCCTGGGGTCGGCCGCTTCGATCCCTGCGACTGGGGCCTCGGCTTCGAGCTGCGCGACGACAAGCGGCCGCACTGGATGGGCGAGCGCCGCTCCGCGGCCGCCTTCGGGCATTTCGGCAGCAGCGGCTGCTTCCTCTGGGTGGACCCGCTGAGCGACCTGGCCGCGGTCGGCTTCACCGACCGGGACTTCGACGACCAGCGCTGGGCGATGGCCACCTGGCCCGCCTGGTCGGACCGGCTCCCAGGTCCTTGATCCGAGACCTTGCCGCGCGGGGTGTGGTGCGTTGCCGCATGGGTGGTCGTGCTCTGCCGTTGGTAGGCTGGCGGCGAGATCGCTATGAGTCGGTTCCCCGAGTCAGTTCCCAAGGAGGTTCCCGAGTGCGGGTGGGCGTCGTGACCTTTCCTGGCTCGTGTGACGACCGGGACGCCCGCGCCGCGGTGGCGCTCATGGGCGCGGAGCCGGTGGCGCTGTGGCATGGTGACGACGACCTCGGCGGGGTCGAGGCGATGATCCTGCCCGGCGGCTTCTCCTACGGCGACTACCTGCGCTGCGGCGCGATCGCCCGCTTCTCGCCGCTGCTGGCGGCGGTGGCCGGCTTCGCCCGCGCCGGCGGCCCGGTGCTTGGCATCTGCAACGGCTTCCAGGTGCTGTGCGAGGCCGGTCTGCTGCCCGGCGCGCTGCTGCGCAACGCCGGCCTGCGCTTCGTCTGCCGTGAGGTCGAGGTCGAGGTGTGCTCGACCGCCACCCCGTGGACCGGCCGCTGCCTGCCCGGCCAGCGCCTGGTGATCCCGGTCAAGCACGGCGAGGGCCGCTACGTGCACGCGGACCCGGATCGCCTGGCCACCGAGGGCCAGGTGGTCTTCCGCTATGCGGCGGGGCAGAACCCGAACGGCTCCCTGGCGGACATCGCCGGGGTCTCGAACCGGCGCGGCAACGTGGTCGGCCTGATGCCGCACCCCGAGCACGCGGTCGACCCCCTGCTCGGCCCGCGCGGCGGCCGGGCGCTGTTCGAGAGCCTGCTCGCCCGGGTCACCAGCCTGAGCAGGTAGCCCCACCGGCGCAGATGGCCCAGTGGCGGTTCTCACCCGCTCCGTCAGGGATCAGGCCTGCGCCAGCGATCCCTCGCTGCTGGCCCCGCCCCTGCCGACGAGCACGTCGGCAGGGGCGGCCTCCAGGCCCACGCCGGCGTTGAAGAGCAGCGCGGTCAGACGGCCGAGCTCCAGCGACTGGCCGGGCCGGAAGGCGAGCGCGATGACCTCGCCGTGCTCGGTGGCGCTGCGGCCTCGGATCGCGCACTCGAGCGTCAGCCCGCGGCCGAGCGTGTCGACCGCCAGCGTCGTGGGCTCCACCGACAGCGCCGTTGTGGCCCTGACCCGGGCTCCGGTCAGTGAGAGGTCGTCGATGACGCAGCGGCGTCCGTCCAACCGGCCGGTCAGCGACACGGCGAAGCGCACGCTGGCCCGCCGCTCGGGCCCGTAGCGCAGCGCCCGGATGCGCGCGATCGCCACAGCGACGAATGAGGTATTGAACGCGAGCCAGATGAAGGCACCGACCGCCACCGCCCGTGTCCCATAGTGCAGCGGTGTGCGCCCGGCCAGCGTGGCGGCGAACCAGCCGGCGGCCACCACCGAGCCGGCAAGGATCATCCACATCACGACCGGAACGCGGGTGCGCCGATGGGCCGCTGCGGTCCGCCCCTTGGCGGTCACCTGGAACGTCCGTTTCCGGCGCCGGAACAGCGTCAGGGTGGCGGCCAGGTTGGCGGGCAGGCGCACCAGGTCGAAGAGGATGCCCAGCCCGGGACGGTAGTAGCCGCGGCCGAGCAGCCACAGTGCCAGCTGCTGGAGGGCGAGAACCACCACGAACAGCGGTATGAACACGGCGAGCGAGGCCGAGATCGGCACTGCTCCGGTGAACAGCACGGCGAGTGGCACGAGCAGGTAGCCGAGGGTGCGCCAGGCGTCGAACCAGCCGAACAGTGTGAACATATAGGCGAGGCGCTGAGCGGGGCTGAGTCCCGGGACGCGCAGCGGGTTGTCGGAGCTGCGCAGCACCTGCATGGCGCCGGTGCCCCAGCGCCGCCGCTGGGCGAGGTACGGGGTGGCGCTGCCGGCGGCCAGGCCGCGGGCGAGCACCTCGTTGTGGTAGACGGTGTGCCAGCCGGTCCGGTGCAGGCGGATGGTGGTATGGATGTCCTCGGTGATGGTCTCGGTGGCCAGCCCTCCGATGGAGCGCAGCGCGGTCACCCGGACGAGCGCGTTCGTCCCGCACCAGAAGGCTGCCTGCCAGCGGTTCTTGCCGGCCTGGATGACCCGGTAGAACAACGACTGCTCGTTGAGCCCGTCATTGTGGGCCGTCCGGCTGTGCTCGAACGAAGCGAGGTTGTAGAAGTCCTGAGGGGTCTGCACCAGAGCGATCCGCGGGTCGTCGAAGTAGCCGAGCGTATGCGTCAGGAAGTCCGGGGTAGCGACGTGGTCGGCGTCGAAGATGGCGACCACGTCTGCGTCGATCATGCTGAGACCATGGTTGAGGTTGCCGGCCTTGGCATCGGTGCGGTCCGAGCGGGCGAGGCAGCGTGCGTCCAGCTCGGCTGCCAGGCGGGCGATGGCCGGCCGGTCGCCGTCGTCGAGCACCCAGGTCTCGTGGGCGGGCTTCAGCGCGACCGCCGCGGCGATGGTGGGGGTGAGGATCTCCTCGGGCTCGTTGTAGGTCGGGATGAGCACCGCGATCCGCCATGGAGTGTCCTGCACGGGTGGCGGCGGGGCGGCATCGACGTCCCAGAGCGAGAAGACGTAGAGGCCGAGGCCGAACGCGGCGTGCACCTCCATCAGCAGCAGGAGCACCGAGAGCCACCAGGCCGACGGGTTGAGCGTGAAGGCCGCCCGCCACGTCAGGTAGGCCGAGGTGAGGATGAGCGCCAGCAGGCCGACGGCGCGGATGATGGTCCTCCACGCTCGTGACTCCCGGTGGGCCGCACCGCCCGGGAAGACAGGAAATCCCTGCTCGAGCTCATTTTGCCCATCCAAATCCCGGCTACCCTTCCGAGGCTGCCCATTCTGGAGACCATCGGCAGGTAGCGACTCAATATTGAGTTAGAGGACCTCTGCCTCCATCTCCGAGTCGTCGTGATAAAGACAATTGATCTTAATAGACTATGCAGGGCTAGCTCTCACGGCCGATGGGAGAAGCGACGGCGCCCGGGGGAGAGAGCATGGAACGAGCAAGTGCGACAGTCACGGTGCGGCGGCCCGGATGGGCGATCTATCTCGCTGTGGGCGCCGCGGTCATCGCCGCCTACTTCCTGGTACTGGCAGTCGGGTCGCTGCCACGCTGGGCGCCGAAGCTGGTGCTGTACAACGGGTTGAGCTACTCGGCCGCGGCCGCGATCCTGATCGGCGTCCATCGCCACCAGCCTCAGCGGCGGATGCCGTGGTACCTGCTGGCGGCGAGCCAGTTCGTCGACGCGAGCGCCGACGCCACCTTCTCCATCGCGCACGACGTGCTGCACCAGGACCGGTTCCCGGCCGTCGCGGACGTGCTCTACCTGTCCCGCTACCCGGTCCTCATGGTGGGCCTGCTGATGCTGGTGCGGCAACGGACCCCTGGAGGAGACCGCGCCAGCCTGATCGACGCCTCGGTCATCGCCCTTGGCGCCGGGCTGCTGAGCTGGGTGCTCCTCATCGAGCCGTACGCCAACGACGCGCAGCTCCCGGCGCTGGTCAGGGCGGCCTCCATCGCCTACCCCGTGGCCGACCTGCTGGTCTTCGCGATCGCGGTGCGCCTGCTCGTGGGCCCGGGCAGCCAGCCGGTCTCCTGTCACCTGCTGACCGCGAGCCTGCTGGTGGTGCTCGCGACCGGCAACGCGTACGTGCTCATGCAGCTGACCGGCAGCTACGCGACCGGTAGCGTCCTGGACGCCACCTGGCTCGGGTCCTACCTCCTGCTCGGCGCCGCCGCGCTGCACCCCTCCATGCGCGTGCTGGCCGAGCCGACCGCCGCCACCGGAGTCCAGGCCAGCCCGCTGCGGCTGGCCCTGCTCGCCGCCGCCTCGCTCACGGTGCCCGCAGCCCTCGTGATCCAGGCCCTCCTGGGCAGGAAGATCGACGTCGCGGTGATCGCGGGCGCGTCGGCGACGCTCTTCCTGCTCGTCGTCGCCCGCCTGGGCGGCCTGGTCGACGAGCAGCGGCGGGCCGCCGTCACCGACGGGCTGACCCGCCTGTACAACCGCCGCTTCTTCGAGGCGACGGTCAGGCTGGAGGTCGAGCAGGCAGCCAGATCGAGGCAGGATCTCGGCCTTCTCGTCCTCGACGTCGACCACTTCAAACAGATCAACGACTCCCACGGCAACCAGGCCGGCGACCAAGTGCTGCGCGAGATCGCCGCGCGGCTCACCACCGCCATCCGCGGCGGGGACGTGGTCGCCCACTATGGCGGCGAGGAGTTTGCCGTGCTGCTGCGGGACACCAGCATCGACGCGCTCCCGGAGACCGCCGAGCGGCTGCGCCACGCGGTCGCCGGCGAGCCGGTGGTCCTGGCCGACGGCACCTTGGTCTCGCTCACCGTCTCGATCGGCGGTGCGACCCGGCCCGTTCACGCCGACTCGGCCGACGAACTGGCGCGGGCGGCCGGTAACGCCCTCGACGCCGCCAAGCGGCTCGGCCGTGGCCGCATCCAGATCGGCCCGCCGACCACCGCGCCTGTCCCGGCCGAGGAGCACAACCAGGACGCCGTGATCGCATATCTCGAGCGCCTCGCCGACGAGATCGATGCTCGGCAGGCGGCCGAGGAGCACAGCGCCGCGATCTCCCGCTGGGCCGGAGCGATCGCCAGCCATCTCGAGCTCGGGCCTGACATCCGCCGATCCTGTGAGCTGGCCGGCCGCTTCCACGACATCGGAAAGATCGTCGTCCCCGATGAGATCCTGCTCAAGCCGGGCCCGCTCACCAACCGCGAGTGGGCCGTCCTGCGCCGCCATCCGGTGCAGGGCGCACGGCTCATCGGCATGGCGACCGGCTTCCACCAGATCGCGCTCGTGGTCCGCCAGCACCACGAGCGCTTCGACGGCAGCGGCTATCCCGACCACCGGGCCGGGGAGGACATCCGCATCGAGGCCCGCATCGTCGCCGTGTGCGACGCCTGGGCCGCGATGCGGGCAACCCGTCCCTACAACGAGGCGCGCTCGCTGGAGGAGGCCCGCGAGCAGCTGCGGATCTGGTCAGGCAGCCAGTTCGATGGCAGGGTCGTCGAGGCCTTTCTGGAGTTGGAGCAGACCGGAGCCGTCGGCACCTTCAGCAAGGTCCCGATCCGCAGCTCCGCTGTGAGCTAATACAGGAACATGGGCTTGCCGTCGACCTGGCGGACGAGCGGGCGATAGCGCTTCTCGTCGTAGAGCGCCTCGACGTCGACGCGCTTGACGCCCTGCATGATGGTCTCCAGCGGCACCGAGGTGTACGTGCCCCGGCGCAGCACCACCATGCTGCCGGCCTCGTCCCGGTCGATCAGGTTGAGGGCCATGTTGGCGTAGTTCACCGCCACCATCAGGTCGAGCGCGTCCGGAGCGCCCGAGCGCATCAGGTAGCCGACCTGCTGGTAGACGATGTCCTGACCGGTGAGCCGCTTGAGGATGTCGCCGGTCACCAGGCCGATGCCGCCCAGCTTCCGGTGGCCATAGGCGTCCGCCTCGCCACGCTCGAGCAGCTCGCCGCCGACCATGCGGGCGCCCTCGCTCACGGTCACCATGGCGTAATTGGAGGAGTTGCTTGCCTTGTCCTGGAGCAGGTAGTTGGCCAGTAGCTCGGGGTCGAACGGCACTTCGCAGATGAGCGCCCGGTCCACCCCGGACAGGTACGCCGACAGCAGCGAGGTCTCACCGCAGTTGCGGCCGAACAGCTCGATCACGGCGATGCGCTCGTGCGAGCCGGTGGAGGTGCGGAGCTGGTGGATGAACTGCACGCTGCGGGTGACCGCGGTGGAGAAGCCGATGCAGTAGTCGGTGCCATGGACGTCGTTGTCCATGGTCTTCGGCACCGCCACCACGCGCATCCCCTCGCGGCTCAGCCGCTCGGCGTAGGAGAGGGTGTCGTCACCGCCGATCGGCACCAGCCAGTCCAGCCCGAGCCGGTCGATGACCTGGAGGACGTGGGGGGTGAAGTCGAAGGGCGCGTCCCCCTGCGCCTGGGCCTCGAGGAACTGGGGCACGTCGCGCGGCTTGACCTTGCCCGGGTTGGTGCGGCTGGTGTGCAGGAAGGTCCCGCCGGTGCGGTCGATGGTGCGAACGTCCTTCTTGCCAAGGGGTCGGACGCACTCCTCCTGCGGCTCGCCGGCGTTGAGGTCGTAGTCGAGCAGTCCGGCCCAGCCACGGCGGATGCCGAGGACCTCGTAGCCGCGGTCGATGGCCCCGTAGACCAGTGTCTTGATGCAGGGGTTCAGGCCGGGAACGTCACCCCCGCCGGTGAGCACGCCGATGCGCGTCATAAAGGCAGCCTCCAGGAAGGAAGGACGGAGCAACTGTTCAGAGGTCAGGGCCACGTTGGCCGTGCGGTTCCCTCGCGTTGGGCGCCAGCGGCCGCTGGCGCCCAACGCGAGGATGACATGGTACTGGCCGTCGCAGGCGGGCAGTGCCGTTTGCTGGTATGAGCCGGGCTCCCTAGGCCAGCTCAGCGGTGATGCGGTAGACGTGGAGCGTGCCAGTGGGACCGTAGATGATGTAGTCGCTGGCGGATCGCTCGACGCAGGTCGTGCCGGCGATCATCTCGAAGTCTTTCAGACGGGCAACGGCGTCACGCCGGGCGGAGTCTCTTGCGCGGGCCATCTCCTCCAGGTCGGGACGCTCGTGGTTGTAGCGGGCGACGCCGGAGAAATTCACGACCGCGCACCCCCCAGGGTGCGGTCACGGGGCGGACTGGTGGCTGAGCTGGTCACGTCTGGGGACACACAGGACCTCCGGTGGTTCATTGGGCCGGTGAACACTATCGAGTTATGGAATCCCCGTCACTTTCGCCCGAAGCCAACCATTGCGTCCTAACCGGTCGTGCACTATTTGAGCCTTCCGCCAACTGGACGATAGCGTCACCGGCATGTACGAAGACCGCTGGCCTCGACCCGGGCCCGGGATGGTCGCCGTGTTCGCGCTCATCGGGCTGATTGGCGGTATCCTGGTTGGCCTGTTCAATCCCTCTGGAGTGCAGCGACCGGATCAGAACGTCAGCGATCGGACCAGCGGGGCGCCGTCGAGCACGGTCGCCGCGCTGCCTGACAATTTCTTCACAGTGATCCTGGCGAGCATCGGCACCTCTGAGGGCCGGTCGGCGGCGGAGGCGCGTGCCGACGCCTATCGCAACTCGGGCGTCAAGAACGTGGGCGTGCTCGACTCCTCGGGCTACAACTCGCTCGCCGCCGACTACTGGGTCGTCTACAGCGGCGTGTTCTCGACCTGGCAGGAGGCACTCGACCACCGCGACCAGCTCCGCGGGACCCACCCCGATCTCGCCAACTGCTACGCCAAGCAGGTCACGGACCGATCCTGAGCCGGACGCGCCTGGGCTGGCACCTGAGCCTCGTGAGCCGCCGCGGGCGCCTCTACTCCGGGACGAGCTCGCGGTAGAGCGCGGCGGTCTGCGCCGCGATCGCGTCCCAGCCGAACTCCTCCACCGCCCGGCGGCGGCCGGCCCTGCCGAACCGCTCGGCCAGAGACGGGTCGGCCAGCAGCCGGTTGACGCGGAGGGCGATGTCGTGGGCGAAGCCCCGCGGGTCGAGCGGCGCCCCTGACCCGTCGCCAGAGAACGGCACCAGCAGTCCGGTGACGCCGTCGGCGACGACCTCGGGGATGCCGCCGGTCGCGGTCGCCACCACCGCCGTCTCGCAGGCCATCGCCTCCAGGTTCACGATCCCGAGGGGCTCGTAGACCGACGGGCATACGAACACGGTGGCGTGCGTGAGGAGCTGGATGACCTCCTCGCGCTCGAGCATCTTCTCGATCCAGACCACGTTCCCGCGCTCAGCCTGGAGCTTGGCGACCTTCTCGGTGACCTCGGCGCCCAGCTCCGCGGTGTCTGGCGCGCCGGCGCAGAGCACGAGCTGGGCTCGGGAGTCGATCTCGTGGGCCGCGTCGAGCAGGTACGGGACGCCCTTCTGCCGGGTGATCCTGCCGACGAAGATCACCGAGGGACGGGCCGGGTCGATGCCGTAGCGGCGCAGCACCTCGGTGCCGGGGTCGGGCCGGTACTGGTTGGTGTCGATGCCGTTGTGGATCACCCGCATCCGGCTGGCCGGGATGGTCGGGTAGCAGGTCAGCACGTCGTCGGCCATGCCGGCCGAGACCGCCACGATGCGGTCGGCTGACTCCAGCGAGATCCGCTCGCACAGCTTCGACAGCTCGTAGCCGCCGCCGAGCTGCTCCGCTTTCCACGGTCGCAGCGGCTCGAGGCTGTGGACGGTCACCACGTGGGGGATGCCGTAGAGCAGCTTGGCGAGGTGCCCGGCGAGGTTGGCATACCAGGTGTGGCTGTGCGCCAGGTCGACACCCTCGATCCCGGCGGCGATCGCCAGGTCGGTCGAGACCGTGCGCAGCGCGGCGAGGTGCTTGGCCGAGCCGGCCAGGCGCTCCCATGGCTGATAGGCGACGACCTCGGTGGGCCCGCCTTCGCGCGGCCCGCGCTCGCGCGGACTGCCGAAGCAGTGCACCTCCAGGTCGACCAGGCGGGCGAGCTCCCGGGTCAGATATTCGACGTGGACCCCGGCACCGCCGTAAACCTCAGGAGGGTACTCGCGACTCAGCAGGGCGACCCGCACACTGGCTCCTTTCGTCTGACACGTTCTCTGGATGACGGCTCGGCTCGGGCTCGGGTAAGGACCGTGGCCCGGCGAGCGACCCGCTGGGCGCGGGTCGCAGCGCCGTAGGTTCTCGCGCCGCCCGCCCAAGGGCAAGCTGGGAGGTCGTCGCGCCAGTCACGCCGTTTGGCATCGGCGTTGCATTGGCATTGGCGTTCCATTGGCCGCGACATTGACACTACATGTTACGTGGTCCACACTCATGGCTCACTTGTACATATTGTCCAAATCAAGCCGCACGAAGGCAGGCGAAGGCGATGGCGGCCGGTCGATCCACTCCGCTACGGCGGGCGGGGTCCTTTCTTGCGTTGCTTGTGTTCGAGGTCGGGGCGGTCGTGCTGCTGGGTAAGCTCGGGCGCGTCCCGGCACTGCGGATCCCCTGGCACAGCCTGACGCCGTGGCTGCTGAACAGCCCGGTCGAGGACGTGCTCGCCGCGATTCTGCGCATGATCGCGCTGCTGATCGCCTGGTGGCTGCTCGGCAGCAACCTGCTCTACCTGGTCGCCAGCTTCACCAGGGTCCCCGGCGCGATCCGGGCGGTGCGCTGGTGCACCCTCCCGGTGGTGCGCAGCGTCACCGACCACGCGGTCGCGCTCACGTTGGCCACGTCGCTCGTGGGCGGTGGCACCGGCGCAACGATCGCAGCCGCCACCCCGGCAGTGGCTGCGGCGCCGCATCGGTCCGGCCAGATGACCACCGGCCAGGGCGAGCCGCGCGCCGATGCCCGAGCCGGCGTGGCCGGGCCCGGCAGCGGGCCCGTGAGCTACCTCCCGCAGCCGGCCGGTGCCCCGCGCGAGGCAGACGTCAACGCCGCGGGCGCCGGGGACGCCGGGGTGCCGCGCGCCCAGCAGCGGCAACCCGAGCCCGGGCAGTCTGACTACGTCCCGCGGCCCGCCGGCCACCCGTCGGCCCCCCAGCCGCGCTCGACGACCAGCTCCACCTCAACGACGTCCACGCCCACGAGCGTCCCGACCACCGCGCCGCCGCCGACCAACCGCGGCTACGAGCCGCACCCGGCCGGCCCACCGTCGCCCACCACCGCCGCGCCCACCACCACGACCAGCCACCCGACCACCACCAGCAGGGCGCCGGGCAGCACGCGCTCGTCCGGCGGCGGGCCGTCCACGACCACGCCCAATGCGGTGCCCACCCCCGTCCCGCCCCCCCCGACCACCACCCCCACGCCGCCGACACCACCACCCGAGCGGCACGGGGAAGCCGTCCACGAGGTGAAGCAGGGCGACAACCTGTGGACGATCTCCCGGAACCGTTTGGCGCAGGTCACCGAGCGGCATGCGAGCGAGCTCTCCGACCACGAGATCGCCTCTTACTGGCTACGGGTCGTCGCCGCGAACCGAAGCTCGCTGCGCTCCGGCGACCCGGACCTGATCTTCCCTGGCGAGAAGGTCCAGCTCCCACCGGTCGCGGGGTCGTAGAGCGCGGATCTCCGGAACGCTGCCCGCCCAGCGGCTCAGCCCTTCGGCGTGTTGGCCACCGTCCAGACGCGCCAGCGGCCACCGGCACTGGTGTCAGGACGCAGGTAGATGTCCCAACGGAAGGACCGCGTCGGCTTCCCGGGCCGGCTCGTGGTCACCACACCTCGCACGATCCGCTGGTTGCCGCCTGCCGGCAGGACCTGCGGGGCCCCCGTGAGGGCGAACTGGTAGGCAGGCGGGCCGAGCGGGTGCTGCCTGAGCTGTGGCGACTCTCGCGTCAGCTCCTTGTACTGCGGCCCCTGCGGCCAGAAGGAGGCCTTGACCGCATTGAGGTCGCCGCTCACGCCGAACCTGCCCCAGTCCTGCAGAGCGGTTCGGGAATCGGCGACCACCCGGTCCTCGACCGTGGTGCTCACGGGAGCGTTGCCGCCCCCACCTCCCGGCAGAAGGATGATGATGAGCCACACCAGCAACGCCAGGGCGATCCCGATGCCGGCAATCGTGACCCATGCACGCCGCGCCCGGGCGCGGCGTGAGGAGCGCAACCACTCGCGCTCGTTCTCGTCGAGGGGATCGAATCTATTGGAGGACACTGCGAACCTCAGCCACTGGGTAGGGATGGGTTTCCCCGGTCACTGTGACCGGCCCGAGCGACCCGCTCCCGCTGTCTCCAAAGCCGCTCCAGGTATAGGTCCCGGCCCAGACCATGGAGAGGCTGACCGGGTAGCCACTGCTCTTGGTCCTGTAGGTATGCTCTGCTGACGGCGCGCCGGGGCTCCCGGGCCTGCTGCTCCGCAGCACGACGCCGTCCCCGGTCGACCAGCGAAAGGTGGTTGCCCGCGCGGCCGCCGTGATGGCGAATCCTCTGATGCCACCACCGGGATCGGGATGTGCTGACTCCGAAACACACTCAGGATCTCCCCCACACTAGGTACCTGCACCAACACTCCCGGATTCACACACCCGAACCCCAACGGCACCTGGTCACTCGGGTTCTGCCGATTCACCGACACGACCTCTACACTCTCAGTGGCAAGTTTAGGGTCTGCGCCAATGCCAAACCAGGGCTCAATTCCTGATGGCGCCGTGAATGCCACTGGAGTGCAAGGGTTCTGAGCCCCCAGACGGATATAGCGGAGCGCTCGTCCCGACAACGAAATTCCTGCCCTGGGGCCACCTCCACCATCAGGCTGACCTAGACGAGCGTTCACCCAGAGGGCGGACGCAGAGATACCACTTGATCCGGGCACCCTCTGTGCACGCGCGGGCTCCGCATACACGCACATGTTGGTGGCCAGCAACGTGCCAAGCCCGATGAGCCAAGATGCTGTGCGGGCGCGCCTGCCACTCATTCCTAGCATCGGAGCCCCTTCTCAGCTCTCTGGCTGGCTGATGCCAATGAGAGACACACGCCAGCGGCCATCCTTGCCTCGAAGCAGTTCATAGGGCGTCTTGATCACGGAAGACCTCGGCTTTCGCTCGAGAATTTTTCCGGTCCTATCGATCAGGGTCTGCGGGAAGGACTGGCTGACTACTTCGACTGCAACGATCGATTTATTCCCTACAGCTCGACCCAGTAGCTTCGTCTTGAGGACTATTACGCCCTTGTCGTTGTATCTCCAGCCGCGGCGTTCGAGGTCGACGAGAGCTTTTCGCTCATGTGCATAGCAGGGGCAGCGGGGGTCATAGATCTGGTCGAGGAGGTTGGGTTGGGGGTTCTCGTAGAGGGAGTGGCGGAAGGAGAGGATGTCGCGCATGATCGCGAGCCAGTCCTCGCCGGTGGCCTTGGGAGGCGCTATCTGTGCGGTGGTGGGCGGCGGGAGCGTCGTGGTCGGGGCGACCGTCACGACGGGGGCCGCCTCGTCCGCCGGGTCGCGACCCTGGAGAAGCAAGACTGCCAGAACGATCGCCAGCAACACAGGGATGGCGATGC
>WNGA01005357.1_pt1 | contig 18523 bp, 16 predicted proteins | sample 5400061 | NCBI WGS metagenome assembly WNGA01 (sample SAMN13153366, study PRJNA577476) | soil metagenome | isolation source: 100 cm soil or saprolite under grassland replicate 2 | place: USA:California | collected 2016-06-15 | reverse complement strand
GACCCGAGCCCTCCGCCTGCTCCTCAACGAGATCAACACCAGCCCGCCACGCATGCCCGGCGACCCCAGACCGATCACCTACACCCTCACGACATGATCAACTTAAACGGAGACACCGAAGCAACTTCCGGAGGTCTGAAGACTCCGAAGAGACCGATGTAATCCGGATCACGGCGTAGAACTCACCGCCAGTCTGCAACCCGCGAACGAACGAATCGCCGAACGCCTTCGTAAACTCCTCAAACCGCATGGATTCCAACAGGGAGCGTGTCCCGATCTTCGTGGGATTTGAGGTGGCGGTCCCCCGCCTGAGTCCTGCCTGGTGGTAGGTCTCGGGTGATCCGCCAAGAACACCGGAGGAAGGGGACCGCTGTGAAGACCGTACCGACATTGCGTGTGGTGTCGAAGCCCGACGCCTCGGCCGAGTTGGCCGAGTTGGGCGTGACTGATTTACCGGGCGAGGTGCAGCTCGCGCTGGCCGATGTGGCTTCGGCGGCGCGGGAGGGGCTGTTGGCGATGAGCGTGGCCGCGGGGTTGGCGGTGATGCGGGCGATGTTCGACGCCGAGATCACCGCGGCGTGCGGGCCGAGAGGCAAGCATGACCCGGACCGGGCCGCGACCCGGCACGGCATCGAGAAGGGTTCGGTGGTGCTGGGTGGGCGGCGGGTTCCGGTGCGCCGTCCGCGGGCGCGTACCGGCGATGGGCACGAGGTGCCGCTGGCCACCTACCGGCTGTTCGCGTCGGAGGATCAGCTCACGGCTGTGGTGATGGAGCGGATGCTGGCCGGGTTGGCCACCCGCCGGCATGTCGCGGCGGCCGAACCGGTCGGGCAGGCGGTGCAGGAGGCGGCGAGCGCGACGAGCCGTTCGGCGGTCTCGCGCCGGTTCATCGCGCAGACCAAGACCGCGCTGGGCGAGTTGCTGGCGCGTGATCTGTCCACATTGGACATCAAGGTGTTGATGATCGACGGGGAGCACATCGCCGAGCACTGCTGCGTGGTCGCCCTGGCGATTACCGCGGATGGCACGAAGGTGCCGGTCGGGCTGTGGGAGGGCGCCACGGAGAACAAGACCGTCGCACGGCATCTGCTCGCGGACCTGGTCGGCCGGGGGCTGGATGCCACCGACGGGCTGCTGGTCGTCATCGACGGCGCGAAGGCCCTGTCGGCGGCGGTGACCGCTGTTTTCGGTGCCAGCGCGGCGATCCAGCGTTGTACTGTCCACAAGAGACGGAATGTCGCCGAGCATCTGCCCGAGGATCAGCGGGACTGGGTCGACGCCAAGCTGGTGCGGGCGTTGCACAACCCGGACGCCGCGGCCGGGCTGCGCGACGCCAAGGCCCTCGCGGCCGCGTTGGAGCGCAAGCACCCCGGCGCCGCCGCTTCGCTGCGGGAGGGTCTGCCGGAGCTGTTCACCGTCGCCCGCCTCGGGATCACCGGCGCCCTCGCGAAGACGTTGACCAGCTCGAATCCGATCGAGTCGATGATCTCCATCGCCCGCACCACGAACCGTAACGTCACCCGCTGGCGCGACGGGCAGATGGTGCTGCGCTGGACCGCCGCCGGCATGCTCAACGCCCAGCGCTCGTTCCGGCGGGTCAAGGGCTACAAGCAGATGCCCCACCTCGTCGCTGCATTGCACCGACACGCCCACCCAACCACCGCCCGAAACACCGAAACTGTCAGCACCGCCGCCTAACATCAGATGGGATCGTCACCGAAGTTCCACGAACCCCGTGACACCCTCCCAACAGGTCCTGCGCTGGTTTGGTGACCCGGAACCCGCGGCCGCGCTTGAGCGGATTTTCGACGACGACGCTCGCGACAACGAAGGTAGAGCTTGAGTTGTAAGAAGAAGACTCGGAGAACTGGGCCTTGGCCGAAGCAGAGAAGAAACCGTACCGCCCCTGAGCCTCGAAAGACATTCCGAGGGTGCTCATCAGCTGCTCGTGCGAGTTCACGATCTCAATGTGAGCCGATGCCGTCTGACCCAAGGTCGCGGGAGGGATCTCGAACCCTTCCAACGCGGTGCCGACTGCAAGGCCGGATTGACTGTTGAATCCCATCCCGATCTCTTCGTCGTTAAAGATGATCCTGCGCACCTGTGCGATCTTCTCGGCCATCAACACTCAACTCTCAACAATTGAACGCGGCTAGCCCATCCGCTCTCTTGACGCCGTCGAACATCGCGTTCGAACTCCCCAGCCCGTCGAACACAGGGGACGAGTGCGTTCGGGTGTCATGTCACGGCCCCCCAGGCGGCAGCAGATCAGGGCGTCCTGAAACTTCGAAGTCGCCCGGGCAGATCTTGTCGAAAGGCAGGTTGACGAGTCGGATTCGCTCGGGCGAGTCAGCGGCTACCCAATTCGTCCACATTCCCGCCGTGATCCACGCCCATCGATCAGCGAAGACAAGGACGGTCTGGCCTTCGGTCTCGGTCTGGCCTTCGGTCTCCGTCTCGCCCTCGGTCTGGCCCTTCGGATCGATCAGCTCTGGGGTGTGCTCGGTCACTCGCTCGGTCTCTCTCAATACTCCTTCGATGGCAAGACCGACGCCGCCAATGGCAAGGCCCAACGGTGGATCACAGACAGCTACGGCCGCACCGAGCACGACAAGAGCCTCTCCTAGCGCCTCCCCGGCTTTAGCCGTGTCATCGACAGCCTTCTTGAGGCTGTCGACGTCATGGACGTTTCCCCACGAGTTGACGGCGGTCTCGACTCGACTGACGAGGCCCTCCGCCCGGGACAACCCTTCCTCGGCTCTGTCTCGCAGCGCCTGGGCGTTCTGCATGACGTTCTCTCTGAGTTCCAGAGCCTAGCTTCGCAAGTTCTGGGTCGAGTCGGCCGAGCCGAGGGCCCGCGCCAGCCGGCCCGCGGAAGACGCGATCTGATCGATCCCTGGAGCTACGACACCTCGACCGAGGTGCGCGTCGATGCCATCAGCTCTCACGACAGAAGCGTCCAGCGACTCCTGCAACTCAATCGCCCAGGCCGTCGCGTGAGTGACGGGAATGCCGAACATCTTGAAGACGTTGTTCGTGATCATGACGAGACTCCAGGTTCAACGAGAACGGGGCGCGCGGCAACAAATCCGCGTCTGATTCAAAGAGCGACAATCGATGACAACGGGTCCGAGAGCTCTGCGGTCGCATCGTTCACGTCGCTTGATATCAGCTCAGATGTTGGCGGCAACTCGCCGTTCGAAATCAACGGGTGATCACTGGGATCCAGGTCGGCGAACGGGTCTCCGTCGACAAGGCCTGTGACGCATGCAAAGACCGCATCCAGCCCGGCGGAGCCCGCGGCAGTGATGCCGGCGAGGAAGGCGGGGACCTCTTCGAATGAGACGTCGCTGGTGTCGACGTCTCCAACGTTGGTGCTCCACGCATCGTTAACAGAGGTGGCCAAGTCGATTAGGGCGGTGTGCGCGCTGACGACGAGATTGGCGTTGGACTGTAGTGCATCGGCTTGAGTGCTGGCGCTGTCTGGGTTTCCTGCTTCTACTGCACCGTCGAATCGCTCCAACGAGGTGACCAGGGCCGCCATGGCGTCGGCCACGATCAGTTGGTTGGCCGCGTATCTGATAAACGTTGCTTGTGGTTCGTCCGCTCGTATTGCTTCCTCGAGAAGTTGCGCGCCGCTGATGGTGATTTGGTCGAAGTCATCACGTGGGGGGTCGTTGGCCAAGCGCTGGTAGCGGTTGCCGATGGCCCAAGCGGCGAAGCTGCCGAGGCCGAGGATCCCCCCGACGAGTAGCCCCGCGGGAGCGCCGAGCCCGGTCGCACTGCCCACGGCTGCAACGACTATTCCAGCACCTCCGAGCACGACGGCCGTGTCGTTGGCGGCGACGGCAGCGTTTGCGGCTGCGGTCTTGGCCTTCTGGCGCTGCTCCGCACTCACCTCAGTCATGTCATTGTTCCATTCGTTTCACCGTACCCGGTTGTGGGGTTTCATAGACTCAACTTGCCGCCGAACAACGATCTCGGCAGTTCCGACAATATGGCGGGAATCGCTCGCGGAAACGAGTTCTTGCTCCACTGGGCGTACCCGCGTCAAGTCGACGGTCCGGTGGGCTCACCCGGGCCTTGATTCTTCGCTGAAGATGGGCAGCGCCGAGCGCGACCCTGGCTTGTCGGGCGGCGCGATCCCTATTGCAGAGCCCCATCGGAGTAGCCTCTCGCCAGCTCCTGCCGACGCCGACCACCCCGACCGAACAACTCCACTAACCCGGTACGAGCCTGCTGCCAGGCGTCAGTCGCCGCCGCGCCGACCCGCCAACTGGACCCTACAAACCCGCCGAACGGCGAGCGCCACCCGGCGCCGACGAGGAAGATCCAAAGAGCTCTTCGTGCGATCGCACAAGAACGTCCGTTGATCAAGCAAATCCGGTCGTCGGGCGCGGACAAGGAGCAGCGCACCGGGAGTGACGAGCATCTGGTGTCCCGTCCTCACGGACGTAGCCAGGCTGTCCGTGTTCGAGGCGGTAGATGGGCTCAGGTGGTTGGATGCGGTGAGGCATGTCGGGCTCGGCGGGTGGCGGGGAGCCGGAAGGCGGTTACGTTGGCCGCCGTTTCCTGACGGGCCTGCTCCAGCTCGATGGATGCTTCGGTGAGCGCGCGTCGCAGCAGCGCGGTGCGCGCGTGTTCGGCCTTCAGCGCGGCGATGGTCTGGGCCAGTTCCGTGGCGAGCCGCTGGTTGTCGGCGGTGAGGTGCTGCATGGGCTCGGGGACGGCGCCTGCGGCTGTCACCCTTGCCTGGTACTGCTCGACGAGGTCGCGGTGTTCGTAGACCTTCCACCGGGCGAGCCTGGACTCGGTGATCAGTTCTGTTGCGGTCAGCTTGCCGGTCGTGGCCCGTCGCGGTGTGCCGGACAGCAGCCGGTCGGCGGCGGCCTGGATCGCCGCTCGCTCGGCCTGCGGGTCACGCGGTGCTCGGCTCACGGCGGCGTCTCCTCGTTGTTCATGGGATCGGCTCGATGCTCTGGTCTGGTTGTCGGGTGGCCTCATGCCGGTCGATGACGGCGCGGACGCGGCTGGCCTGCTCGGCGGCGCGGTTCCGGAGTGGAGCGGGAGCCACCGGGTCGGCCGTCGCGGCGTGCAGCACTGCCAGCCGGGTCCGGAGTTGGGTGATGTCGCGGTCGGTGTAGCGAGGTTCTGGTAGGTCGGTCGGCACTCGGCCTCGTCCGGGCCGTCGGCGGGCAGGCCCTGGGCGAGCCGCGTCTTGCGGCATCCGGCTGTTCGGCCAGGTAGACGCAGGTCATGGCTTCGCCGTGATGAATGCGCGGGTCGTTGGCGCCCAGCAGCCGCTCGGCGCTGCGGACCGAGGTGACGGCCCGGCCGGCGAACGGCGCCGCCCGTTGCAGCCGGGTCAGGTACTGCGCCGCCGCCGGCCCGCTGACGTGCTCGCCGGCCCAGACGCACTGATCTTCGCTACATCAAGGGCCTGGCGCCTGTTTCCGCGCAAGGGGCACGGGCGGCGTGCGAGATCCGAGTGGGAAGCGGCCGGCCGGCGGGTCGACGGCTCAGTTCACCTGCACGGTCCGCGGTGGCGTCTGCCGGCCGTCGACGGTGACCACCACGTCCACGGTCGGCCCGGACAGAACCGAGGGGACGGTCATCGTGATCAAGTCGTCAGTGCCCGCCGCTTTCCGGGCTGCTGGTACGCGCTGGTCGCCGAAGTTGACCACGGCAGTCGACCAGCGCTGCGGCGGCCCGTCGAGGGAGATCTCAAGTTGACTATTGCGTTTGGCTTCGCCGCCAAAGCCGCCGATGTGGAAGTCGATGACCTTGATCGGATAGCTTTCGGTCTCTACGTTCGCCGTGGTGATTACGCTGACCTTCCCGTCGCCGACCGCCATCCCCAACGGGGCCTTGACGGTAATCAGGTTGTTCGCCTTGTCGAACTGCAGCGCGTCGGTCGCCCGTACGCCGGCCAGCTTCACCGCGATCGGGTCGCTGTCGCCGTCGACTCCGGGCGGGAACAGATTCCGGCCGCGGATTTCGACCGTGGTACCGGCGGCGATGACCGATGGCACCACGCCGGTCACCGTAGGCCGGTTGGTCTGCAGCGACTTGTTGGCCACATAGGTGGCCGCGGAGGCGGAGGTGAGCCCGAGCAGGATGTCGGGCACATCGCCGAGGACGCCGTTGCTGAAGAAGCCCACCGCGACGAAAGCCAGCGTGATGACATTGAAGATCAGGTACTGGACGTCGACGATGTCCGCTTGGCCCCGGTCATTGGTGGCGAGATCCCCTGGGCTGGCCCCGGCGCTGCTGTCGGTCTTCTGAACGGAACCGTTCTCGACCTTGTAGGCGGTGATGCCTTTGGACAGCACGGCTGCCCCGGCGGGTACGCCGAGCAGTATGAGGTACTTCGGCCAGCTGTTCGGGTCCACGCAGTTGTGGTCGCCCGCGCCCGAGCACACGAAAGGACCGGCGCTCTTCGCCTTGAGTACCCACCCGCTGATGTAGGCCAGCGTGAAGGCGACGAACAGCGTCCAGAGCATGAACTGAGTCTTCGACGTCGACGCGCGCCGGTCATCGCCGACGAAGAGTCGGCTGAACCCGCCGCCGCCCTTGTCCGACGGCGTCGCCTTGACCGCCAGATGCACCAGGAGCAGCGCCAGAGCGAGGGTGGCTGCGGCGAAGACATACACCGCGACGGCCGTGTGGTGCCAGACCCACGACACACCCGATAGCGATTTCGCGCCGCCCCAGAACAGCAGGACCAGCACCATGAGGTAGATGAGTAGGGCGAGCGCGGTCGGCGTCGCCGGGCCGAGACGGGCGAGCCGGACCCCGACCCAGCCACGGCGGTCCAGTTGCCAACGAGTGCTTTCCCCTCCGGCGTCGTTCTGGTACGAGTAGGTCCCGGCGACCACGCGGTCACGGTCCATTACCACGCTGAGTCGGTCGGCCGTGAAGTCGGCACCCCGGGGCAGGTCGATACCGCCGTTGAACCGCCACCCACCGCCATTCCGGTTGGTCACGGTGAACGACACCCGCACGCCCGGACGGGCAATGACGCGATTCCTTCTCATGCTCGTCCAAGCCAGCCAGGGCGGCGGTAACTCATCCTTGGCGATCTTGACGACCGGCGCGGCCATAGTGACTCCCGAAGAGAATTATCGGGCAGGGAATGGACTGGCTGGAACGACTCACTCCTGTCGGAGAGTTGACAGCGCCGGGTGGAGCGACGAAGGACCGGGCGCCGGCCCGGCGCCGCGTCGCCTAGTACGGCAGCGACAGTTCGTGATCTAGGGGTCGAACTCGATGGCGAGTCGGCGCTGGTAGTGGGAGCGTCGGGCTCGGCCTTGGTGGAGGCGACGCCAGTCGGACCAGCGTTGGGCGTGTGTCATTGTCCGAAGTGGATTTTAGGCCAGCGCGCGCAGCGGTGTGACGATGAGGGCGTTGAACAGGCGGCGGATCTCGGCGGCGGTCAACGCGATCGGGCTGCTGTGACGGGCGTGGTGGTAGGGGTCCGGCGGTGGTGGTGGGGCTGCTGCGGCGGCGCAGACCATCAGGAAAGCCAGCGCGAGCATGGCCAAGGTGACGAAGCGGTGCCAGGCGGTCCAGGTCCGGACCTGGTAGTGGTCGAGGCCGACCTGGCCTTTGCCGGTCTGGAACCCTTCCTCGACCGTCCACCGGATGCCGGCCACCCGCACCAGCGTGGCCAGGGACACGGGGATGGGTGCCCAGCACCGGTAGAAGGCCAGCTCGCCGTCGCCGCCGCGGCGGATGAGCAGGCTGTGGCCGGGCTTGGCGGGGGTGGCCATGTCGATCCAGGCCCAGTCGTACCAGCGGGGACCCTTCGACCCGGTCCCGGCGCTGTAGCGCTGCCAGGACGCCGCCGGCAGCTCGGCGGCCAGCCGGTCGGCGCGCACGCGGACCTTTCCACCGTCGACGGGCACGAGGTGGTCGCAGGACACCGCCAGCACGTAGCCCAACCCGAGACCCTGCACGCCGGCCCGGAACGCGCCGTTGTCGCCGTAGAGCTCGTCACTGGCCACCCACGCCGCGCCCACCCCGGCCGCCGCCGCGTCGGCGATCATCTCCAACGCCAGTTCAGGCTTCGTGGCGAACCCAACGTGCTCGGCAACGCCGGCCGCCGCGCAGCGCTCCGGCTGATCGGTCCACGAACGCGGCAGGTACACCCGCCGGTCGATCAACGCCCGACCTCGCGAGGACGCGTAGGACAAGAACACCGCCACCTGCGAGTTCTCGACGCGTCCGGCGGTCCCGGAGTACTGGCGCTGCACGCCGATCGAGTGCACGCCCTTCTTGACGAAGCCGGTCTCGTCGGCAATCAGCACCCCATCCGGATGACCGAGATGGCCCGCCACAAACTCGCGCACGTCATCGCGGACCGCATCGGCGTCCCACACCGCAGTACGCAACAACCGTTGCATCGCCTGCGGGCCGCGATGGCCGGCCTGCTCCGCCAGCCACCAGCAGTTCTTGTGTTCCACCGGCGACAACAGACCCAACAGCAGATCCCGGGCGGTACGCCGCGGCTCAGCCCGCACGAACCGGCCCGCGATCCGCGACATCACGTCGTTGAACATCTCCCGCCACCGGGCACGGTCTACAGCTTCGTGAACAGCCGCGAGATGCTCGGCTGGGAACAGCCGAACAGCTCACCGGCCACGTCCTGGGAGTTGTTGTGGCGCAACAGGAACAGCGTCAGCACGACCGCCCGGTACAGGCCCATCACCTTCGGGCGTCCGACCGGGGGCTGCCACGGCCCGACCCGCGCCGCTACCGCGGTGACCAGGTCGGTTCCTTGCTCCTGGGCCAGGCCGGTCATACGCCGCGCACCGCGGCGGCCGGCCGTCGGTGATTTCTGTGGTCCACACCACCCAGGTGATCTACCGCAGGACGGCCGCCGTCACACGTAGTGACACACCGCGACTTGATCACAATGGGATCAGTCAGGGGTTCTGAATAACGCTCCGGCTCCGGCCACGCGGCCTGCATGTAATCATTTGAGGCTCTCCCTGACGCTTTGTGGGTGGGTTCGGCGCGTCCTGAATGGCGCACGCCGTTGTCCTGCCGTACGGGTGCAGCGTTCGTGGAGGCCGACGCACCCACGGGTGTGTTGCCCGGTTCACGGGGTGGTCGTGGCGGCGCCGTGGGCCCCGGCAGGGCCAGGGGGCGCCCGCGAGGTTGCGGGCGCCCCCTGCTGCCACGTATCAGATGCGTGCCGGGACCGGGGTTGCCAGTGGAATGGCCGAGGTGCTGATTAGCCCTAATCCTCGGGTGTGTGGCAGGTGCCCTTGTCGAAGGCGAACTCGGAGACCACCGTGCCGTCGGGCAGGACGGTGATGTGTGACGTGGTCCGAACGGTGTCCACCACTCCGCCGGCGGACGCGAGAATGTTGAAGTACTCCGTGTCGGTGAACTGGAACCCGCCGCTGGCTGTCGCGTTGCCACCGAACCAGCCGGCCCCGGCGAGGCTGTAGACGGCGTTGTCGCCACTGAAGTCGAGGGTCACGTTGGTAGGCGCGATCGTGCCGGTGATGTGGAACCCCCCGGCCGGGTCGACGCTGGCGTGGAACAGGAACATTGCCTTACCGGACAGGACCGTGTAGGTCGACCCGTCGTTGCAGGTGAGCACGGCACCCGTGACGTCCTGGTGGACGACCTGGCCCGGTGCGGCGGAGGCTGCCTGGGCGCCGCCGAGTAACGCGGCGGCGATGGCGGCCACGAGGATGCCCGCGCGGCTGAGCCGCTTGATGATGAACATGACGTTCCACTCCTTCCTAGGGGCTATGGGACTTTGGATAAGGCTGACTGGCTACTCACCGCCTTTCACTCAAAGTGGGCGCGACTCACCGCCTTTCACTCAAAGTGGGCGCGGTCAGCGGTGAAGAGGGTCAGCCAAACGCCGCTATCGCTGGCCGGTAGGTTGCGGGGCCGGGACCGTAAGTTTCTTTGGCCGGGATCGCACCGGCCAGCCGCCTCCGGCTCATGCTCCCGTCACCCGGCTCTTGTCAAGCGATAGCCGCAGCCGCACTTGGAATTTGCCTGTGTCGTGCGTTGCCCGGCTGTCAGGAACATCACGGTGGTCAGATTCCCCGGCCGCGCCGGCACGCGTTCGCACTGATCAGGGCGGTCACCCACCATCGCACCCGGGACGCTGCCGGCCTCCCGACATCAGCATCGGGATGGTTTCGGTTGTCAGGCGGAACAGGCGGTCACCGCGGCGGCGAATAGCCCGCCGAATACGTCCACGGCATGCTCCAGACCCTTGCCGTTGGCCAGGTTCGGGTTGTTGCTGCCCTCGCCGATGGTCTTGTCCGAGCGGACGGTCAGGGACGCCGGGCCGCCATGCGATGTCCAGTACGCGATGAAGCACGCGTGGTCGGTGCCCGGCGGGGTGAAGTTGGCGATGTCAGCCACCCTGAGTGCCACCCAGCGGGAGGAGTGTGTCGCGGCGGTGTTGCCTTGGTCCGATCGGTTGGCGATGAAACACTCGTGGGCCGACGCGGCGGTGCCGGACAGTAGGACCGCCGCCGCGGCGCCGGCGACGACGACTGCGACTCGGTTGAGGAACATCTGTCGTTCTCCGTTCTGTTGGTGAGCACCCGGTTCCCGTCTGGGTGCACATCGGTGTGTGGGACTGCTGTGGCGTTGATCCGGTGGCATGCAGGGCTCCCACGCCGCCGTTCGCGTAGCCTCCGGCGAGGCCTCATGCGGTGAGGGATCCGGTCATACCGGAGGGCGCCGCCGGGGCCGGGGCTACGTGCATCTGCACGACTTCGAACTCGACGTGGAAATCGCGCTCCTGGGGCATCAGGCCCACCCGCTGCATTGCGGGGTAGAGGCGTTCCGCGACGAACCGGTCGGCGTGGGCCTGCGTCGCCCAGACGTCGATGATGTGCAGGCCGTCGACGGACTGGCCGACGACGAGAAGCAGCCGTCCCTCAGGTTGCTCGCCGCCGAGCGCGGCGTTGACGGCTTGGAACTCCCGCAAGGTGGTGGCGGGGCTGTGCGTGACGGTGGCGTACGCCATGTGGATCACCTCGGATCGCCGACAACAGGTGGCGACGACGATACGAACCGCCGGGGCCGGTGCCATCCGGCGAAGTACTCATCCGGCGTACTCAGGTCTCTTGTGCCACCGCCCAGGCGGCGATCTGGCTGCGGTTGGTGAAGCCCAGCTTGGTGAGGATGTGCTGGACGTGGTTCTCCGCGGTGCGCGTTGATATGTGAAGCTTCGTGGCGATCTCCCGGTTGGTGAGACCACCCGCGACGTAGCCGGCGATTTCGCGCTCCCGGCCGGTCAGTGGGGCCGGCCCGGTCCGGCCGGCCAGTTCCTCGGCCATGCCGACGAAGCGCTGCCGTACCGGCGCCATGCCGAGCGAGGCCGCGGCCGGGGCGTACTTCCTCATCAGCGCCAACGCCCGTCGCCGATCATCGGACCCGCCGCGCCGGACGAGAGCCGCCGCAAGCTCGTACGCCGCCTCGACCTGGTACCCGACCGCGCCGGCCTCGCCGCAGCGGTGCAGTGCCTCGGTCAAGTCGAGCACCGCATCATCCAGCTCTGCCAGGTACCGGGCCGCCACTCCCAGGTACAGCTCGATCGGGCCACCGTAATAAGCCACCGCCGAACCGGAGGCGACGTGGTGGCCGCGGTACCGGATGAGCACCCCGCGCAGCTGCGCAACCTCGGCCGCCGCCCCGATGCGAACCCCGACGAGCACGCCGATGGCATAGAGGTTCAGCGTGAAGTAGGGCGGCGGCTGCCACGTCGCGACCGGCCCAGCCGCCAGAAATCTCGCCCGGGCGGCCTCGATCCGGCCGGCCTCGACCAACAACGCGGCCGGTCCCAGCAACTCCATGATGCGAAAGGCGTGTCCCGGGGTGGCGGCGCTTCCCGGGCCGGCCCGCAGCGCCTCCAGCACGTACGGGGCGTCCGGGTCGACACCGGTGTGGTGGGCGATCGCCCACAGCAGGGCATGGCGGACCGGTACCGCCGCCGGATGGCGGATCCTGGTGGCGATCGCGTACGCCTCGTCGGCGCAGGCGCGCGCATCGTCGAACCGCGCCTGCGCGTGCGCGAGCGCACCCTGGTAGCGCACCAGGTACCAGCGCTCGAGCGGCCCGGCCGACGCCCCGTAGCACCATTCGAGCTCGTGCGACTCGGCGGCCGCTCGGTCAAGGTCGCCGCGCGCGAAGCACAGATCGACCCGCCAGGACCGCGCCAGCGCCTGGATCGCCGTGTCGCCCGCCTGCCGGCCGATGGACAGCATCCGGTCGGCCAGGTCGACGCGTTCGGCGACCGCCTCGGGGGTACCGCACACGGCCTGTCGGGCTTGTAACGCCGCAACGACAGCCGCGGGTTCGCCACACTCGCCGGCCATCGTGAGCGCCTCGCGGCTGGCGTCGTCAGCGCTGGCGAGATCGCCGGTGTACAGCCTCGTCTCGGCAAGCCTCGCGAGCAGGCGCGCGCGGACCGGGGTCGGCCGTTGGTCCAGACCGGCCAACGCCGACTCGCACGAGGCGCGAAGGTCCCGATCCCAGTCGACGACGCCGACGCATTCGCCGACCAGCACGGCCTCGGCGGCAAGATCCGGCCGGTCCATACTCATCGCCGCGGCGGCCGCCTGCCGCGACACCGCGCGCGCGTCGGCCAACTCGCCCGCCTGCCACAGCGCCCGTGCCAGAGCCAGCAGCAGCCGGTACCGATCTGGATCGGCCCGTCCCGCCTGGACCTGCAACGCCTGCCGGTACAGCCGGGCGGCCTCCTCGTACGCGAGCCGGTGCATCGCCTCCGCCGCGGCCCGCTCGGCCCAGCACGCGGTACGCGCATCATCACCGACGCAGGCCCAGTGCCGGGCCAGATCGGGCAGGTGTGGTTCGAGCGTGCCGGCGTAGAACACCTCGACTGCCCCGGCGGCGGCTCGATGCATCCGCACGCGATCGGCCGCGGGCAGCCCAGCCTCAACCGCATCACGGACCAACGCGTGTACGAACCGGTGCTGCCCCGCACTGTCGGCAGGCTCGACCAACCCGGCGGTCACGGCCTCCTCGAGCGGGCCCAGACAGCCAAGCACCGGCCGGCCGATGATCGAGGCGACCAGGGCGATAGAGAACTCTCGACCCACGATCGAAGCGGCCCGTAGCTGGTGGCGGCACCTGGGCGAGAGCCGATCCAACCGCCGCTTGATCGCGTCCACCACAGTAGTCGGGATCCGGGTACTGGCCAGGGTGCCGGCCAACTCGGCGACGAAGAACGGATTGCCGCCGGTCAGTTCGTGAACTCGCGCGGCGACCTCCGGCGCCACCACCTCGCCGGTGACCGCGGCGAGGTGGTGGCCAACGTCAACCACGCCGAGCCCGCGAAGGTCCAGCCGGCTGGTCACCGGCTCGCGGATCAGCTCCGCGACCACGGGTGTAACCGCCGGCTCGGTGTCCCGATAGGTCACCAGAACCAGCAGCCGACCGGGTTGCAGGTCCCGTGCGAGGTGACCGAGCAGCAGCACCGAGGCACGATCGGCCCAATGCAGATCATCGAGCACCAGCAGGAGACCCCGCGACACGGCGAGTCCACGCAGCAACCGGTTAACCGCATCGAAAACCCGAAACCGCTGCTCCGGCCCGCTCACGGCCGCCGCATCGGCCCGACCCGGAAAGACCTCAGGCGCGACCAGCGCGAGCTCGGCCGCCACCCCCAGCTCCTCCGCCACCCGAACAACGGACCCGGATTCCTCGGCGGGTACCGGCCGATCCCCGGTTTCCCATCCGGCGGCTCGAAGCATCTGTCGCCATGGCCAGTACGGTGGGGCGCCGTCGGTCTCCACCGCACGACCCCACAGCACTGGTACGTCGCGGTCCCGGGCCACCCGGGTCAACTCCTCGGCAAGGCGGGTCTTGCCCACGCCCGGCTCACCACCGCACAGCACCAGCCGCGGCTCACCATCGCCAGCGGCGTCCAGCCAACCGGCCAACGTAGCCAGTTCGCCGTCGCGACCAACCAACGCGGTACGCGGCATCGTGGCCCTCCCAAGCATCCGTCAGTCTCCGCCTTGCACGGCGGCCGTCAAGACGACCGACGCCTACCGGACGCCGCGGATCCTCCGGCGATACGTTCGGGGCGATCGGTGTCGGCCGACCCGGGCCGGTAGCTATTTCGACCCAGCAGCGCGCTTCGGCGGTCATCGCGCGCGCCGGCGTGGGCGTGCCTACCGTCAACGTCGACGAACCATATCCTTTCGTGCCCCGCGCTTGACCGAGCTCGCCCATCGATGTCGCCACATGTCCAATGGCCCGGCCCGCAACGCGACCGCCGCTCGCACTGCGGCGTTTCAGTGCGCGGCCAAACCCCCGCACCGCGACGCGTGAGTGCGCGGCTGACCTCGCACACCCCCCGGCGGAAGAGGAAACAGCCCTTATGTTTGTCTGAACCGTGGCATCAGGAATCGGCGGATGAGGAACCCGTGAAGGCGATCCGCCGCTACTGGTGTGGCTCGGCTGACGTCCTCGAGCTCCGGGACATCGACACGCCTGTCGTGCGACGACGACGTACTGGTCCGCGTGTGGGCGGTCTGCGTCAACCCGCTGCAGCGGCCGGCCGCGGCCGGATTGGTCTCAGTGTGTGTGTGTGGTGCCCGACGACGGTGTCTGAGGTTCAGCGTTCAACAGTGTTGACGACTTGGTGGCGGCGAGGGCGGGGGGCCCGCTGGACTGTGATCGGGGTACCCGGGTTCAGCAGGTGCTGCTCACCCCGGACGGTGATCATCAGTGGTGCGCCCTCCTCGATCAGGTAGCGCTCCTCCTCGTGGGTGAGCCGGACCCGGATCTGCCGTTGGCAGAACCGTAGCGAGAACGACAGCGATTTCCATACGCGGGGCAGGGTGGGCTCGAAGGACAGGTCCCCGTCGAAGTCGCGTACGCCGCCGAAGCCGAAGACCAGCGACGACCACACGCCGGCGGCCGACGCGATGTGAACCCCGTTGGACACGTTTCCCGCGATGTCGGCAAGGTCCAGGAGCAGTGCGTAGTTGAAGTACTGCAGGGCCTGCCGTTCGTCGCCGATTTCCGCGGCCAGGATGCTCTGCACGCACGCCGACAACGACGAGTCGCCGGTGGTCAACGGGTCGTAGTACTCGTAGTTACGCCGCTTCTGTTCCCGTGAGAATTCGTTGCCGAGCAGGAACATGGCCAGCACGATGTCGGCCTGTTTGATCACCTGGTGTCGGTAGATCACCAACGGGTGGAAATGCAGCAGCAGCGGGAACTTCTCCCGGGGCGTGTTCTGCAGGTCCCAGACCTCGCGTTTGAGGAAGGTGTCGTCCTGCGGGTGAATGCCCCGCTCCGGGTCGTAGGGCACGTGCATGGCGGCCGCCGCCCGTTCCCAGGACTCGACCTCCTCCGGGCGCAGGTCGACCTCGTGCGCGAGTGCGGTGTAGGCATCCGGCCGCTCCTCGCGCAGCAGGCGGACGGTACTGGCGGCGTAGCTGAGGTTGAGCCGGGCCATGAGGTTGGTGTACGTGTTGTCGTTGACCACCGTCGTGTACTCGTCCGGCCCGGTCACCGCGTGGATGTGGAACTTTCCGTCCGCCCCATAGAAGCCGAGGTCCTCCCAGAGCCGGGCGGTTTCGACCAGGATCTCCGCGCCCACCTCGCACATCAGGTCGAGGTCGCCCTGCACGTTGGTGTACCGCCGGATCGCGTACGCGATGTCGGCGTTGATGTGGTACTGAGCGGTGCCCGCCTGGAAGTTCGCCGATGCCTCTTGACCGGTGAGGGTGCGCCACGGGAAAAGGGCGCCCTTCTGGCTCATCACCGTCGCCCGTTCCCGGGCCCGGTCCAGCATGCTGTGCCGATGGCGCAGCAGGTTGGCCGCGATCCTCGGCTGGGTGTAGGACAGGAACGGCAACACGTAGATCTCGGTGTCCCAGAAGTAGTGCCCGTCGTAGGCGTGCCCGGTCAGCCCCTTAGCCGAGATGCCCGCGTTCTCGGCCCGCCAGGACGCCTGTGCCACCTGGAACAGGTTCCAGCGTATGGCCTGCTGGCGACGGACCTGGTCGGCCCGGCTCTCGACCCGCACGTCGGCCCGGTCCCAGAACAGCTCGAGCTGCTGGCGCTGCTGCCGGACGAGGATGTCAAAGCCGACCCGCAGGGCCCGGTCAAGAGTACGACGGCTGCGGTCGACCAGCTCTGGCGCCGGGATACTGCGGGAACCCTGGTAGGTCGCGAACTTGGTGATCCGGATCGGCACCCCCGGCGACGCGTCCGCGGTGATCAGGATCTCCCCACTGTCCTGCTCGACAGAGCCCTCAACCTGGTACGGGCAGGCCGCGTCGATGACGTGGTCCACGCCCACCGCGAGGGTCATCTTGCTGTTGGTGGTGCGGTAGCCGAGCAGGATACGACCGTCGGCCTGCTCGGTCACCTGGGCGTTGAGCACCCGCTCGGGGAGCACCTTGGCCAGCCGCGGGTCGCTCGGCCGATGTTCGGGAATCTCGTCTACCGGCCGGGTGTCTTGACGGTTGGCCACCTGCGAGGAGATCGCCACCGGCGCCGCATGGTCGAGCATGGTCACTTCGTAGGTCATCGCTACCAGATGGCGGTGCTCGAACGAGACGAGCCGGCACGACCGGACCCGCACATGCTTGCCGCTGGCCAGTGCCCAGACGAACTCCCGGCTCAGCGTACCGGCCCGCATGTCGAGGATCCGCCGGTAGTCGCGCACCCGGGCGGTCGCGAGGAACAGCGGCTCATCGTCGACGTAGAGCTTGAAGATGGTGGTGTCCGGGACGTTGATGATCGTCTGGCCGACTCGCGCCAATCCGTGGGCCTCCTCGGCGTGCACGATCGGCCACGTCTCGTGGAAACCGTTGACGTACGTGCCAGGCGACACAGCCGGGCGCCCCTCCTCGAAGGTGCCACGCACCCCGAGGAACCCGTTGCCGAGGGAGAAGACCGTCTCTGCGCGGGCCACGTAGTCGTCCGAGTAGCGTGTCTCGACGATCCGCCACTCATCCGGCGGATAGAGGTGCTCCGGCGGCAGCACGTAGCCGCGCTTCAACATGGGCGAACCATAGCTACTGTCGGCCAGTGTCCGAACAAGCGGGGTACCAACCACGGCCGGAAGACGGCAGGATGGCGGAGGCAGTGATCACATGACAGACATCTCATGCTACGACGCCTTGCTGTTCGATCTCGACGGCGTGATCACGCGAACCGCCACGCTGCACGCCGCCGCTTGGAAGGACCTCTTCGACAACTTCCTCGCCGGCCGGGCCCGCCGGCGGCAGGAGCCGTTCGTCCCCTTCAATACGGCCACCGACTACCTGCTCTACGTCGACGGGCGGCGCCGCTACGACGGGGTGGACACCTTCCTCCGCTCCCGTGGCATCGAGCTGCCCCACGGCGATCCGGCTGACCCGCCCCAGGCCGAAACCATCTGCGGCCTGGGCAACCGAAAGAACGGCTACTTCACCCAGCGCCTCGCCCAACTCGGCGTAGAGGTCTTCGACGACACCGTCGAGCTCATCAACGCCGCGCGCCGGCACGGCAGGAAGCTGGCGGTCGTCTCCGCCAGCGAGAACTGCGAGGCCATCCTTGCCCGCGCCGGACTGCTCGACCACTTCGACACCCGGGTCACCGGGGTCGAGGCGGCGGCCCTGCACCTGCCGGGCAAACCCGCCCCGGACACCTACCTGAAAGCCGCGGAACTGCTCGATACACCACCCGCTGCGGCCGTTATCTTCGAAGACGCAATCTCCGGGGTACAAGCCGGTCGGGCCGGCGGGTTCGGCCTGGTCGTCGGAGTGGACCGACGGGGCGAGGCGGACCTACTCCGGACACACGGCGCCGACGTGGTCAGCGCCGACCTGCGCACGTTCCTATCCAGCCTGTCAGCCGCCCCCCGCCCCCGCTGACCAGTCCCACCGCCCTCTGGCACAGGCACGCCGAACCGGCCGAGATCACGCCGCCACCGCTCGTGGGCCACCGCTCGTGGGCCCCCGGGCCTCCAACAAACGATCCCAGACGACACCTCCGCCAAGACGGCCCGCTCGAGTCAGAACAATCAGACCGTGGAAATGCCAACGAACTCACATCGGCACATTAGTGCGTTCGGGGGCTCCGCGCCGTTGGCTGTCGGTGATGCGTCCTCCGGTTCGATCCCAGGGTCCCGGCAAAGTGGGCAGTGGTGATCTATTGGGTCGTTCGTGGGGTCAAGCCGAGTAGTTCGAGGGGTCGTTGGGCGTCACGGGCGTTGTGGCGCAAGGCTTTTGCGATGTTGGTCGCGCCGACGTTTCGGAGCGTGCTGATGGCGAGGTTTCGCAGCCCGGCCATGACGCGTGGCGCGTTGCCGGTGCGGACTTGGCTGTCGTCTTCACCGAAGGTGACATCGCGGACGTGGTGCAGCCGGTTGTCGGATAGGGGGTGCCGTTTTCCGGCACCCCCCTCCTCAGAACCGTGCTGGCCACTCGTCGCGGCACACGGCTCAAGCAGCCCGCGTGGGCGGGCAGGCATCTGCTGTCTTCTGGTCCGTGCCTTGCGGTCTGGCGGC
>WNGA01007874.1_pt1 | contig 18526 bp, 23 predicted proteins | sample 5400061 | NCBI WGS metagenome assembly WNGA01 (sample SAMN13153366, study PRJNA577476) | soil metagenome | isolation source: 100 cm soil or saprolite under grassland replicate 2 | place: USA:California | collected 2016-06-15 | reverse complement strand
CTGCCGTCGCGACGGGATTCTTCGACACGGCGGCGCTCCGGGCCGCGGGTGCGACGCATGTCTTCGAGAATCTCGGCGACACGCAGGCGGTGCTCCAGGCGTTGTTTTCATGAACCCCCCCCAGTCCGTCGACGAGCTCGAGCTGAAAGCGCGCGTGGACGACCCGGCGGCGCTCGAGCGCGCGATCGTGGACGCCGGTGCCGAGTTCCTGTTCCGCGGAGAAATGATCGACCGGCGCTACGATCGCCGGGGCAAGCTGGAGCGGCGCGACGAAGTGTTACGACTGCGCGTGTATCGCCCTGACAGCGGCGCGCCGCCCTTCGGCGTCCTGGGATGGAAGGGACCCGTCAGCGTGCGCGACGGCTACAAGCATCGCGAAGAGCACGAGGTGCAGGTCGCGCAGCCGGAGGCCGCGCGCATCATCCTCGAGCGCCTCGGCTACGAGGTCGTGCTGCGCATCGATCGGCAAATCGCGGAGTACCGACTCGGAGGCGCCGCGGTACGGATCGAGTGGTATCCCGCGATGGACGTGCTGGTCGAGATCGAAGGCGAACCAGAGGCGATCGAGAGTGCCGTTCGCGCGACGGGTCTCGGGCGCGACCGGTTTCTACCGGAAGCACTACCCCATTTCGTCCACGCCTACGAGCAGCGTACAGGGCGGACCGCACGTCTCGCGCTATGAAGCTGCCGATGCCCCTGCGTGTCCCGGAACTGGCGCCGTCGCTCGGACGCATCATCGTGCCACGTCGCCTGTTCGATCCGTGGGTGCCAGTCGACGACATTCGCGAGGAGCTCGCGACCCGCGTGTTGGAGTTGGGTGGTGAGGGCCGCGTGGCCGCGACACGTGAGGTCGAGGGACAGGAACGCTTACGTACGCTCGAGGTCACGGGGCGCCGTGCCTGGGCTGCCACGTGGGACAACGCCGTGCGGCACGCCGGAGCCCGCGTCGCCGCTGCGCTCGACGCCGAAATCACGCGCACCGCGCGGGAGGTACGATTGCCGCGGCGCCGTCTGCGCCGCCATCTGCTGACCAACAGTGAGAAGCGCGCGATTGTGGCGCGGCTGGGAACGGGCGGCGGCCCATTCGTCGCGGCGCTCGACGAGCTCGAAGCAGCCGCGGCGCGCGCGGCCGACGCTTCCGTGCTCGACAAGGATTCGCACACCGCCTGGCAGGAGGCGCTCCGAACCGTTGCGCGACGGCTCGAAGCCGCATGGCTGGCGCTCGAGGCGGAAGTGGACGAAGAGCGCGGCCGCTGGGCTCCCGAGATCGATGCCATTGCCGCCTGGCGGCCATCGCTCTGGCCGGTCTATGTCGTGTGGGCGCCCGTTGCCTTCCTACTGATCTGGCTCGGCCTGGTGCTCGGCGGCTACGTGCCGGCCCCCGCGTGGCTCGCGGCGCGACTGGGCTTCTAGCCCTGATGCTGTTCGGGGCCGCTCCGGCCTCCGCACAGCTTCGCATCGTCGAAGTGCCCATCGCCGGGCGGGCCAGTCTCGATTCACTCGCCCGCCTCGGGTTCGAGGTTGCGGACGTGCGATCGATCGGCGTGGGAGGGATGCAGCGCGCCGTGATCGTCGTATCGCCGGAAACGGAATCGCAGCTCGTACAACACGGCTTCAGAGTGGCGGCCCCGAGCGTCGCCCGAGTGACGACCGGAGCCGCCGCCGACACGTTCCGCATGTTCCATTCGTTCGACAAACCGGGCAGCGGCATTCGTGCGACGCTCTCTGCCTGGGCCGCGGCCGACACGCGGATCCATCTGGATTCGGTGGGTGCGTCCTACGAAGGCCGCCCGATGCTCGCCGTGAAGATCGGACCGCCGGACGACTCGCCCAACCGGCCCAACGTGCTGTTCCTCGCAACGCATCACGCACGCGAGTGGATCTCCACGGCGGTGGCCATGGACTTGATTCGGTGGCTCGCGGATTCCGGCGCGGGGCTGATCACGGCCCACGACGTGTGGGTGATGCCAGTCGAGAACCCGGACGGCTACCAGTACAGCTTTACCACCGATCGATACTGGCGGAAGAATCGCCGTCCTAACGACAACGGCAGCTACGGCGTGGATCCGAACCGCAACTACCCGGCGTTCTGGGGAGTCGATGACGTCGGTTCGAGCAACTATGAGTACGCCGAGACCTACCGGGGAACGAGCCCCGGCTCAGAGCCCGAAACACAGGCCGTGATGGCCTTTCATGCCGCGCACCCGCCCGTGGTCTCACTCTCCTATCACAGCTACACCGGACTCGTTCTCTATCCCTGGGGATTTCGCGCGGGCGAGCTGGCGCCCGACCTGCCACGCTTTCAAGCGCTGGCCGGCACCGATCTCGTGCCCGCCGTGACTGACAGCGTCCCCGGGTCCACGCTCGATCACTATCACCCCGGCCCGGGCTGGAATCTCTACACCACGAACGGCGAGTACACCGACTGGGCCTACCGCATCTACGGCACGATGGCATTTACGACCGAGCTGACGAGCGGCTGCTGTGTGGACAGCATGTATTACGGCTTTGAATTCCCGGACGACAGCGCCCTGGTCGAGCGCGTCTTTCGCGACAACCTACCATTTGCCCGCGCGCTGGTCGCTGCGTCGAGCGATCTGGTGCACTCGCCCGGCGTCACGGGGGCGGTGCCGGCGCCGCAGCGATTCATGTCGCTGTGGCCCGATTCCTGGCTGAATCTCGATGCGTCGGCGCCACGGCCGCTGCTGACAGCGCGCACGGCAACCGGTGCGCTGGTCGCGCGCAGCTCACAGACCGACTCCCTGCGCCGCGGCACACTGCGCACGGTGTGGCGCACCGATTTGCGACTCGACGCCGTGCGGGCGCTGCGCGCGGATGGCACCGCGATCAGCGCGGAGCTGTTGTCCCTCGCCGGTGCCGAGCCCCTCGATGTCGGGTGGCAGGGCGGTTGGTGGCACGATTCCGTGCGCGTTGCGGGCAATTACTCCTGGGGGACGTCGGGAACTGACACGCTGACGTCGCCGGTGGTCGATTTGCGGGGCCGGACGGCGGTCTGGCTGCATCTGTGGACTCGGCACTACGGGTCGATGTTCACGCCAACCCAACGCGGCATCATTCAGTTCTCCGCTGACTCGGGCGCGACCTGGAGCGATGTCGCCATGATTGTCGGCGACGGGCCGAGCTGGTATCCGATGCGCGTGGACCTGCCGCAGGCTCAGGGCCGGCGCGGCGCGCGCGTGCGATTCATTGCGCAAGACTTCACGTGGTGGGTGGATGCCGTCGGTTTTGCGACGGACGGCAGCACGGCGTTCGTGCCGCTCGCATCTGCGGGAGGCGCTGAGGTGTCCGAGAACCCGGTGCGGAGTGATCAGGTCGTGATCTCGTGGCCTGCGGCTACAGGAGACGCACGCCTGTCGGTGTTCAGCTTCATCGGCGAGCGACTCTACCAGATCACGGTGCCCGCGCCGACGAACGAATATGTTTGGGACCTCACGATTGGGGGAGGAGCGCGGCGCGTGGTGAATGGCGCGTACATCATCGTGGTGGACGTGGACGGGCACCGCTACCGGCGGCGCCTCTTCGTGGCGCGCCTAGCCCCGTGAGCGCAGTGGGAGTAGGCGTGGATCTCGTCGAGGTGTCGCGCGCGCGGGCGATGATCGCGGACAAAGGCGCGCACGTCTTCGATCGTCTCCTCACTCGGTCCGAAGCCGAGTACTGCCGCTCTCGGCCCGATCCTGCCGAGCATGTCGCCGTCCGCCTGGCGGCCAAGGAGGCGGTCTACAAAGCCCTCCAAGGGAGTGACGCGGCCCGCGGGATCGGGTGGCGGGAGATTGAGGTGACCCGAGCGCCGGACGGACGTCCGGACGTCGTGAGGCGGGTCCTGCTGTCCCTATCCCATACACACGAGGCAGCGGTCGCAATCGCAGTCCTATCAACAGATTGAAATTCCGACAAAATTACTCTAGTATTTGTCGTGCGGTTGTCCAAAACGTTCCTCATGATTGCCGCCTGCCTTGCTCAGCCACTTGCAGGGCAGGCGACTGATTCTCTGGCCCTGGCGCGCCGGGTGGTTGCTGCCGCGTCCCTGGCGACCAAGGAGTATGCCCTTGGCGTAGTCCCGGCCGGCGGCCAGATCACCCAGCCTGAGGAAGTGGACGAGGCCAAGCTCTTCATTCAGCAGGCGCAATTCGACGTTCCGGGACTGCCGCTCGGTGCCCGAGCCAGCGCTAGACACACGCTTACCCGCATCGCCCAGCTCCTCGAATCGCTTGCGCCCCCTGACTCAGTCAACCGCGTCACCGATAGCCTGGTCGCGCTCATCACATCCGCGGCTGGTGGGCCAAAAGTTGTCGAACCGCTGCCTACGCGGCCTCCTTCGCTCGCGCGCGGCGCCGTCGTTTTCCACGAGCGTTGCGCGGCATGTCATGGGGAATCGGGGCGCGGTGACGGGCCCAAGGCGAAATCGCTGAAGGGGCCGACGCCCGCGAACCTGACCGATCCGGCGGTGATGGGCAACAAGTCGCTGCTCGAGATTTTCCGCAGGATCGCCGTCGGCACCCCCGGTACCGCCATGCCGGAGTTTGCCGAAGACGTTTCCGCCGAAGACCGCTGGGCCGTCGCGTCGTATGTCGCGGCGATGCAGTACGGCGGATCGGCGACCGCCGCAACGTTCGCGGCCGTGCGCCGCCAGATCGATTCCGCACTGGCGCGGCGCTCGGACAAGATCGCAGTCGACGCGTACATGACCTTCGAGCAGGTCGAAACCGCGATTCGCGCCAAGAATGCCGGGCTCGCGAGTGAGCTCGAAGGAAACTTCGCGTGGTTGCGCACGCGCGCGGTGCGAGCCGATGAGGCCGAGCGAAACACGATCCGTGAGCGGTTGCTGGCCGGACTGGAGCGTGCCGAGCGCGTCGTCGCGGATCGTCCGTCGGGGATGAGTCTCTTCATTGCGTCGTTCTTCCTGCTCGTGCGTGAGGGATTCGAGGCGATTCTGATCGTCGCCGCGCTGATGACGTTCCTCGCGAAAGCCGGCGCGCCGGAGCGGCGGCGCGAGGTGGCGCGCGGGGCCTGGGCTGCGGTCGGGGCGAGCGTCATCACCTGGGTCTTGGTCGAGCTCTTACTCCAGGTCACCCCCGGGCAGCGCGAGATGATCGAGGGCGGCACGATGCTGCTTGCCGCCGCCGTCCTTTTCTACGTGAGCTATTGGCTCCTCTCGAAGATCGAGGCCGCCAAGTGGACCGCCTTCGTGCGCGGGAAAATGCAGAGCGCGCTTTCGTCGGGCTCCGGCCTCGCATTGAGCGCGGTCGCATTCCTTGCCGTCTATCGTGAGGGATTCGAGACGATCCTCTTCTACAAAGCGCTCTTCACGTCGGCGGGCTCGAGCAGCGTGTCCGTCGTCGGGGGACTCGCGGCTGGTGCGGTGGGACTCGTCGCGATCTACCTGCTCATCAATCAGCTGGGGCTCCGCGTGGCGATGAAGCCGTTCTTCGCCGTGACGGGCGTGATGCTCTACTACATGGCGTTCGTCTTCGCGGGGAAGGGGATCGCGGAGCTGCAGGGAGCGCAGATCATTCCGTTGACCGTGATCGAAGGCGCGCCGCGGATTCCGGTCCTCGGGATCTATCCAACTCTCGAGTCGCTGGTCGTGCAGGGACTGCTGCTGGCACTGGCGCTCGTCGCCGCGGTCTGGGCTATGCGCCCCAAGGCAAAGCCGTCAGGTGCGGAGGACCTGCTTCGGTCGCAGTGATTCAGGCAGCGGCTGGGGACCCGCCGGTGCCCGCCATTTGAGCAACAGCAGTCCCCCCACCAACACGAGCAGCGCACTCATGGCCTGGGCCAGCGTAAGCGGTCCCAGCAGACGGTCATCTTTTGCGCGCACCATCTCCACGAGAAACCGTTCCGCTCCTGCAAGCACCATGTACCACGCGAACAGCCAGCCGATCGCATGACCGTGGTCGCGGCGTTGCCACAGCCACCAAAACACGAACAGCATCGCCGCGGTCTCGTAGATCTGGGTCGGGTGCACCGCGACCACGAGACTCGGATCGGTCATCGAGGGAAAGTGGACCCCCATCGCTTGCAGGTTCCCGACGGTCGTCGGAGGTAATCCGTTGGGAAACTTCATCCCCCACGGAAGGGTCGTGGGGATCCCGTAGTCGTCGTTCACGAGGAAGCAGCCGACACGGCCCAGCGCATAGCCGAGGGCGAGGGGTGCTGCACAGATCTCCGCCGTGAATCGTCCGGGGACGCGCCGGCGCCAGCCGTTCAGGAGAATGCCGGCCGTGGCGCCGAGGAAACCGCCGTACCAGACGAATCCGCCGCGGCGAAACAGCATCTCTGAGTCGCCGGTGAGAAACACGTACCACAGCTTGGCGCCCACCAATCCGCCGATGACGCCGGCGATGACGATGTCGGCGGCGTAGTCTTCGTCGAGCCCGCGCGCGCGCAGGTCGAGCTGAATCGCCCAGCCGGCCATCAAAAACGCCACCATCATCATCAGCCCATAGCCCGTGAGCTCGAGCGGGCCCAGGTGGATCGCGAATGGATAGACGGTCATGGAGAGGCCGTGCGTCGTGCGTCGTGCGTGGTTTCGCTCATCTCGAGTCCGGGGAGCGGGAGGTCGGCACGGGCATCGAGCGTCCAGTCGCTGCGCTCGCCCAGGCGCAGCCGGTGCCAGCCGGCGCGCGCGATCATCGCGGCGTTGTCGGCGTTGAGACGCGGGCTCGCGACGGCAACGCGGGCGACTCCCGCCAGACGCTCCGCCGCCCGCGCGGAGAGCGCTCGGCTGCAGGCGACACCGCCCCCGAGCACGGCGGTCGAGTAGCCGGTGCTGCGCACGGCGCGCTCCAGCTTGGTCACGAGCACATCGAGCACCGCGTCCTGAAAGCCGCGCGCCAGATCGGCGCGATCGCGCTCCAGGTCATCAGTGGCGCGCACGGCATGCAGGACCGCCGTCTTCAATCCGGAGAAAGAGAACTCGAACCCTTCCGCCATCATGGGGCGCGGGAAGGTGAACCGGCTCGGATCGCCTTCGGGGGCCAACTTTTCGATCGCCGGCCCGCCCGGATACCCGAGGCCGAGCAAGGTCGCCACTTTGTCGAATGCCTCGCCCGCGGCGTCATCGCGCGTCTCTCCCAACAGTCGGTACCGGCCCCAGGCGGGCACGTCGAGCAGCAGGGTGTGCCCTCCCGAAACGAGCAGCGCCACGAACGGCGGCGCGAGATCGCGATCTTCGAGCGCCGGCGCGAAGAGGTGCCCTTCCATATGGTGCACGCCAATGAGGGCGCGATCCCCGGCAAACGCGAACGACTTGGCGTAGACGACGCCGACGAGCAGCGCGCCGGCCAGCCCGGGCCCCGCTGTCACTGCGACCGCATCGATCGCCGATGGAGCCAGGCCTGCTTCCGCGAGAGCCCGATCGACGACCGCGGGGAGCGCCGCGAGATGCGCGCGGCTCGCCAGCTCGGGAACGACGCCGCCGAAGACCTTGTGAATGTCCTGCGACAGAATGACGAGACTCGCCAGCTCGCCGCTCACCAGAACGGCCGCCGACGTTTCGTCACACGACGTCTCGATGCCGAGGACCGCGTCAGCCACGACGGCGGGTGGGGGCGGGGGGGGTGCTGCGGCGGCGCAGGGTGACCGAGTCGGGAATCGCGCGGGCGGTAATGCCGCGCGGCGCGATCACGGTGATGCGGGCGGCCCCCCCGCTCGATCCGACGATGTGCGCGACGACGCGCAGCGAGTCGCGCGTCAGCGTCTGCACCCGCTCTTCCGGCCCGCGAACGGCGACCGACACGCGTGACGGTGTGACGATGAAGCTCGTGATCGCGCCTCCGCCGCTCTCAACCGGAATGCCGGCGAACGAACGCTCGGCGATGCGGCCCATGTCTCCGGTGACGGTCACTTGCTTGGGCGAGAGGCGCACGATCCCGAGCGGCATCGTGTCGATCGGCACAGAGCGTGTGAATTCGCCCGAGACGCTGGTGATTTCCATCGGCACGGTCGTGACGGACTCGATCGCCGCGAGGCTCTTCTCGGGGCCGACCAAACGCACGGTCGTCGGCGTCATCGACAACCCGCCATGCAACACCTGACCGGAATCGGGCGTCACGGTGACGAGCGAGACGATGCGCACCTCTTTTCGCGCGACGCTGTCGAGCGCCAGCGTGATCTCGCTCGGCCGGACCTCCATCACGCGGACGTCGGCGCCCTTGGGGAGCGCGAGCTCCACCTCGGAGGGGTCGAGGTGAATCGACCAGGTGGATGCCGTCAATGTGTCGGGGACGCGGCGCGTGATGTTGCCGGCCAGGGAGCGGAGTTTCAGGATCTGACTGCCCTTGCCCGAGATCTGGACGCGGACTTTGGGCGGCTTGTTGATCAGCGCGCGTCCGCGCGGCAGCAGCACGTTGAGCGTCACGTCGAAGCTCGTCGTGATGGGTTGTTGCAGCTGCACGGCGACGTAGAGCATCAGCGCCAGAAACAGCGCCGCGCCTTTAATGGGCCAGTTGCGCGTAATCCACTGCAGCAGGCTACTGCGCATTCAGCAGCCGCCGGATCAGCATCTCGTTGACGGGGTCCTCCCAATCCGCGGCCCCGATCACGCGTTTCACGATGACGCCATCACGATCGATCAGGTAACTCTCCGGCACTCCGAAAATGTCGTACGCTTTCCGAATCTCGCCACTGGGATCGTGCAGGATGTCGAACGTGAGACCCAGGGTATTCGCGAACGCCATGATCCCGCTCGGGGGCTCTGATCCCTCGGGATGAAATGGGTCGCCATCCACACTGACTGCAACGATCCGAAAACCCGTTCCCGGAAGCTTCTTATAGAGCTTTTCCATCGACGGCATTTCAGCACGACAGGGCGCGCACCACGTCGCCCAAATGTTGACCAGCACGACCTTGCCGCGATAATCGGCGATGGTGGCCGGCTTGTTGGCGCGCAGATCCCTGGCGGCGAAGTCCGGCGCGCGCGACCCGATCTCGACGGGGTTGAGCTGGGGCCGCAGCTTGATTGCGAGCGCGACGCCGAACACGGCCGTCATCACCACGCCCGCGATCAGCGTCCACTGTTGCCGGTTCGTCACGCCGTTACCATGCAGCGGCGGCGCAGCTCCTGCACTTCACGCGCAGGGTCGGCGCTGGCAAAGATGGCGTTGCCGGCGACAAAGGTGTCGGCGCCGGCTTGATGCGCTGCCGCGATCGTCTGCTTTGTAATCCCACCATCGACCTCCAAAAAAAACCGTCCGTCGTGCGTCGTGCGTAGTGCGTGGGCACGACGGATCTTATCATTGGAGCCTGCCAAGTAAGTCTGGCCTCCGAAACCCGGATTCACAGTCATAATCAGCAACAAATCCAGATCGCGCACCACTTCTTCCGCGTGCGACAGCGGCGTTCCAGGATTCAGCGCGAGCCCCGCCATCATGCCGTGCTTTTTCGCGCTGTCGAGCTGGCGTTGCACATGAACGGTGGCTTCGGGATGAAACGTGAACACGGACGCGCCCGCGTCGGCGAATGACTCGATGTACTGCTCTGGTTCTACCACCATCAGGTGCACATCGATCGGCTTATCCGTCAGTGCGCGCAGCGTCTCTATCATGTTGGCGCCGAACGTAATGTTGGGGACGAAGCGCCCATCCATCACGTCCACATGCAGCCAGTCGGCGCCGGCCTCCAACACCTGCGCCACCTGCTCCGGCAGGCGCGCCAGGTCGGCGGAGAGAACGCTCGGCGCAATGCGGATTCCGTTCGTCACTGTGGGCTCCGAGCCACGACGATGTCCACGACGGTGCCGGGCGCCGCCAGCGTCCCGGCGGCCGGCCGCTGGCCCACCACCGTTCCCGGCGATGCGTCTGCCGTACGCCGCCGTGTCACCGTGCCGAGCTGCAGTCCCTCCATCTCCAGTCTGGTGCGCGCATCCCCCGATGCCATGCCGAGGAGATCGGGAATGGGGATCGTCGGCGCGCCGCGGCTGATGACGACGGTCACGCTGGTACCGGGTGCCAGCGCGGTTCCCGCGGGCGGCCGCGTGAGCATCACGAGCCCGGTCGGAGCGGCGGCTTGGACTGACTCCACCTGGCTCGCGACCAATCCGGCGGCCGCGATCAGCGATTGCGCGAGCCCCCCGTCGAGATTCGCGACGTCCGGCACCGGAATCTTGGGCGGGCCGCCGCTCGACACCAGGGCGACCTTCGCTCCTTCGGGTGCGATCACGCCCGGCGGCGGATCCTGCCAGACGACGACGCCAGCCGGTGCGGTCGGATGCGGCTCGGCCCCGCCATCGGTGACCTGCAACTTGGACTTTTGAATTTCCGACTGTGCTTCGGCGAGCGTGAGCCCGAGCACGCGTGGCACGGCCTGGTGACCGGGCAGGATCGGCGCGGGGAACAGAATGAGGAAAGCGGTGAGGTAACCGGCGAGCACCATGCCGATGGCGATGCCCAGCCACTTCCAGAACTTGGGAGTGACCTTGAAGTCGTCAAACGACTCGAAGTGGCGGCGCACGCGCATCAGCTAACTCTCCACGACATGTTCATCTCCTCGGGCTCGAGCGAGCAAGTCGCGTAGATGAGCGTCCGCCCGGCGAGCGGCGGTTGCTTCCTTAATCCAGCATCCCCCGCGTGGGGGAAGACGGCATCGCGACTTCGCGGCGCGGCATCCGGCCGGCGAGATACGCGGCGCGACCCGCGATCGTCGCCAGGCGCATGGCCTGCGCCATCGCCACCGGATCCTGCGCGGCCGCGATCGCCGTGTTCATCAGGATCCCGTCCACGCCTTGCTCCATCGTGACGCAGGCGTCGGAGGCGGTGCCCACACCCGCATCGACAATGACCGGCACGTGGAGACGCCGCTTGATCGTTCGCACGCTGAACGGATTCAGTAACCCGAGCCCGCTACCGATCGGAGAGGCGAGCGGCATCACGGCCGCGCACCCGGCATCCTCGAGCCGCAGCGCCGTCACGAGGTCTTCGTTCGTGTAGGCGAGCACCTTGAATCCTTCCTGCACCAGCACCTTCGCCGCCTCGAGCAGTCCCGCCACATCGGGGAGCAGCGTCTCTTCGTCGCCGATCACCTCGAGCTTCACGAAGTCGTTGAACCCCGCCTCGCGCGCGAGGCGTGCGTAGCGGATCGCGTCGGCCGCAGTGTAGCATCCGGCGGTGTTGGCGAGCAGGAAGATTTTCCCGGGATCGAGGAAGTGCAGGACGCTCGATTCCTTGGAGCGGTCGAGGTTCACGCGACGCACGGCGACCGTCACGACCTCGGCGCCCGACGCGTCGATCGCGCGCACCATCGTGTCCATGTCGGCATACTTCCCCGTGCCGACCATGAGGCGCGACTGGAACGAGCGCCCGCCGATTTCGAGGGGAGTATCCTGGATTGTCTCAACTGCTGTAGTCACCCGTCCCCCTTCCCCCTTCCCTCATCCTCCTCCAACAAAATGCACCAGTTCGATCGCGTCCCCTTCAGCCACCGTCACCTCGCCCAGCCCGGCCCTCCGCACGATCCGGCGATTGTGCTCCACCACCACGGCGCGCGGATCGAGATCGAGCTGGCTCAGCACCTCGAGCAGCGTCGCCCCAGGCGGCACATGCTTGCGCTCTCCATTGATTACGACATCCACTCTCGCATCCTCCGTGCAGCCTCCGCCGGCTCGGCGTCGTCCCACAACGCGCGAATCGCGGCGACGCCGTATGCCCCGCTGTGTCGTACCTCGCGCACCCGATCGGCGGTGATGCCGCCGATGGCGATCACCGGAAGCTCGCCCGTCGCGGATACGATCTGTCGCAATCCGGCGACCCCGATCGGCGTACGGCCGGGGTGCGACGCCGTGGCGAATACGGGCCCTACAACAAGATAGTCGGCCCCTTCTGTCCTTGCGGCGTCGGCCTCTGCCAGGTCGTGCACGGACCTACCGATCCACCACAGCGGATTGAGCGCGCGGGCCGCGCTGACGGGCAGGCTGCCGTGGCCGAGCTGCACGCCCGCGGTCGGAACGGCGAGGGCGACGTCGAGACGGTCGTTCACGAACAGGAACGATGGATGGTTGGAAAGTTGGACGGAAAGGCTGTAATGCTCGAGCCCCGTGAGCTCCCGTCCTCGTGCGTGAAACGCCAGGTCTAAGCCGCCGCCCTCGGCGAGCGCGCGCGCCACGACATCGATGTCCGGCCGCCGCGCGATGCGCTCATCGGTGATCGCGTGCAACCGCGGTAGCGGCGGTCTCACGTGAACCTGGTGCCGGCTGTCACATGTGCGCCGCGGAGCCAGTCGTCCGTCGTCATGCGGGCCTTGCCGGCGGGTTGTACCTCGAAGATCTCGACCGTGCCCCGGCCGGTGCCGATCACGAGCGAGCCGTCCGTCGAGAGCAATTCGCCGGGAGCGCCGGTGCCGGGGAAAGGCGATTCGTTCACTTTGGGATTGAAGAGCTTGAGCTCCACACCGTTCAGCTCGGTCCAGGCGCCGGGCCGCGGGTCGAGGCCGCGCATCAGGCAGCCGATCGCGCGCGCGTCCTTCGTCCAGTCGATGCGCGCGATCTCACGCGTCAGCTTCGGCGCGAACGTCGCACGGTCCTCGTTTTGAGGGACGGGTTGCGGCGGCGGGTCGCTTTGCTCCAGCATCGTGAGTGTTTCGATCAGCGCCTGGGCGCCCATCTCGGCGAGATGCGCCGACAGCTCGCCCCCGGTCACGTCGGCACCGATGCGATGGGGGATCTGATGCAGGATCGGTCCGGAGTCCATTCCGGCATCGAGCTGCATGATCGTGACGCCGGTCGTCTCGTGCCCGCGGATGATGGCCCACTCGACGGGCGCCGCACCGCGCAGACCGGGCAACAGCGACGGATGCACATTCACCATACCGCGGGAGGGCAGCTCGAGCAGCTCGGGCTTGAGGATGTGGCCGTAGGCGACCACGACGCCAATATCGGGCCGCAGATCCCGCAGACGAAGGAGAAACGCGCCATCCGTCGGCTTCTCAGGCTGGAAGATGGTCAGCTCTTCGGCTGCGGCGGCGACCTTCACTGGTGGAGGAATCAGCTTCGAGCGGGAGCGACCCTGCGGTGCATCGGGTTGTGTCACGACCGCGACAACATCGAAGCCCTCCCCGACGAGCGCGCGCAGCGATGGCACCGCGAAATCAGGCGTACCAAAGAAGACCACACGCACTTACAGCTCACCCGCCGGCTCCGGCGTGACCTCCTTGAGATATCCGGTCTGTCCCTTGCGTGATTTCTTCCACTTCGACAGCAGCAGGCTGCGCTTTACGGCGCTGAGGTGATCGAGAAACAGAATGCCGTCGAGATGATCGATCTCGTGCTGAACCGCGCGGGCTTTGTAGCCGACCACTTCGACGCGGACACGCCGGCCTTCCTGATCGAGCGCCTCCACGACGACGCGGGCGGGGCGCGTGACGTCGCCGAAGATGTCGGGAATCGACAGGCACCCCTCCTCGGCCGTGTCATCCTCGTCGCCACGCTCGACGATGACCGGATTGATCAGCACCAGGGGCGGTGGATCCTCGCCGATGTCCACGACGGCGACGCGGCGGGCGACGCCGATCTGGTTGGCCGCGAGGCCGACGCCTTTGGCGGCGCGCATCGTCTCGAGCAGGTCGTCGACGAGCCGGCGCACGGCGTCATCCACCTGCGCGACCGGTGCCGACTGTTGCCGCAGGATCGGCGAGCCGAGCAGATGCAGCGAGCGAACCGTCACGCCGGCTTCGCCTCCACGGCCGTGCGGTTGGTGATGCTGGCGATGCCGCTGCGCATGATCACGAACTTCGCTTCGCCGCTGCGGATGGTGACCTGGTCGTCCTTGATGTGTACGACCTCGCCCACGATGCCGCTCGAGGTCAGCACCTGATCGCCGCGCTGCAGCGACGCCAGCAGCTGCTTGTGCTGCTCCGCCTGGCGGCGTTGGGGCCGGATCAGCAGGAAGTAGAAGATCCCGATGAACAGCGCGATCTGAATAATGAAGGCGCTGGCCCCCGGTCCACCCGAGCCGGGGGAAGCGATCAACAACAAGGACAGATGTGCCGTGGTCATGCGACTCCCGTGTGTTGGTAGCGGCGGCGCCAGTCGTCGGCCCATATGGCGAACGCGTCACCGCCCCGCTGAATGGCGGCTCGCATCTCCGCCGCGAGGCGGATCAGGTAGCGAACGTTGTGCAGCGACAACAACCGCAGTCCGAGCAGCTCGCCGGCGACGAACAGGTGGCGCAGGTAGCCCCGCGAATAGGTCGTGCACGTCTCACAGTCACAGCTCGCGTCCAGCGGCCCGTCGTCGGTGCGGTAGGCGGCATTGCGAATGTTCAAAGTGCCTTCCGGCGTGAAAGCCGAGCCGTTGCGCCCACCCCGCGTGGGCGCGACGCAGTCGAACAAATCCACACCACGCTCTACCGCGGCGACGAGATCCGCTGGAAACCCGACGCCCATAAGATAACGGGGCAGCGTAGCGGGCAGACGCGCCTCCAGCACGTCGATGGTCTCGTACATCTCGTCCTTGGGTTCGCCCACCGACAGACCGCCGATCGCGATCCCCGTCCACGGGCCCAGTTCCATCACTCGATCCAAAGATTCCGTACGAAGCGCGGGCAATGTGCCGCCTTGGAGAATCGGCCACAACGTCTGGCTGCCGTCGTGTATTCCATCAATGAGCTCCGAATGTTTTTTCTTGCAGCGCTCCAACCAGCGCAGCGTCCTCTCGAGCGCATCACGCGCAGTCGCTTCGTCCGCGCCGCCGGGGATGACGTGATCGAATGCCATCGCGATGTCGGAGCCCAAAGTCGCTTGAATCTCGATTGCGCGCTCCGGCGTCAGCTTGCGACGCCCGCCGTCCACGTGGCTCTGAAATTCGACGCCGTCTTCGTCGACTTTGCGAAAGCCCTCGAGCGAGAACACCTGAAAGCCACCGGAGTCCGTGAGCAGCGGCCGCTCCCACGCCATGAACTTGTGCAAACCGCCGAGTTGCGCGATCACATCTTCGCCGGGGCGGACGTGGAGGTGATAGGTGTTGGCGAGGACGATTTGCGCGCCAACGGCTTTGAGATCGGCAGGCGAGAGGGTGCGGACCGTGGCCTGCGTGCCGACGGGCATGAAAACGGGCGTCTCGACCGTGCCGTGCGGCAGGGTCAGCGAGCCCGAACGCGCGGCCCCCGATTGTCCGTCGATCCAAAAGTCGAACATCAGACTTGAAACCGTGATGGTATCACGGGCATAATGCTAGTCATGCTGTGCACTCGTTGTCAGCAGCGTGAAGCAGCGACGACTCCCGAGAAGCGCGCTCGCCTGGAGGAACGGCTGGGCACGGCATGGCCGTTTCCCGACGTCTGCACTGAGTGTCTGGTGGTGTTGTTGAAGGAGGATCCCGAGCTTCGGGCGCGCGCGCGTGCCTTCCAAAAGCACATGAACGCCAAGGTACTCCACGATTCGGTCGAAGGGTTGCGTTCCGCGGTGCTCGGTGTACTCAATCTTGCGGATCGGCTGGCAGCAAAGTTCTGATCAGACGATCGCCATCGCGTCGCCGTAACTGTAGAACCGGTATCCCTCCTTCACCGCCTCCCGGTAGGCCCCCATCACCCGATCATAGCCGCCAAACGCGCAGACGAGCATCAGTAGCGTCGAGCGGGGCAAATGGAAGTTTGTGATCAGATGGTTCACAATCTTGAAGTCGTACGGCGGGCGAATGAAGAGGCTCGTCTCACCCGCGCCTGGCCGCACCTGCCCGTCCGAGTCAGCGGCTGACTCCAACGCGCGCACGACCGTCGTCCCCACTGCCCACACCTTGGCCCGGTGATGATTGATCCCGCTTGCAGCGCCCGCCGCAATCTCGTACGCCTCCGGCTGCATCGTATGCTCGTCGAGATTATCGGTCTCGACCGGCTTGAACGTCCCTGGGCCGACGTGCAGGTCGATCGCCGTGACGAACGTGCGCTGCTCGTGCATGCGGGCGAGCAGATCGGTCGTGAAATGCAGACCTGCGGTCGGTGCGGCGACGCTGCCGTCGTGAGTGGCATAGACCGTCTGATAACGATCCTGGTCGGCTTTCGTGGGAGCGCGCTTGATGTAAGGCGGGAGCGGCACCTCGCCGTACTTCGCGAGCGTCGCGCTCGCGTCGAGTGCTCCGAGAAAACGTACGCGCCGAAGTCCGCCGCCCAACATCTCCAGAATCTCGACCGCGCTATCATCGCCGAACGTGACGCGGCGGCCAGGCTTGAGCTTGCCACCGGGATGTCCCATTGCCAGCCACGTGCCATCCTTGAGTTCCCGGACCAGCAGTAACTCGGCGACGCTTCCCGCTTCTCGTTTCCCGTGCAGCCGCGCCGGAATGACGCGCGACGTGTTGATGACGAGCAGGTCGCCGGGCGGAATGAGCTCGGGGAGATCTCGAAAATGGAGGTGGCGTGTCGCGCCGCCAGCGCGATCGAGCACCAGCAACCGGCTCGCCGATCGGTCGGGGAGCGGATGCTGCGCGATTTGCTCCGGAGGCAGGTTGTAGGCGAAGTCGGCGGTTCGATAACCCCGGGGCGTCGCCCCGGGGTCAGCCGCTCTGGGCGTGTTCGGTTCGGCTGACCCCGGGCCGGTGGCCCGGGGTTTATCCATCGAAGATGTTCGCCTGCTCGGTGGTTTTCGGTGGGGCAAATCCAAAGTGCCGGTACGCCGCCGGTGTTGCGACCCGCCCTCTCGGCGTGCGCGCGAGGAATCCCTGCTGCATCAGAAACGGCTCGTACACCTCCTCGAGCGTCCCAGGATCTTCGCCGACCGCCGCGGCGACTGTCTGCACACCAACAGGACCGCCGTCGAACATTTCGATGATGGCCTTCAGGATGCGCGCGTCCATGTCGTCGAGGCCGAACTCATCGACGTCGAGCCGCTTGAGGGCCTCGACCGCGACGGCCGCGGTGATCTTGCCGGCGGCGCGCACCTGCGCGTAGTCGCGCACTCGCTTCAGGAGGCGGTTGGCGACGCGCGGGGTGCCGCGGCTGCGGCGCGCGATCTCCGCGACGCCGGCCGCGTCCGCGGCGACGCCCAGAATGCCGGCCGAGCGGGTGATGATCTGGACCAGATCGTCGGGCGGATAGTAATGCAGGCGTTCGACCAGGCCGAAGCGCGCGCGTAGCGGCGGTGTCAGCAGACCAAAGCGCGTCGTGGCGCCGATCAGGGTGAAGCGCTCGAGCTGCATCGGGATCGTCTGGGCGTGCGGGCCGTCGGCGATGCGCACGTCCACGCGGAACTCCTCCATCGCCGGGTAGAGGAACTCCTCGAGCGCGGGCCGCAGGCGGTGCACTTCATCTATAAAGAAAATGTCGCCCGTCTTGAGGGACGTCAGCATGCCGACGAGGTCGCCGGGACGCTCGAGCACGGGGCCGGAGGTCGTACGGATGTTCACGTCCAGTTCCTTGGCCATGAGCAGCGCCAGGGTCGTCTTGCCGAGTCCCGGCGGTCCGAAGAAGAGGACGTGATCGAGCGGCTCCTTGCGCTGCTTCGCCGCATCGATGGCGATCTGGAGTGACTCCTTGACCTTGGCTTGTCCGACGAACTCGTCGAGCCGCGACGGGCGCAGCGCCGCGTCGGTGAGCCGCTCGCTGTCGAGGGCTTCAGGTGTCGTGATTTCGGAGCGCGCCATTATGTGCTCTTGGCTTGCGACTGCCAGCGAACGGGACGGTCACCCGCCTCGATCTCGTGGCGCGTATGGCATTGCAGACACACATCCTCGGCGCGTGTGACGCCCGCTGGCACGAGGCGCCGGTTGGTCGACCCGCAGCGCGTGCAGATCCATTCCGCGGTGACTTCAGCCGGGATGAAGGTCATCGGGTCGTGAGTATCTGCAGCGCTCGCCGCACCAGGGCCTCGGTTTCACCGCTTGCCTCGCTGCCATTCCCTGAAAGCGCCTGCCGGACGGCGCGGTCCGCCTCCGCCGTTGCGTACCCGAGCCGCTCCAGCGCCTTGAGCGCCGCCTCGGCGCCGGCGGGCACCTCGACAGCGGGCGCTTCGGTGAATTCCTCGACCTTTTCCCCCAACTCGAGCGCAAGGCGCTCGGCCGTCTTGCGGCCGATCCCACTCACGGAGGCCAGTAACGCGATGTTCTTCTCGCGCAGCGCCCGCGCGCCGCGCTCCACGCCGAGCGCCGACAGCAGCGCAATGCCGATTTTGGGGCCGACGCCGCTGACGCTCGTGAGCCGCTGGAAGAAGCGGCGCTCGGTTTCGTCGAGGAATCCGTACAGCGCCCAGCCGTCCTCACGCACGACCAGCTCGGTCGACAGTGTGACTTCGGCACCAGTCGCCGGTAAACGCTCCATCACGCCGAGCGGCACGACGACCTCATAGCCGACACCGCCGGGGGTCTCGACGACGACCCGGTCGGCGGACTTCGCGGCGATACGGCCGCGAACGTGCGCGATCATGTGGTTGCCCGATGTGGGGGCGCAGCATGCTGCGCCCCTACAGCGCGCATCCCGCGCAAAATGAACGTCAGCGCGGCGGCCACGCCGTCCGCTGCATCGGCGGGTTTCGGCGCGCTCTTCAATCGCAGGAGGTGGGCAACCATAGCGCCGACCTGATTCTTTCT
>WNGA01016838.1_pt1 | contig 18528 bp, 14 predicted proteins | sample 5400061 | NCBI WGS metagenome assembly WNGA01 (sample SAMN13153366, study PRJNA577476) | soil metagenome | isolation source: 100 cm soil or saprolite under grassland replicate 2 | place: USA:California | collected 2016-06-15 | reverse complement strand
CGTTGCCGATGTAGACGTACTTCAGGCCTTCCTCCTTGGCGACGGTGCAGTGCTTCTCGAGCGTCTCGACCGGCGTCCAAGGGAACTCCATCATCTTGTAGTCCGGATGGAACCGCAGGAAGTGGATCGGGGTGTCGGGACCGAGGTTGTCGTACACCCACTTCGAGAGCTTCCTCGCCGCGTTGAGATCGTCGCCGACCTGCGGGACGATGAGGTCCGTGATTTCGATATGGATCTTCTTCGTGTCCCGGGTATCGAGGAGCGTCTGGAAGATCGGGTCCGCGTTCGGGATATTGATGTACTTGCGGACGAAGTTCGTCTCGCCCGAGCCTTTGAAGTCCACGGTGACGCAGTCGAGGAACTTCGGCATCTCCGCGACGGTCTCCGGGGTATCGTAGCCGTTCGAGACGAAGATGTTGATGAGCCCCGCCTTCCGTGCCATCATGCCGATGTCCCGCGCGAACTCGATGAAGATTGTTGGCTGGTTATACGTGTAGGCGAGGCCTTGGCAACCCTGCTCGAGCGTCATGCGGACGACGTCCTGCGGCTCGACCTCGATGCCCTCGACCTTACGACGTTGGGATATGTCCGCATTCTGGCAGTTCGCGACCGCCATGAAGTTCGCCGTATAACTGTGGTCGTCATCCACTTCGATGTTGTAGACAGGGCCGACATAGTCGATCCGGGAAATCTCCCGGATTGGAATGAGCAGGTAGCCGTTCCGGCGCACAACGCGCGCTTCCGACGCTTGCCATTCGATTTCTTGCGGCGTCACCGCCACCTCGTCAACAAGAAGCCGCATCATGTGGTCATCTGAGCGATTGACCGTCCGACCCTCGATCTCGTAGTGTGGGGCATTGTGGGAGCGATACACTCTTGGCACTTCGCCCAGCGTCAATAGAATCTGGGCGACTCCATAGGTGAGGGCCGGGGAGACGGAAGTGCTGCCAAGGACGAATCCACCTTTGCCTTTGGTAACGTAGCCGTCCCCATTGAGGTATCCCGCGAGAAAGGCCTTCAACACTCGCCGGTTCGTCGATTGAAGGATGAAATCGGGGACACGTTTGGTCGCACTCGTGTCGCCGCAAGAACGGCGAAATATCGTCGCGAGGCCTGCGCCGGGAGCGATGACGGCGATTCGGTTCTTCTGTCGAACTCGACGTGGACGGACCCCAAAGACGTCTCTAAGGATCTTCTCCACTTCACGAATCCGAGCTTCCTCACTCGCGCCGAAACTGAACCACACGGATCCGCTGTTCGGCCGTCCGAGCGCCCAAGCGAGCGATCCTTCGGCGCAATAGTACCCGAACAGACGCGCAACACGCGGCGTAATATGGAGAAGTGCGGGCACCCCGAGTCCGCGCTCCGCGGTGCGCCGGATTCGGCCATGAACGATCTGTAGGTCGCCACCCTTGCGATATCTTGGTTGATTCTCGGAGCGCAGAAGCTTCTCGACGTCCAGAGGGTCTTCGCGAATCGGCTTCAGCAAAGGCACGGCGAGGAAATCGGCCACTCGGAGTTTTTGGGCCTCTACCTTGCTGACACTGCTGCCTCCGATGGAGGCAAACACCAAGTGGTCGGGCGTGCACTCGAATCCGGGCAGGTAGAATGGTCGAATTCGGAGAACCGGACCGGAATAGAGATGCTCAAAAGCCTTCCGGATTCGTCTCCAACGCCCCCGGTGGGTGAGGGCGCGTTGTTCGGAAACGAGTCGGACTTCCGGATTATTCGTTGATTGTGCGTCGCGAAAGAGCTCATCGATCGCGACGTGGCCGTCCTCGGTCAATACGCGGGTCCCTGGGAGGAAGCAGTATCGGCAATTGTGGGCGACAACCTGGCCCGCGACGTAGTTGTGGAAGGGAACACACTCGAAACTGTACACGTGCTCTCGGAGGGCTTCTGCCCGGACCGAACGGACTCTCGCCCATTCATACCGACTACTGCTGCCGGAGAAACTTCGCCACTCCTTCCAGAAGCGTGATGTTGCCCCCGGATGAATTGAGGCGGAATGATCCGGGATTGCGATTGAATTGCGGGGTGGGGTGATCCGAGCGGATGTTTCTCGGGAGATTAGGACCGCGTCCCCCGGGATAAGACTCTCCACTGGTCGCCATCCTGTAGGCGTTAGGACCGGATGCTCCCGGGTGGCGAAGAAAGGGTCCCGAAGGCCACTGACCGAAACACGAAACGTGGCGGCCCTCCGGTTGCCGGCGCTTGTGACGACGGCAGGGAGCGTGACTCCGTGGCCAGCGGCCAACGACTGCAAGGTGTCTCCTGCAACGATTTCCTCGACCGGTTTCGTGTCTCCATCGAGGAGCGAAATCGGGGTCCCCGCGGGGTGGCAAAGCCAGTTACACCCAGTCGTCGCGATGCTGAAAATCTTCGATCCCGGCCTCCAGTGCGAGACGGGTTTCTTCTCGATCGGGTCGACGTGGCCCGTAATGACGCGACCGTAGACGTAGAGCCAGAGCTTCCCCTCGTGAACGCCGCGGATTCCGCAAAGGCCTACCTGCCCTTCGCCAATCTTGCAGTACCGCGCGCACGCGGTGCACATGATCTTGTTCGTGCCCTCGACCGGCCTCCAGAGCTCCGCGACCTTGCCCATCGCCTTGCCCGGCGGCTCCCGGACATCGAGGATCTCCGGCTCCGAGATCATCGCCCGTACACTGACCCTTTCGGGTTAAAACCCTTTGGAAGGCGTTACCGAATCCCGGAGGGACGGAAGTGCTCCCAGCCCTTGTTCTGGAGCGGTTCCACGCCCGATTTCGTGACGAGGACGTTCCCTCCTGAGGCGGCGACCTTGCCGATCACCGTGAGCCGGTTCCGCTCCGATGGCTTCGCCTGGGCGTACCGCTCGAGGACGGTCTGGATCGCGTCCGCGCGGACCGTGGCGAGAAGCTCGTAGTCGCCGCCGTAGTACAGGAGCAGGTCCTTCGCGACGGCGGGCGGCAGGGACGCAAGTCCGCGGTACCTCGGGAGCGAGGCCTCGTCGACGTGGTACGAGAGGTGCGTCATCGCCGCCATCTGGGCGAGGCTCGACCCGAGGCCGTCGGAGATGTCCATGCAGCTCGTGACCGCGCCGGAGTCGGAGAAGAACATGCCGTCGGAGATCCGCGGATACGGCCGCAAGAGCTGGTTGAGCGCCTCCGTTCGCGCCGCCGACGGGTCCTGGAGGAGCCGCATCGCGTGGCCGGCTCGGCCGAGGTCCCCCGTGACGACGATCACGTCCCCGGTCCTCGCGCCGGTCCGCAGCAGGATGCGGTCCTTCCGCACGCGGCCGACCGCCGTGCCGGCGATCGAGATCGCGTCCGCCTCCTTCGTGTCGCCGCCGAGGACCGCGATGCCGAACTCCCGCGCGCACTCCTCCATGCCCTGTGCCAGCCCCCGCAGGAATTCGACGTCCGTCGAGGCGGGCATCGAGAGCGCCGCGACGAAGCCGAGCGGCCGCGCGCCGGCGGCGGCGATGTCGCTCAGGTTCACGGCGGTCGCATACCAGCCGATCTGCGGCGGCGTCGCGCCCGGCGGGATGTGCGTCTTGGCGTTCACGACGTCCGTCGTGACGACCAGGTAGTCGTCCCCCCACTCGACCGCGCCGCAGTCGTGGCCCAGGCCGATCGGCTGGCCGCGGTCGTAGATCCGCGCGAGGACCTCGATCGCGCCGCGCTCACCGATGTCGGAGAGCTTCGCCACGGCGTCCGCATGCGGGCGGCAATAAAGAAGGCTATGGGCGCGGGGGATGCCGCGCCCGGGTTCACTCTTTCTCGGGCGGCGGAGGCGGCGTCTTCATCCGGCGCCAGAAGTATGTCGCGAAGACGAGCACCGCGACGACGATTACGATCGAGCCGACGATCACGAGGACCGTGTTGTCTCCGCCGAACAGCCCCGGGCCCTCCGCGGCCAAGATCGTGATGTTGCCCCACATGGTCGAGAGGTCGTCGCCGGCGCCGGCCGTGCGATCGCTCCGGTACCGGTACGTCCCGGTCACATTCGAGACGGTGAAGTTCCACAGCACCGCGGTCCCGAAGATCGGCGACGTCGGTTCCGTGCCGCTCGAGACGTTGTTGCCGTTATAGTCGATGAACCACCGGTGGGCGAACGTGTCGTTCGCGGTCAGGTTCAGCGTCACGTTGTCGCCGACGTGGACGGTCAGCGCCGGACCTGGGCTGGTGATGCTCGTGTTCGTGAAGCCCCAGCCTTCGGCTCGGCTGCCAAAGAGGGAAATGTTCACGTCCGCCGCGGCCACGTGCGGCGCCGCGAAGGACACGGCCGCCAGGCCGCAGACCAGGCTCACGAGGAACACGAGTGTCTTGTGGGCGTACGACATCAAGGACCCCATCCGTCGCCGCCGCACCTGGGTATGCACACATAAATGCATCGGTCCGATAATCATGAGGCCCGCCACAAAGGCGCATTAGGCCGCAATTGCGCGTTCCAAGGGAGGCGGCGCGCCTTTCCGCCTCCGATTCGGAGGACCTGGGCGACTGGGTGCGTCAATGGAGCGCCTTCTTCCGAGAGCTCAGCCACGCATCGCACTTGATCAAGACCGCCTCCGTGACGGGCCGTCCCTTCGCGTCCTCGAGGCGGTGGTCGGCGCCCGCCAGGATCTCGAGGTTCAGGTGCGGCAGCGCGTCGACGAGTTCCTCCAAGGCCGGCAAGTCGGTCCGTTCCGATTCGAACCCCACGAGGATGAGCGTCGGGATCTGGAACTCCTCGAGTCGCTGCAACGCCATCCGTCGTTCCGGCTGTCCGGTGTAGCTGAGCCCGAGGAGGATCGCCCCCGCCACCGTCTCATCCGTCGCGGCGGCGACGGTCGCCCACGCGCCGACCCCTCGGCCTGCGACGAACACGACGTCCGTGCCGGAAGACCTCCGCGCGTACGCGATCGCCTCCCGCAAGTCCGCGATTTCGTCGGCGTGGTCCGTGGACGGCTCCGCGCCCCTCTCCCGGAACGCGAAGTTGAAACGGAGGGTCCAGAGCCCCTCCTCGGCCGCACGGCCGGCGAGCGCGGCGACGAGGGGCGTGTCCATGCCTTCGTGCCGGCCGTGGCACAGCACGAGGGCGCCCCAGGCCGGACCCGTTGCCTCCCGCACTCGGCCGTTCAGGCTGTCGGTCGCGCCTTCGAATCGGACGTCCGTCTCCGATGCCATGTAGCGATGCCTACCGGCTCATCGTCCCAGGGCGGATAAGCTTCGCCCGTCGGGCTCGACCGGGGAGACCGGACGCGCCTTCGCGCGGCTAACGGCCGCCACGAAGAAGCTGCGGCTCCATGATCTCGTCGATCATGTGGTCGATCATCTCGTCCGTGACGTCGTTCGGAGCGGCGAGTTCGTCTTCCGCATCCGATTCCGGCTCGGGCTCGGACCGCGTCTCGGGCTCTCGCCCGGAGCGCCTCCGAAGCAGGGCGACCGCCAGGAGGAGTCCCCCGACCCCCGCGACGACCGCGAGGAGGGCCACGTCGCTGCCCACCGCTCCGATCGTCGCGAGGACGTCGGCCGTGTTCTCCCAGAGGCAGACGAGGCACGCGCCCGGACCGCGACCGCGGCCGGTCGCACTCGCGAGCGTGCGCCCGATCGGACTGTCGGAGACCCCGGACCAGTTCGGGACCTCGTCCGACGCTTTCAGCGCGAACCAGTACCTCGTGCCCCGTTGCAGTCCGCTCAGCGTGAGCTGTTCCAGCGACCCGGCGGCCTTGGGGAACGGGACGTCCACGTGGACCGCGAGAGGGAAGTTCGCCTCCGTGATCGGGCCCGACGTGCTGTAGCGGAAGTCGTACCGCGTCGCGGTGCCGCTCATGCCGTCGTCGCCGGGCGCGGTCCACCGGAGGACGACCGAGGTCCGACTCACGGAGGAAACCACGACGTCCCTGATCGTTGCAGGGGGCGTCGTGTCCCTCGCCAGCGCGGTCACCGGGACGGAGTCCGCCTGCACGGCGGTCAGGCCGCCGTTGTCCGTCACGGTCAGCGTGGCGGTGTACCGGCCGGCAACGCCGTACGCGTGGGCGGCCATGCGACCGTTGCCGGTCCCGCCGTCCCCGAAGTTCCAGACGTACGAGGCGATCGTCCCGTCCGGATCGTACGAGGACGATCCGTTGAACGTCACGGTCTGGAGTGCCTGCGGTGCGGAGGGGGAGAAGACGGAGGACGCGACGGGCGGAAGGTTCCCGGCCGCGCCCGGGACCGCGGACGGGCTGTTCGACGACGTCGACCAGTTCGGCACCTCGTCCGATGTCTCGAGGGCGAACCAGTAGGTCGTGCCTTGCTGCAACCCGGGGATTGTCGCTTCCTCGGTCGTGCCGGGCGCATGCGGGAAGTACGTAAGCTCGTGGTGGATGGCGGCCCAGAAGTTCGACGGCGTGATCGCGCCGGCCGTGGCGTACCGGAAGTCGTACCACGTTGCGTTGCCGGTCGTGCCGTCGTCACCCGGCGCCGTCCACTGGAGCGTGACAAAGGATTGGTTCACCGAGGTGACGCGCAAGTCCGCCACAACCGCGGGCGGGGTCGTGTCGTTCGGGGGCGGAGGGGGAGGCGGAGGCGGCGGGGTGCCTCCGGGCGGATAGTCCGGCAGGGCGCCCAAATACGGATAGTCCGCGTACGCGCCTTTGCCGTTGTCGACGAACACCATCGTCGACAACGCGGGCATGCCCGCGGCCCGGGCGTGCTCCGAGTACCACGGCCAGTATCCGTATCCGAGCGGGCTCGGGCCCGGCCACGCGTTGTAGCCGACCTCGCCCTCGTAGTGCGGTCGGCCGAGCGCCCGCTGCCAGTCGTGCTCCCAGTCGATCAGGTACTGGTCCTCCGCGGTCCCGTACGTGTGATGGTGGGACACGTCGAGGCCGGGGATGTCGTTGAAGAAGAAGTGGTACGTCCACCCGAACGCGGGCACGCCGGGGAAGAGGTTCCAGCCGCCCAGGCCCATCGTGATCAGGTGGTGCGTGCTGTTCGGTTTGACGTCCGCGATGTACGTGCTCGCCCACGCCTGGAAGCCGTCGATCCCGCCGACCGACGCCCAGTAGACGTCGTTGTCGACGTCGGGTTCGTTCCACACGTCCCACATCGCGATCTGCGATTCGTTGTCGTACCGGTCCATGATCGCCCGCACGACCTCGACCTGGTGCGCATAGCGGACGTCCGAGGTGTCGAAGAACCGGTTGTCCTTGTTCGTCGCGAAGTGCCCGAGGACCGGCACGAGGTAGACGCCCGAGCGGTTCGCCCAGTAGATCATCCGATCGAAGATGTTCCAGAACGTCGTCGGATCGCTCTTCCAGGCGTTGTACGTCCCTTCGGGATTCCACGAGTGGTCGGCGACCCAGATCCGGAGGAGGTTCACCTTCGGATTCGTCGGCGTCCCGGCGACCTCGTTGAAGTGAAGGAAGTACCGGAAGTATTCCCGCCACAGCGAATCGGCATCCGTCACCCCGCCGATCTGCCCGCCGGAGTCGGGGAAGAGGCCGTTCTTGCCCCACGCGCCCGGATCCGCCGGGCCCCAGAGGCCGGACGCGATCATCGCGTAGATGAACGGATATTGATCATCGACTCCGAACAGCTGGATCGGGGCGCCATTGCGCATGAGATCGGAGCCGCTCGCGTAGACGAAGCCGGCGGGCCCGACCGGTTGCGGGACGTACGCGGGCACGGTCACAATCGGCGAGAGCGTCGATCCGATCCGCGTCTGGACCGTCGCGTTATCCGAGACGGGGACGCCGAGGAACCAGTATTGCCCGATCCACGTGACGATGCCGCTGACGGCGACCTGGCCGTTCACCAAGACGTCAATCTGCTCGTTCACCCCATCCGTCACGCCGAGCGCGCTCGCGTCGGCGCTCCCGGTCCGCACGACGTGGATCGACAGCGTCGTCGCGAGGGGCGAGAGCTTGGCGCCCGATGGCGGAAGCGTCCCGCCCATCGAACTCTGGATCAGGAGGAGGACGACCGCCGAAATCAGGAGCAGGCGCGCCCCGAGGGAACGCGCCGATCGACCCGCGGTCCGGTTGATTCCATTCGCACGGAGCTGCGGTTCCGAACGTTCATGGGATTCGGTCACGACGTTCGCGGCCGCACCGGCCGCTTCGTGACATCATGCCTCCCTCCCGCGAATCGCAACTGATTGCTGTATCCGGCATTCAGTTCTAGTTATGAGTTTCAGAACGTCCCTTCCCTGGTCGCCGGTCGTGCGTGCGATTGGCGCGGCGCACTCACGAAGTCCCCGAGGAACGTCGTATGGACGGAAGCGCTTCCCTTCCATGGACGCGGTCCCGCAATCTTTTCAAACCCCTTCGCCTTCGTCCCCCTTCGCGCGGTGCTAGTCTAGTCTGGTTAGGACATAGCCTTGCCAAGGCTATAAGGCGGGTTCAAATCCCGCGCACCGCACTCGCCCCTACGCGCCGCGACCGCCGCTCACGAGATACGCGATTCCGAAGCCCGCGATCGCGGAGGCGATCCCGATGACCGCCATCTGCACGCCGCTGCGTGTCGGTCGCCCGATGGTCGTCCTCGCCTTCCACCAGCCGATCGCGAACAACGCCGCGGTGCTGACGACCAAGGAGACGACGATTCCCAGGAGGATATCCGCCCCGATCACGAGGAACGGGATGAGCGGGATGAGCGAGCCGAGGATCGCGGCGAACCCGACGAGGATCGCGCTCTTCCGCGCCTGCGTCGGGTCCACGGGCGCGAGGTTGAGCCGACCTCGCTGAGGTAGTGATCCCGCCGCGCGAGCGTCGACGTGTACGCGACCGCGCCCATCGAGATCGATTCGGCGAACGTCGCGGCGAGCCCGCCTGCCAGGATGATCGTGAGTGGCTCGGCGACTCCGAGGCTCCGTGCGGACACGGCAACGCCGAGGATCACCCCGAGGACGTTCACGAGCCCATCTTGACTGCCGAGGATGAAATCCGACAACAGGCCGGGCTGCGCGTGTTTCTCCGCGAGCGCGTCTTCCTCGATCTTCCGCCAGAACGCGAATCGCGTCGCCAAGCGCCTCGCCCGCGCGGCCCAAAGAGCCGCTTGGATTTGACCGTTGCGCTCCGCAAGAGGAAGTGGCGCCGGCATCCGGGCCACGATGTCCGACCGATCCGGCGTGGCGCGCGAAGGTATTTCTAAGCCACCCTAGATGCGTCGCACTCGATGGCGGCTGCGGGCACCTCGTCTCTCCTGGATGCGATCGAATCCGCGGTCGGCGCGTCGCGGCCGCGGGAGGCGGTCGATGCGGCGGTCAAGGGACTCGTCGCGAAGACACCCGCTCTCGAGGTGATCCGCGCCGCGGCTCGAGGCGCGGCCCCGCGGTACGACGGCCTCGCGCCTCGCGGCCTCGCCGTGCTCGCCGGGGTCGCCAATCTGTTCCCGCTGACTCAGCCGCGCTTCCATCCGCTGCCGACGCTTCAGGGGATCACGTTCATTGCCGCCGAGAAGAAGGCCTCCGCACCGGCGAAGGCGCCCCTCATCGTCTCCGGGGAAATCACGCACCTCGGTCGGTCCTTCCTCTTTGCCGTCCGTGCCGGCGACCTAGCGGAGGCGGAATCGATCTTCCTCGGCATGATTGACGAGGGCTGGGAGCGGAAGATGGCGGGCGACATGCTCTTCCGCGCCGCGGTTGAAGACATGGGCGAAGCGGGCCGGAAGTTCTTCCTCGCGGTGAAGGCATGGCAGCTCGCCCGATCGCTCGGCTTCCGCGACGCGCGGACGATCCTGCGGCCCGCGGTCCAGTACCTTGTGAAGAGCCCCCGCGACCGCACGCCGTACGACTCGATCATGTCCGTCCTCGGGAAGGAATGGGTCGATCTCGAGGCCCTCGCGGGCGGCGGCCGTCCGCTCGATGACCCCGGCCGGACTCGAGTGGCCGCGATTGCCTCCGCCCTTGATCCTGCCGCATGCGTCCAGGCGACGCTCGCGACCCTGCACGACGGATACGCCGCCACGTCGATCACGGAAGGCTTGGCGGTCGAGGCCGCGAAGCGCGTCATCGCCTCCCGCGGGTACGACGTCGGCACGGCGCGCGCCCTGATGTTTGTCCACGCGGCCCGCTTCGTCCTCGGGTTCAGCCGCACGCCGGAGAGACTCTATTCGCTCTTCCAGGCGGCCCTCCGTGTCCGCTCTCCCGTGCCGACGATTGGCACCCCATCAGGAGCGGACGCCCCGGGGGAAGGCGAGGCGCTGTGCCACCTCGCGGGCGAGTTCGACGCGCGCAATCCAACCGCGGCCGTCGCGCGAACCCGCTCGTACGTCGCGCGCGGATATTCCGCCGCCCGGCTGACGGACGTCCTCGCGAACTACGCCGCGCGGGACTCGGCGATCGCGAACGACGGGATCAACCTCCTCCTCGCGGACGTCTGCACGACGGAGTTCCTCGCGACGAGGGCGCCGGAGGTCGCGATGGCGCTCGCGAAGATGATCGCCGCCTCGCCGAAAGACCAGGCCGCGTACGCCGCGTGGACGCCGGTCCTGGCGGTGTGATCACTTCTTGTTCAGTTCCTGACCGATCAGCGCGAAGTGGGCGAGGAGCGCCTCGAGCTGGATGCGCTCGTTGCTGCCTTCGATGAGCCGGAAGTCCGTTTCCCCGATCCGATCGAGCAGGCGGACCTTGTACTCGTCGGGGACGTTCATGTCGAACACGGACCGATGCAGTTGCCGGAGGACGTCCTCTCCCGAGACGCCGTATTCGATGAGCAGCCGGTCGAGCACTTCGCGGGCCCGGAGGAAGTCGCCGGTCAGCGCCTTCTCGATGAGTTGCTTCACTTCTTCCGGCTTGATCGTGCTCGCGACCTTGTACAGGACGTCCGCATCGATCGTCGAGCCGAGGGCCGCCGCCACCTGGAGGGAATTCACGGCGCGGCGCATGTCTCCTTCCGCGATGTAGATGAGTGCGTCCATCCCATCGTCCGTGATCTTGAGCTTCTCCGCCTTCGCGATGCGCCCGAGGTATTCGCGGATCGCGTCGGGCCGGAGCGGCCGGAACCGGAACACGGCGGTGCGAGACTGGATCGGTTCGATGAGCCGCGACGAGTAGTTCGCGGACAGGATGAACCGCGAAGTCTTCGAGTACGTCTCCATCGTCCGGCGCAACGCGGCCTGCGCGTCCGCGGTCAGGTTGTCCGCCTCGTCGAGGAAGATAATCTTGAACGACGTGCCGCCGAACGGCGCGATGCGCGCGATCCCTTTGATTTTCGATCGGACCACATCGATGCCACGTTCGTCGCTGCTGTTCAGCTCGTAGTAGTTCTGCTTCCACTCCGGGCCATACATGTCGCGCGCCAGGGCGATGGCGCACGTCGTCTTGCCGGTGCCCGCGGGTCCGGCGAACAGGAGGTGCGGCAAGTTCGCCGCCTTGGCATAGGATTGAAGCCGTTCGACGATGTCGTCCTGTCCGACGACCTCGCCCAGGGTCTTCGGTCGATACTTCTCGACCCAGATCTCCTTCATCGCTCCCCCGACGCGCCGAATCCGGCGCAGGCGTAATAAGGCTTTGGCGGGGGGTCGCGGAACCTACGTCAGGGAGAGGTCCAGGAACTGCAGGACCGCGCCGATCGGGTTGATGAGCGTCGTCGTCTCGCCGCCCGCGAAGAGGAGTCCGACGCTCCGGTTCCGTTCGTCGACGACGAGGGACCCGCTGTCGCCGCCTCGCGACAGGATATCGCTCACGATCTGCTGGCGGAAGATCGCGGTCTTCCCGCCGTAGTCGACCTCAACGACCGCGTCGAGCGCCGAGATCCGACCCTCCGTGGTCGAGGTCGTGCGGCCGCTCTTGCGGACCCGCATGCCGATCGATGCGTCGACCGTGCCGGCGACGCGGCCGATGCCGAGGATCTCCGCGGCGACAACGTCCGCCGAGATCGGCTCCGCGATCGCGGCGTCGACCAGGTTCGCCCTCCCGCTCGGGAGCCGCTTGAGCCCGAGGCCCGCGGCCGCGAGCGCCGGGCCGAGCGCCCGTTCCAGGAGCCGACCGACCGCGCCGAGACGCCGCTCCTTGAATTGAATGGGCACGAAGTCCGTCAGCCGGCCGATCGCGTCTTGGGTGCGGCCTCCGTCCGCGGGGCCGGGTTGCAGGATCAGGTCGCCCGGATGCCCGTCGTTCGCATTCGCCAGGACGTGGTTGTTCGACAGGATCACCGGACGGCCCCGGCGGTGCGCTGTCGCCCCGAGCGTCCCGGCCGTGATGAGGAAGTGGCCGATGCTCACGCCGCCCGGCGCGGGTCGGATCTTCCGGGTGCGGTCTATAGCCTTCGGCTCGAGGAGGCGCAGGGCGTGGAAGCGTCCCGTCTCGACGACGTCGGTGTGGATGCCGCCGAGGTCCCGCGGGACGATGTCCCGCCTCCGGAGCTGGTCCTCCGGCCGCTTCCGCTCGACGAAGACCACGACGCATCGCTCCCCCGTCTCGCGGCCCCCGATGACCTTGTTCCCGACCGCCACGCCGACGACGTTCGCCCGCGCGAAGAGCGCGGCCTCGAAGCTCGACTTCGCCGCGTCGACGCCGTCCCGCGGCATGCCTCACTCCTTCCGCTCGAACGCGCTGATTTCGAGGAGGCCCTCGCCGAGCTTGCCGCCCGCCGTCGTGCCGGCGACCCGGACGACCATGTTCGAGACGAATCCGAGGAACACCCCGATGCCGTAGTACGCGAGCAGGTCGCGGGCGTACAGGAAGGAGAGCATGCTCACGCCGAATACGACCGCGATGAACGCGGCGAAGGCGCCCCACTGCACCCGGTACCGCCGGACGGCGAAGAGGAGGAACCATCCGAGGACGACGCCCATGAGCAGGAGCCCGAGCTGGTTGATGTCCGTCTCGTTCCCTCCGGGAAGAGGGACCACATCCCGACCATCGCAAATAAAGCAACCGCGGCGGTTCTCAAGCGACATAACCAGGGCCCGAGGGATTCCGCCAAAAGGCTCAACTACCCCGTGCTCCGATGCCCGCGCGGAGGGGAGTTGCCCTGTCCGCGCCGAACTTCTGTCCCGCGTGCGGGTCCGCGAACGCGCCGTCCAACAACTTCTGCCTCAACTGCGGCACTCGCCTGGTCCTGACGAGCACCGCTCCCCTTCCGCCCTCGTATCCGCCTCCGTACGCGCCGGCGTATCCGCCGGCCGCGTATCCGCAGCCCGCATATCCGCCGGCCTACCCGATGCCCGTCCCGCCGGCGTACCCGGGCGGCTATCCTCCGTCCGCTTGGGGTCCCCCGATGCGCGGCAGCCGGGCGGGCGACATCCTCTCGGGCACGTTCGAAGTCTGGTCGAAGGACCTCGCGTCGTACTTCGTCGTGTACCTCGTGCTGGCCGCGGTCACGGGGGTGATTGGCGGCGCGCTCTCCCTCGCCCTGCTCAACACCTTTGGGGTGGGCGGGGTGATCCCGGGGACTCCGTCCGGCGCCGTCCCGAGCGGCACGAGCCTGCTGTCCCTCCTGCTCTATGCGGCAGCGGCGATCGTCGCGTCCGCGATCCTGAGCAGCATCGTTGCCGGGGGCATGACCGAGTTCGCGGTGCGCCGGTTCCGCGGCGAATCGATGTCCGTCAACGACGCCCTGCGTCGAGGGATCCAGCGGTTCCTGAGCATCCTCGGCGCGAACATCCTCCTCACGTTGATCCTCCTCGCCCTCGTCGTCGTGCCGCTGGTCCTCCTCCTCGCGCTGGTCCTCGCCGCCGCGAGCGGCGGGGGGACGTTCTCCGGCGCCGGGATCGCGCTGGTCTGCGGTCTCCTTGGTGCTCTCGCGATGGGCGGCATCCTCGCGATTTACGTGTTCGTGGCCATGAGCCTCTACGCGCCCGCGATCATGATCGAGGGCGCCGGTGCGGTGGACGGGTTGAAGCGGAGTTGGGCGCTCACGAAGGGCCATCGGCTCTCCCTGTTTGGCGCGATCTTCGTGGTGGGCCTCCTCTCTGCCGTCGTCACGACCGCCATCACCTTTCCCGCGGGGCTGGCCGACCTTTGGGTCGTGTCGCTCGTGGCCAGCGCCCTCGCGAGCGCGATCGTGGCCCCGTGGGCGGTCATCCTCGCGGCCGTCGCGTACGACCTCATCGTCCGCCCGTTCCCGTCCATGGGGACGGCACCGCCCGCCGTTCCGGTGACCCCGCCTGCCGGGCCGGCCCCGCCGACGGCTCCGATGCCACCGGCGCCGCCGAGGCAGCCGCCCGGCGCGTGAAGTCTTAAACCCCGCCGCCCTTTCGACGACGCGTGACCTGTGACCGCTGCGGCGCCCCATCGGTCGAGTGGATCCGGTACAGCGGCGAGCACCTCTGTCGCGATCACTTCCTCGAGTTCGTCGAACGACGCACGAAGCGTGAGCTGCGATCCCAGGTGGACTTCCGCAGCGGCGAGCGAGTCGCCGTCGGGATGAGCGGCGGGAAGGACTCGAGCGCCACGGCCTTCCTGCTCGCGAAGTTCCTGGGGGATCGTCGCGACGTCGAACTGATCGGGATCACGATCGACGAGGGGATCGCCTCGTACCGGCCGGAGGGGATCGAGCGCGCACGGCGGCTCTGCATGAAGCTCGGGATCGAACATCAGGTGCTCGCCTATGAGGAGACCGTGGGTCAGGGAATGGATGAGGTCGTCGCGCTGGACCCGCAGACGATACCGTGCAGCTACTGCGGTCCCTTTCGCCGCCACGCCCTGAACCGAGCGGCCCGAGATGTCCACGCGGACTACGTGGCCACGGGCCTGAACCTCGACGACACGGCCCAGTCGATCCTGATGAACATCGCCCGCGGGGACGTCGAGAAGCTCGCTCGACTCGGGCCCCACGAAGTCCGCCAGCCCGGCCTCGTGCCCCGGATCCAGCCGCTGCGCATGATCCCGGAGAAGGAGGTCTACCTGTACGCGATGCTCCGCGGGATCGAATTCCACGATGCGACGTGCCCGTATGCGGAGAGAGCTCAGCGGGGCCGCTTCCGCGACATCGTGCATCGGCTCGAGGAGGAGAGCCCGGGGACTCGCCATGCGATCGTCCGGGGCTACGACGAGTTGCGGCCGCTCCTCCACGAGAAGTACCCGCCGGCTGCGCTGAACGCGTGCGCGCGATGCGGCGAGCCGACCGTCCACGCGGTGTGCAAGGCGTGCGAACTGCGCGAACGGGTCGGCATCAAGTCGTTCGTGACAGAAACCTAGAGAGTCAACAGCAGGGGTCGAGCGGGTCCGAGCCGGCGACATACGTCGAATCGATCCGCACTTCGAGGAGCGCGTCGCCGAGCGGTACACGATTGACGTCGTCCCGCGCCCCGTCCCGGTCCGTGTCCGCGAGGACGGGGCTCGTGCCTTTCGTCGCGTATTCGTTGTCCGCGAGTGTGTCTCCGACCGCCTCGATGTCCATATTCCATCATTCACGGAGTTGTGACCGCAGATTGCGGCGCGCGAAGACTGCCGAGAATGTCTTCCAAATGCCGAGCACGAAGGTCGCTGCGACCAGTATCACGACGATAGCCAGGCTTGTCGGATCCGTCTGCAACTTTCGCATTTCCAGAGGATCCCAACCCGTCCCATAGAATGTGTTCAGAAAGTCGGCAAGCGAGGCTATCCCAATTCCGAACATCAGGAGAACGAATACCAAGCTGTACCTCACGCGGAATCGCAGCTCTGCGATCCGCTTCTCCTGATCGGTCGTGAGTTGGGTCAAGTCATCACCCCAGTCTTGCGACCGACAAACCTCCCATCGCCACAGAGGTAATTGCGAGGGCTAGTGCCACGTAGTAGACTAAGGGGGCAATCGTTTTGAGGCGAGCACCGAGAGCGACCCTGATGAACCCGAGCAATGTGAGTGCAAAGCCAACCCCCGTGCCAACTAGGCCAGCCGGACCTTGCAGTTGGGGTGATACAACAAACAGGATTAGCCCGGTAATCGACAAGAGCATAGACTCCGCTATCGCGGATATGCCGACAGGGTCATCTAGCACAAAATAACGGACCAGGATTATCAGTACCGTAATCGCGAATCGGCCAAAGGTAAGCGGGGCCCGGGTGTCCCACCAGGCGGTTACGGGAATATAATCGACCACGAACTCGGGGATGAAGTCGACATTGTCTGGGGAATTGCCGGTATCCGCATTACTTATTGGGAAGAGGCCAACAGCGACCGCTCCGAGGATAAGTCCCATCGCCACGCTCGTGACCAACGGTACGACGAGACCCGCGAGCGCGGTTATGGGCTTCGCCGCAACATCGACGGTCAGAAGGGCAATTGCAAGCGCCAAGAACAAGAGGAAGGTTCCTCCTAGGAGGAGCCCAGTAACGATTTGCGCCGCGCGGTCAGCATGTTCGTCGGGACTTGGATTTGTCCCTTGAAGCTCGACCGTCGCGGCTTGAACGGTGGCCCGCACGCTTGCCAGATACTGCTCGATGGCGTCCAGCACCGGCTTGAAAAGGGTTTTCAGCAGATTTGTCACATAGGCGACTACCCAGTCAAGTACCTGCCCAAGCACCTTCCCCGCCGCCTGCACCGCGCTCGCGACGGCCTGCGCGGCTCCGACGATCCCATTCCAGATCCACGTCGGCGTCGCGCCGCAGTTCGGCGCCGCGCAGAAGCGGTACGACACGGACGGCGTGTTGATCGGCGGACTGTACGTGGCTAGGCGGACGGCTTCGTCGGGCAGGTTCAGTAGGAGCAGTTCGTCCGTCACGTCGATCAGTTGATACGCCGTCCCCCCGGAGGCGTTCGACGTCATGAGCCCCTCGAGGTACGTCAGGCCGTTGAAGCCCCATGTGATCGAGATGTTCACGCCCACGATGGAGTGCATGGCGTCCGACGCCGGGCCGGACGGCCCGTTGAAGCTCACCGTGGCACCGCCGAGGACCGCATCGCCCTGGGACGCATCGGGATCCTTCAAAATCGCATACAGCTTCGTGTCGAAGAACGCAGACCGGGGGAGGAGGTGGGTCCAGAGGAACGTGTCGCTGCCCCGGCGGTAGTCCGTGATGTTCGCCAGGACGGCGACGAACCGCGGCTCGCCCACGTAGCGATACGCGAGGAGTGGGCGATCCGAATTCCTCACTTCGCGTACGTCTAAGGATACCCGCGCCAAGCGAACCACGGCGTCGATTCTTCCTTGAACGATCACTCGATGTTGTTAGGTAGACCCTGAATATACCTTCTGCTCGCATAGCTCCGCAGGGAGTTGTTGCAGTAATTCTCGAGCGACGGAACCATCAAGACCGCCTACGACGAATCGACGGCCGTTCTGCAAGAAGAGGTGGAGCGTGTAATAGCGCCGGTTCCAGTCCACAGCCATGTACCGTGGCAGAACGTAGAAGACCGCTCTGGCAATCATCTCGAACGGAATTGCCTTCTGTCGCAGCGGCCATTGAACATGCAGTGCCCGGCCCGCGACCCCTATTCGCATAGGCTGCAGTCTAAGCAATACGGCCGTCCCCAGACCGATGATTACGATTCCCCCCAGCCATGTCTCGGTCGGAGGAGCCCCAATCAGGGGGATGAGGACAGCCAATCCTGCGAGCCCTGCAACGGCGAGCGCGAGCGAACCAATCGTCGCGACGCGAACAGGTCGTCGATTCTCCAACCATCTCGGTTCATTCATCGGCGTCACGCCTTGAGAAGATGTGCAATGGATGCCGCAATGCCGGCGTAGGCGAACACCGCAAGGAGTGCGCTCAGGAAAGCTCCTGCTACGTTGAACGGATAGATGGGGGTCGTTACAGCTTCGAGCATGCCATAGCCAGCGACGAGCAGACTGAGGCTGGCTAGGGTCAGTGCAACAGAGGCACCGGCGTCGCTCGGATACGCTCCTAATACACCGTCCATGACTAGGGCGGCCAAGGCTATTGCCCAGCCGATCGCGGGCACCACGATGGGCTTCAGCGGGCCGGTGGCATGGGCTGCGGGGATGGCAACGAGGGTGAACTTTGTAACCCAGGCGGCAACGGCATCAATCAGGACGATATTCCCATTCACTTGATTACCGAAATCCAAAGTGAATTTGGTCAAAACTGAACCCAATGATTGCAGGCTCGACCAAGTGAGTCCGCCTAGTCGAACGAAGGCCTCCCCCGCGAGTTGTCCTCCGGCCTCGATCTCTGGGGCCAATGGAGACACGAGGATTGTAAAGACGATGATCGTGAAGGCGGCCCCGATCACACCCGCTGCGAGGGGGTTTGAATCGAGGAGCAGCGCGATGAAAGCCCCAATCACGAGCACCGCACCCGCAAACACCATGCCGGCCACCAAAAAGGCTTCTGTTTTCTTCATGCGTTCGTCCAGGAGCGGGTCGGGAGCTTGCGCGGAGAGCGCCGAGACCTCCCCCGGGGCGCTAGACGAACCGAGGCCGAGCGCAGAGACTAGGTCACGGGCGTTGTCGATCAGCGGACCCAGCAGAGGTGAGAGTAGTGGGCTGAAAGCCGTCCTCAGCATCGACAAGACCCATTCGAACACCCAATCGACCATCTGTTCTAGGGCCTCTCCCGCCGCCTGCACCGCGCTCGCGACGGCCTGCGCGGCTCCGACGATCCCATTCCAGATCCACGCGCCGAACTGAGCGATCACGTTCGCGACTTGCACCATGAGGTTGTACGTCGCGATCAGCGCCGAGACGACGTACT
>WNGA01017494.1_pt1 | contig 18537 bp, 18 predicted proteins | sample 5400061 | NCBI WGS metagenome assembly WNGA01 (sample SAMN13153366, study PRJNA577476) | soil metagenome | isolation source: 100 cm soil or saprolite under grassland replicate 2 | place: USA:California | collected 2016-06-15 | reverse complement strand
GGCACACGTACTTGATAAAGCGGCCCAAGTTCGCTTGCCTCCGCGAGTGTCTTTACTTCGCCGTTTGTAAACCAAAACCGCAATCCTTGCTTCGCGAGATGCGATTCGTTGAGATATTGCGTCAACCCCAGCACTCGGCCCATGAAATATGCACTGACCTCCACGGTTGCTTCGCCGACGCGCCGCGAAAGTCTTGTCGATTTTTCCAGGATCAATATGCGAATTCCCGGGTTCTGCCGCAATAGCAGCGTTGCTGTTGCTCCCCCGGAAAGCGCGCCTCCCATGATTACAACGTCATAAAAGTCCATATCATTGGACTGAGGTGGATTCATATGGGCTTCCATTGTCCGAACAGATAGTTTTCTTGGTCGTGCGTTATTACGTCAAGTGCGCAATTGATTAGCAACCGAGTTGGAGAATATGTGAGAAAACAATGTCGACCTTGTCCGATTCAGCCTCATTCCGCTAACATCCACGCTGCACAGATCCAGCCATGAACAACGTACATCTTGCGATCCAGTTTTTTATTCAGCTTGCTGTTATCCTTTTGTTCTGCCGTTTGGTGGGCGCGATTGCTTTGCGCCTCGGCCAACCGCAAGTCGTAGCGGAAATGCTCGCCGGTGTGCTTCTCGGACCATCGCTCTTTGGTTTGCTCTGGCCCGAAGCCCAACACTGGCTTTTTCCATGGGACAGCGCTCAGAAAATGCGTGACACCCAAAGTTATTTGTTTCCAGCGTCACAACTAGGTCTGGCGCTTTACATGTTTGTGGTTGGAATGGAATTCCGTGTCGATATTGTGCGCCGCAGATTGACTAGCTCAATCGCCGTGTCAGTGGCGGGAATGCTGACACCTTTCGTATTGGGCGCCGGCCTGGCTTGGATTCTATTTGATCACACGGCGCTATTTCCAAGCACGACCTCGCGCGCGGAGGCAATGCTCTTTCTTGGCGCATCCATGTGCATCACCGCCTTTCCCATGCTTGCACGGATCATTCATTTCAAAAAACTTACCGGCACAACCATGGGAACCGTGGCGTTGGGGGCCGGAGCAATCGACGATGCAACGGCATGGTGCCTTCTTGCGATCGTGCTCGCCAGTTTCGAGAAAAATTGGAGCCACGCTCTGGTCAACATCACCGGTGGCATCGCTTACGTGGCTTTAACGCTGCTAATCGTGCGTCCGTTGTTGCTTCGTGCCAAAGTTTGGTTCGCAAAAAACGGAACACTCACCGAAGCCGGATTGGTTGTCGGACTTGCGCTCATGGCGTTGGGTGCGTGGTTCACCGACCTCATTGGTTTGCATGCAGTATTCGGCGCTTTCGTCATGGGCGCCGCGATGCCGCGGGGAGTAGTTGTGCGGGATCTTATCGGCCGCATTCAGCCGCTTACGGTCGCGCTGCTGCTCCCGCTCTTTTTCACGTACTCGGGCTTGAATACAAAGATCGGTCTGCTCAATACGAGCTTCCTCTGGGCTATGTGTGGCGCGGTGTTGATCGCAGCAGTTCTAGGCAAAGGCGTCGCGTGCTGGTTAGCCGCACGGGCCACCGGCATTCCAAATCACGAAGCGCTCGGCATCGGCACACTAATGAATGCACGTGGATTAATGGAACTGATCGTAATTAACATCGGGCTCCAGCGCGGCATCATATCAGAGGGACTTTTCGCTACGCTGGTGATCATGGCAGTGCTCACTACGCTCATGGCCTCGCCGCTCTTCGAACGCCTTGTGGGAAGCGGGACGCATCACCCAATCCCCGAGCCCGAGACTGAACAAGCAAGCGAACCTAAGTTTGTCCGTTAACGTGACCCACCTCCAAGTGCCCGTGGAGAAACTTTAAGACAAACATCTTACGACTTGGAGATACAAGCTCATTCGCAAGAGCGCGACTGGTAGCCGTGTTGTTATCGTTGGCCTACGGGAGGCGCCAAACGTCGAACCCCATTCGCAATTGGATCTTCGGAGTGCGTTTGGATCGGGTAACCGGCATCTCGGTCGCGCCGGAAAACAGGGGGCGTTATGTTGAGGCGTTTCTGGATCGATATCATGGCGAAGAACAGCTGGTTCAGAAAGCGGGTCCACAAGCCGGCGTTCCACCTACCCGCAAGGATCGTGACGACTGACCGAAAGATAAGCTTCGGTGGCTCCGGACTGAAAAAGACATCGCGGAACTGTGGTGTGTAGAATCCCACCACAAAGCGGCGAAATGTCTTGAATCTTTTTCGCTGACGACGAGAGAACGCCGCGAAGCTGGACGCTGAGAAGTCATTTCTCTCCAGCGCCCGATGGAGCTCGGCAGCGGCTTCTATTCCAGATTCCATAGCAATTGAGACTCCGGTCGAGAATACGGGATCGAGAAACGATCCTGCGTCGCCGGCCAGGATCCAGCGATTGCCAGCATATGCCGAAGCGCTGTACGAGAAATCCTTCTCAACGCGTACTGGCCACTCGCGCCGGGCATTGCGCATTAACTCATCGACAATCGGCGTATCGGCAATCGTGCGATTGAGCGTTTCCTCGGATGAACCGCCGTTCGTCAATCTGCGGTAAAGGGCCTTTGGTAGAACGACGCCGACGCTCGTTAACTCTTTTGAAATCGGAATAAGCCAGAACCAGCCAGCGTCGTTGCGCGCGATAAGTCGAATATCATCGGGTCGCGGCCCTTCCAGTCGCGGCACGTTCGCGTAGTGGGAGTATATTGCTATGTTGGCAAGCCGGGGCTCCTCGGTGCGCAGATTGAATTTTCGAGCGATCAATCCTCCGCGGCCAGTGGCATCAACCAGAGCCCGCACACGCACCCGCCCGGCGGCTGTATTGCCGCGTGACGCGACGTCGAGGATTGCCGCATCCGTAGTAAACTCGCATGCGGTTACGTTGCATGCTTCTCGAACATCGACGCCCACTTCGCGAACCCGTTCCAGCAAAATGCGATCAAATTCCTGGCGGCATACCTGATACGTCTGAGGCCTCGTGATCTCCCGGGCGTTTGCGAAGTCAACGTATCGGCCAGTCTGACCATCGTGCGTGAGGAGGCGCGCACCCCACTTCTCGGGAAAACCTGCAGCCTCGATTCTCTTGGTCACACCCAAAGCGGCGAACGCGTCGTTGGCAGTCGATAGCAGCGATTCGCCGATATGGAATCGCGGGAAGGCCTCGCGCTCAAAGAGAACGACAGAGTGACCGTGTTGCCCTAGCGAGATGGCCGCCGATGAACCAGCAGGACCGCCTCCGGCCACTGCAAAATCAAAGTCATACCGGGGCTTGGCCATTGTCATCACGACGTCAAAGTATCATTTCGAGGAACGAGAAGCAGGCAATTTCTTCTCTGTGGACAAAAAATCCCAGGCGCTTCGCTTGTTTACACGAGAGTTGTCATATTCTTGTGTGAAACTGGGAGCCGGCAGTCGGATTCGAACCGACGACCTGCTGATTACAAATCAGCTGCTCTACCAGCTGAGCTATGCCGGCATTTACTATGCTGAATATGATTTTCGAGACCAACCAGAGTTGCGCTTTTCACGGTGTTGTTCTACGGTTAAGCTATGAAAGAGCGAAAACCGAGGAAAACGTGGGAAAAAACGCGCCTCCAATATCTCGTTTGCCATAAGTCCGGGCGCTACTATGCCAGAGTTTACGCTGGCGGCAAAGAGGTTTGGAAGTCCCTTGGAACATCACATTTCAACGTGGCCAAAGCCAGGCTTGCCGAATTTCTTAAGGAGCATCGCGAGCGCGTCAGCCATAGCAACGGCGAGGTCTCAGCGAAGATGACGTTTGGCGAGGCAGCGGACATTCATCTGCGTAACCTGGACGACAATTTGAGAATCAAACCGCGCACGCGCCACTACTGGCGACAACGCCTTGCTGCGCTGTCCAAAAGCTGGCCCGGGCTGAATGAAACAGAAGTCCGTAAGATCACGAACACGGATTGCAAAAAATGGGCGAGCACCTACGCCAAAACTGCGTCGCCGACTAACTACAACAACACCGTCGCACTCCTTCGACACGTTTTGAACGTCGCAATCGAAGCTGGCGTGATTTATAGCAACCCCGCAGCGGCTTTGAAACGTGCTGCCATTCGCGGGAAAGAGATCGTGCTGCCGACCATCGACAGATTCATCGCGCTCATTGCTGAAATGTACGCCGGTCACAGCCGCGACTCGACAAACTGCGCGGACTTAGCAGCGGGATTGGCATTCACCGGCTGTCGTATTGGCGAGGCACGCGAAATCGCCTGGCGCGACGTGGATTTTGATGCTAGCGAAATCGTAGTGCGCGGCGATGCCAAAACAGGACCGAAAAATTGGGAATTACGCCGTGTTCCGCTGATTCCCGATGCTCGCGTCCTATTTGAACGAATGCGGCGCGAACGTCCCAGTGAGGCCCTCGACGCAAAGGTATTCCGTGTCGGCGAGTGCCAGAAGGCTCTTAATCGAGCGTGCAAAAAGGTCGGCACGGATCGCATCACTCATCACGATTTGCGGCACCTATTCGCAACGCGGTGCATTGAAAGCGGCGTGGACATTCCGACGGTCTCGCGTTGGCTTGGACATAAGGACGGCGGCGCGCTCGCAATGAAAACCTACGGCCACTTACGCCGTGAGCACAGCATTGCTCAAGCGCAGAAGGTGAGCTTCGCGCCAGTTACGATTAAGCGGCCTGACATCATTGCCTTCCGCACAACAGCATAACCTTGGGTAACGGCTGACAAATCGGCGAAAAGCAATTTTTGTTCGCGGACGAGAGCCACTCGCAAATTACAGCTACCAGCTCCAAAAACGAGCGCTACGGCTGAGGCTGGGACTAAGGAACGCCATTCCTACAAGCCATTGCCAGCCCGGTTTCGGTGTGACGGATTCGACTACCGGCAAATTGCTCGTGAAGGAGATGCAGCGATTTACGAGCAAATCTGGAGCGGTTGTCTTAACCCTAGCGTTTGCTACGAAGTAATTCGCATTCGACGCCGCGACGGTTTCGAGATCGGCGACCGATTTGTAGAGGCAGCCGAGGTTTATCCGAACTCAGAAGCCTGGGGTGTGGACGGTTGGACCGTGCAGCACAAGGACGCTGCATTTCTGAGACTACAGGAAATAAGAACCTCCCACAAAAAAGAATCGGCGAATCCCGTGAAGAAGTCGCCGATTCAAAACCCTGATCGCTGCTCAGGAAGTGTCGAACTGCGCGGCGATGTCAACCATCGCCGTGATGAGTGGAGCGAGGTTGATCTCGCGCGTGGACATATCGAAGTGAAGGCGGCAAAGGCAAAGAGTGCCCGACGCCGACTTGTTCCGATACAAGCGAATCTCGCGGCGTGGTTGCGCGTTTACAGTGGCTCGGTGGGCCTGGTAGTGCCAGACGGCGCGCGTGGAAAACTGGATCGCGTGCGCGAAGCGGCCTGTCTTGCGCGATGGCCGAAGAACGGGTTGCGGCATTCGTTCGCGTCTTATCGTCTGGCGGCGATTCATGATGCGCCGCGCGTAGGATCCGAGCTGGGACATACCACTCCGCAACTGCTCTACAGCACTTACCGCGAGCTGGTGCGACCAGAAGAGGCAGAACGGTATTGGCAGATTATGCCAGCGTCAGCGGCGGAAAACCTCGTTGCATTCGTCAGCGCGTGATGTGCGGCTTCAGGCGGCCCTTCGCGCGCGTGGAATGGTTCACGGCTCGTATTAACAGGCGCGGCATTTTTGCCCGGCACAGCTCCCTTGGTAGAGCAGCTGATTTGTAATCCGTTGTTAGTATCTGGAAACCAATAACTTGCCTCTGCACATAAGCGAATGGTTGCGAACAAAAACGACCATTTCAGACGTTTATAACGTCAACATGGCGTCAACAGCCTCGCGTAAGGCGAAACGGAAATCACCGAAACACCCGGCCCGGAGATTTGCTATTTTGACACTGGTTCCCGCCACGACGGACGATTCCGGAGAAGTCAGCATGAACGCGACCCGACCACAGCCAAACGGCGAAACGTTTTCGGAACTTCCCGCCCCAATAGAGCGTGACCACTAAAGCCTCATCCCCCCCGGGGGGAGGCTTTGCTGGTCCGACCGGCGATCGAGAGCGTTCACAGTAGGAAAGACCGGGTGGTCGCACCATAGGAACCACACGATTATCCTCGACCATGAAGTGGTAAGGCGAACGCCAGATGGTTGCCCCGCGATGCGAGAAGGGCCACCCGGAGGTGGCCCTTCGTTAACAGTACTTCGAAGCAGGTCTCAGAAATTGTCGCTGCCTATGACAACGTCCTGCTGGTGAATCGCCGTCGGCACGAACTCGAAACCGTACCACCACACCACGTTCTGGACGTTGTTCGAGTCCGTCCAGAAGGCATGAAAAAAGTTGTCGGAGCCAGCGGCGATGTCGGTATAATCGCCAAAGAAGCCACCACCGAAGCCATAACGTGTGTTGATGTGTTGAGTGCTCACGGCGTTGGTGCTTCCGCTCAAGTCGCGGACGACGTAGTCGAGCCGCGTGTTGTGTATGTAGGGCCCGAGAAAGTCACACGTTATGCGACCAACCGGCGGGGGCGGCCCGGAAAAGCACACCTGCCACGGCGAAACCGTGGTGCCTCGGTAAGCCGCGAGATAAACGTGACCATTTGCGGCTACCGTTGCGGCCGGGAACACGTCCTCGATCGGACCAAGCGGCGATGGGGCGTTAAACATTGAGCCATCACAGCCGTTAGCCGCCTGGCAGCCGTTCGGGTCTGGGTCCGGAGTTGGCTGCGCGACCGGATAGCCATTAGCAGTCCGGTTGCCACCTCCGAACACGGGCGCGGGATCGGACCAGGTCTGCCCGCCATCGGTTGAGCTGCTGTAAACGGCAACGGAGTGACATTGCGAGACATGATTACCCGGGATGAAATACGCGCAGCCAGGATCGCCGGTATAGATCGGAGTCGTGTTGTCCACCTCCGTGTTCCACGTGACGTAAACATCGCCGTTTGGAGCAGCAGCTGCCGCTGGGTAGCTGTTCACGCGAAACACGGTGTTGCGCACACCGGGGATGTTCGTCATCGTCGCGACCGAGAGTGGTGGGCTCCAAGTGTCGCCGCCGTCGGTCGACTTGGCCATGTAGGTCGAGTTAAGCGACGCGAGGCGGGTCGAACCGTTCCAGAAAACGTACACTGTCCCATCGGGTCCGACGACTGGGCGGGAGCCCTGACTGTAGTGCGCACTACCTGAAATATTCTTGGGCGTGCTGAACGTTGCGCCGCCGTCTGTCGAATAGACGAAGAATATTGGCGACTGGACATAGCTGCCATAATGGGCGGTGAAGATGAAGCGCGTCCAACTCACGTAGATGCGATCCTGAAACGGGCTGCCCGAGTGCGAGTCAACCGCGATCCACTCCTTGTCATTGAGAGTCGAAGGCGACGTCGTTGGGTTGATGAACGTCGGCGGGCCCCAGGTAAGATTGCCGCTGCCATCGAACGTGCCTTTGTTAACCGCCACAGTGTTCGGTGGGCTGGTGCGGTTAAAGCCAAGACCTGCATAGTAAACATTGCCTTGACTGTCGAAGGCGAGAGAGGGGTCGCCGCCCGCATCGTACTGGCCGCCGACGAGGCGTTCGACACCCGGAATGAGGGTTCCAATTTGGCTCGGATCGGTAGTCGGTGTGTAGTCGGAGTTTGGATTGCTGTTGCAGCACCAGGTTGAGCCGCCATTGTTCGAGTAGTACGTGCCCGAGTAACCGTCACCAAGAGCGCTGCACGGCGTTCCATTAACGGTACAGTCCCAGGTGCGCGTTACGTAGTCATTCGCCCCGCCAACGACCCGGTTCGGGTTATTCGGATCGACTGCAATCGCTGTTTCGTTCTGTGGCGCAGCTGCGGTGTCTTGATTCACGAGGACGTTCGGGGCGACAATGGTGGTGCCATCAAGCGGGCTCGATAGAACGTGAATCGGCGTGATGGCAGTCGGCGTTGGAATGCCCTCTGGTTCCTCTGCCTCCTGCTCAAGGAATGCGGAGAAGCGAATTTGCAACCCAGCAGTTCCCCTCAGGGAGGCCACCTTCCCAGCGAGAGTGTTAATATCATAACGTCGCGGAGGCACGACGCGAGCCGGATGGGCTGCGGCGAGTGCCATTGCGGCTGCCGCGGACAGTAGGGTTACGACACCAGCGATGCGCAGGTGCGATGCAAGACAGTTGCGAGTGCACCAATGTGGAGTTTTCATATATTCTTTGGCTACAGTTCGGGTTGGAGTTTCGACTAACTTCCCGGCACAAGAGACGCATAGTTTGTGAGAATCGCGAACAAGACGTCAATGTTTTTAACATTATATTTTTGTAATGTTCGTAGCTATGAGCCGAACGCTGAACTCGCTTGAATCCCGTACTCGGCATGTTCGTCAACGTCGCTGAAACCTTCGCACAGGGCACCTTCCGCATCTGACTCCCTTGACGCGCCGTAACCTTACATGAAGGGCGACCAACCCTGATAACCGGTCACATTAAACATTCACGGTCGTTTTCTACGATCTGAGAATTTTCTGCTGCAAAACAGTGCAATTCTGCGCCACGAATTACAAATCAGCTGCTCTACCAGCTGAGCTATGCCGGCATTTCCCTAGGAAAATACTCCCCGATGCACCTTCCGCGAGTCGCTTTCTATACGCCTTTTCTATACGGCTATCTTTAACGCTTCTAAAGGCTTCGTTTTTGATTCGCTCGGAGCGCACGCGCGGTTATTCGCATCGTTTTAGCGCTTCCGCAATCGGAGAGCGGCTCCGGCTTGGAGCCGTGACCGTGTTCGTTAGCGCAATGATCGACGGATCCTAGGCCAGATATGAGGGCGTCAGACGAAAAAGCTTGGCAGACAATCGAAAGATTACCGAGAGATGATGATCGACTTCATTCGCCGTTCGTGGCCGTCGCTATTCGAAACCGATGTGCGCAAGGTTAGCCCACACGAGTGCGAACTTTGGCTTAGTCGATATCAACAACGATATTCTCCGAGCGTCGTCAACAATAGCATCGGTACATTGCGGGCGATCTTCGATGAGGCGATTCGCGCGGGTGCACGCTTCAACAATCCCGCTGCGGGGCTTTCGCGGATGAAGATCCGGCAGAAACGACTGGAGCTTCCATCGCGCGAAGAATTCCTAAAATTTGTCGATGTAATTCGGAATGCAGGCGCAAGGCAATCGAAGGATTGTGCAAACCTTGTTTGCTTTCTCGCTTACAGCGGAGTCCGAATCGGCGAGGCAAAGCACATCACGTGGGCTGACATAAACTTCACGCGCCATCAATTGCATGTTCGCGGTGACCCACAAACTGCGACTAAAACGGCGAGACGCGCTTTGTGCCGATGATCCCAGAGCTTGAGCGGATGCTGACTCAATTACGAGCGGAGCGACCGAATGAGCCCGCGGCTGCAACCGTGATGCGCGTCTTCGAATGCCAAAACAGCATGACGCACGCGGCGGCGAAGATCGGAATAAAGCGAATCACTCATCACGATCTTCGACATCTTTTCGCGACCATTTGTATCGAAAGCGGTGTCGATATTCCTACTGTCTCGCGCTGGCTCGGGCACAAGGACGGAGGCGCGCTTTGCATGAAGACCTACGGTCATCTGCGGCAAGATCACAGCTTCGTGCAGGCGCAGCGAGTGAGCTTCGGCGTTGCGGCCTAACGAGGCCGCGTGAGTACTCGAGCGCTGGAATCGCGTAATTATATACTCGACAAACCCACGCTGAATCCCGATCCCGAGTGGCCAAAGCGGAAATCCTGGCTTACACACGCCACGCGATGAATGTCACATTACTTGAAGGACTGGTCGCGTTGGTGCCGGCGAGCTTGCTGTTTTCTGGTTCGGTAGTCTTGTTCCGCTCCGCCCAAACCCGACCCGTGAATCAACTGCCTCGCCACCACCATGAGCCTCAGGTAAGAGATCGAACGATGCATTCCTTTTATTCCGAACATTGCTTGGGTGACAGCCGAAATAGACGAAACTTAGTTTCGTCGAATTCTAGTTAGGCCGCTTCCCATGCACCTTGTCATGTTCGACATCGACGGCACGCTGACCGAGTCCATGAAGGTCGACGAAGAGTGCTTCGTTCGCTCATTCAAGGAGGTGTTTGGTTTCGCCGACATCGACACAGATTGGTCACATTATCCACGCACGACGGATTCTGGCATCTTTCACGATATTTTTACGTCGCGCATGGGTCGGTCACCGGCGGCACGGGAAGTTTTGCGATTTCGCCAGCATTTCATCCAATTGCTGGTTACCGCTTCAGCACAGTCTCCATTTGCACCGGTTGCAGGGGCTGACAGGTTGTTGTCCCAGCTCGCACGGAGGGGCTCGTATCGCGTGGCGCTTGCTACTGGAAGTTGGCGTGATTCCGCCCGCCTCAAGATGGCCAGTGCCGGGATGTGCTTTGACGACCATCCGGCGGCATCAGCGGATGACGCGCTCGACAGGGAGTCTATTATGAGGCTTTCCAAGCAGAGGGCAGCCGAACGCTACGGCGAGCCCTTTGCCTGCACCGTCTATGTTGGCGACGGAGTTTGGGACGCTCGTGCATGTCGCAGTGTTGGTATTCCATTCATTGGCATTGGCGCGGGGAGTCGAGCGACACAATTGTCCGCGGAGGGTGCTGTTTGTGTCTTCCCTGATTTCAGTGACGCGGATATGTTTTTATGGAGGGTGTATGAGGTTACAAACGCGGCCTAACATGCGCTGCAGCGACATAAGAATCGGCGGGGCCAGTTCTGGCATCAACCTTTGCCGCGATTATTCCGGCAAAATTGTCAGTGCATCCGCTTTGAAAAGTTACACCTACTCGGAGGCGACACAATCCGGCGGCGCAGATTCGGGCACGACAGCGCGCATCTCTCCAGAAGCGCAATTAGGCGATGCGGTCGTATGCTTCGGGAAATTACGAATTCACGCCCCTCGATGAAGGATCACGCAGCCGGCTCTCGCGCTGTTCTCCCTGCGATTTGCACCGCTTGCGCAATTCCGTCGCGATACGTCGGAAACTGTGGCACCCATCCTAGTTCTTGTTTGGCTTTTTCATTCGACACTTTCAACGTCGTATTGAACCAGGCCAACGCGACAAACGGCGCGGCTATGCGCAATACCCAATTGGGAATCGACACAGGCTTGGGCGCACCCATAGCTTCGGCAAGATACTCGATGAGTTTGGCAGCTGGCACTGCCTCGTCATCCGCAATGTTGTAGGTTTGCCCCGAGGTTTCGCCAGATACCGCCGCAACCACCGCGGACGCTGCGTCATGGATGTGTATCCATGGAACTCCACGGCTGCGCGGTTGTTTCGAAACAGGAAGCAGTCGTCGCCGCAGCCGACTCATCATGACGTCGATTCCTGCGCTCGGCCCGTAGAATCCCCCGAAACGCAGAACAATACCTTCGATCAACCCCGCTTCGCTAGCGTCTAGGATCTGCGCCTCTTCTGACAACAGAGCATCGATCGGTGGCCGGAGCCACGGTGCCGGGATTTCCCGTGCTGAGGGCATCTCTTCGGTCAGAGCGGTGTCTCCTAGATCACCAAACCCGTAAATAAACACCATTGATTCAGCGATGATACGGCTAGCGCCGGCAGAGATTGCTGCCGACAGCAGATTCTTGGTGCCCGATATCCTGAGCCGATTGGTGGCGTCAAGGTCCGATGCACGCAAAGGACCGCGCGACGGAATCGCCGTGAGTGCGTGTACGACCACATTGGGGTGAGCGGCACTGAGGGCGTCGCGAAGTGCCGCTGCGTTCAACGCATCTGCGATGATCACACGAGCGCCAAGAGTTCTAAGAGGGGTCGTTCTTCGAGTAGTCCGCGCTAGGCCGGTCACGTCGTGTCCCTCGTCAATTAATCGACCGACGACGGATAAGCCGAGTGCGCCAGTAGCGCCGGCGACGAAGATCCGCATAAGCCGAAACATAGGTCGCGCCCCTCCGATAACAAAGGTCCATTCGATCGGCGAAGCTAGTTCCACGCGCCTTTCACAAAATCTGCGTCCTTTCGGCTTTTTGCCCGTCACATATTAAGATGAAAACCATCGAACCTGATACCGTTCGTGAGCAGGTTCGCGTTCGCTACGGAGACATCGCTAAGAGTATTCGCGAATGTTGCGGCAGGATGGGTGCAATCCGCTGCGGAAGTGACAAAAACTACGATCAACAGCTCGGTTACTCGGCTGGCGAAGTACGGTCCGTACCCAAAAGTTCTAATCTGGGTTTGGGTTGCGGCAATCCCACCGCCATCGCCTTCATTCGGCCCGGAGAAACGGTTCTCGATCTTGGCTCTGGCGCGGGCTTCGATTGCTTTCTCGCAGCGCGACAGTTAGACGGTACTGGTCGCGTCATCGGTGTGGACATGACACCACCAATGGTCGCAAAGGCGCGCGACAACGCCCGCAAAGGCAATTATGCCAACGTAGAATTTAGGCTGGGTGAAATCGAGGCGCTGCCTGTCGCAGATAACTCCATCGATCTCGTGATTTCGAACTGCGTCATCAATCTGTCGCCGGAGAAGCCGCGGGTTTTCCGCGAAGCATTCCGGGTGCTCAAAACAGGAGGCCGGCTTGCCATTGCGGACGTGGTGGCAACCAAACCGTTGCCCGAACGCATTCGCACACAAATCGATGCCATCGGAGGATGTGTCGGCGGGGCCGCTTTGGTCGATGATCTCAAAAACATGTTGAACAACGCAGGGTTCACCCGCATCGGAATTGTGCCGCGTGATGAAACGCGGTCGCTGATCAGCCACTGGAGAGGGGGCGAAGACGCTGCCGAATTTGTTACTAGCGCGTTCATCACGGCATACAAGGCGGGAACAGTATGAGCACAGCCCAATTCGATGGAAGCGTGACGGAGTTTGTCGCAAAGCTGCGCGGGTTCATCCGCGCTCGTGTGCCAGACGACGCCACGGCGGACGATTTAACTCAAGAAACGTTGTTGAAGGTCTATCGGTCGCGGGGATCGCTACGCGAAGATGACCGGTTGGAAGCGTGGCTATATCGCATCGCACGCCGCACTTTGATCGATTATTACCGCAAGCGCCGTCCTAACGAGCAACTGCCCCCCAGCCTAAAAAGCCAATCGGAGGACGAGTTGCGCACGATCCGTGAGGCGGTGCTTTTCTCGACGATCCGCTTCATGGGGGAATTGCAGGACGCTTACCGCGTACCGCTTCAGCTCTCCGAGTTGGAAGGAATGTCGATGGCCACCATCGCCCTTCGCCTTGGGCTGAGCCTCACCGCCGTGAAATCGCGTATTCGCCGCGGACGACAGATGCTCAAAAAGATGCTCCAGAATTGCTGTCGTTTCGAATTCGACCAACGCGGGAAGGTCATCGGTTGGGAACGTCGCAACCCGCGGTGCTGCGACTAAGCGCGCTGTCACTCGGCAGTATGTACCGCCGGTGTATAAAGAAGTGGACAAAGCGGCCAACCCGGCCCCATCGCCGTTTCATTCCATCTTGGTCGAGCGGGCAATTGGAGCAGTGTTCGGTTTCAGAAAATCGGCAGTGAAACTGATTCGTCAAAACTTATGGAACTGAGTGTCCGACCGCTTGCAACCGAGGATTTTAATGGCTTCATCAATTATTGGGTCGGACTTTCACAAGCGGAGATCGAACGCTTGGGAGTTGCAATCGATCGCCTGCCGTCAGCCGCTCAAATGCGTTCCGACCTCGAGGCGATGCTCGTTACGCCGGGTGATGGAGTGCGCACTTGTCGATTTTTACGAACGATTTCGGCTGAAACGCATCATTTGCGAACCTAAAGCTGATAACCAGCCGCCGAATCGGCTCCTGCAACGGATAGGATTTCCGCTCATTTCGACGCGCGTCGGGAGATCATCGGAACTGAGCAAGGTCTGCAACCTTAATCGTTACGACATCGTGCGCGAGATCGCTGAGGATTATTTGCTTACGCACCAGCAAGCAGGCGAGTTCAAACAGCCGTAGTCAGCTTGCCAATTAATTCCTTTGAAACACGAAGGGAGGTGAAACGAACAATGAAGAAACTTGTGCTTATCACAACAGCGTTGGCCTTGCTCGGAGGCGTCAGCACGGTGGGAGCAGTCAATCACGAGGCCAAATCGGCAAAAAATCAGTCCATCAAACCTGCGTCGACCCAAACAGGATGCTGCGGAGGTTGCTGCAAAAAAAGCATCCGCTGAGGAAACAACAAAACTCTGCATCCTTCGGATGATCAGAGCGTCTGCATGGGGCGGAATGCTCCCGGCGTTCCGCTCTATGCTGAAATCGAATTTGAAATGGCACACCATCCACCATTGCATCATCGCGCGGCATTCGGTCCCACTATGCGCCAACTGGCGCGAGTTGTTGATCGCTAACTAAAACTATCATCTTGTCGCGCCGCCGATTTTCCGCGCGAATTGTAGGCGCACCTCACACGAATCGCTTTGGAGCCTTACCGGCCACTATCTCAAAGGGGGGAAGCACGTCACGACTTTCGCGGCGAAGCAGCGCTCTTTGGAGTCATTGTCATCACGGCATTTCTTGCCTTGATTAGCAACGCACATGCGCTGACGGAATTTGTTCGCGCGATCGCCAACTACTAATCGGTAGAACTTTGCTCTGATCAGAATCTTAAGCCGAGCTCGACATCAGATTAGTTTTTTATGGAACCAATTCTTAGGATGTTCACATCTACAATGGTAGTTGCACTGATTTCCATTGCTGCAAGCGCGCAGACAACGGACCAAATCGCTGCTGAATCAAAGCGCGCCAACGAGTTCTTTGACAAATGCTGGGACGAAAATCAGTCGCGACACCCGCTTGACGAATCGTTTTACGGAATCAAAACGCATTATGATCAGTTAGAGGACTTGTCCGACGAAAAAGCCGCGGCAGACCACGCTGTTTGGCAAAGACAGCTTGCGACGTTGAAGCGCGACTTCAAACCGGAGCTGCTCGATTCACAAACGCAATTAAGTTACAAACTCTTCGAACGAGAGGCGCAGCGCGAAGCGGAGGAGTTTAAGTTTCGCTTCGATGTCTATCCGGTCACTCAGAGACACGGTGTGCACACGCAAATCCCGACGTTCCTGATTAACAATCATAAGATCGACAATCCCAAAGACGCGGACGCGTATATCGCGCGATTGAATGCGATCCCGAAACTATTTGATCAAGTCATAGTCAATTTGCGAGTGCGCGAAGACAAAGGGGTGATTGCTCCACGGTTTGTTTTTCCACTCGTCCTCGACGCCTGCCGCAAGGTAATCCAGGGAAAGCCGTTTGATTCCAGCACCGGCGACAGTCCGCTACTCAGTGATTTTAAGAAGAAAATTGGCGCACTCAAACAAGTCGATCCTGCCACCCGCAATCGATTGATCGAGAGTGCAACGAAGGCGCTGAACGAATCAGTCAAACCGGCTTACCAAAAACTAATTGCGTTTCTGGAGAACCAATCCAGGCGCGCGAATGACGACTCCGGTGTATGGAAATTTGCGGATGGCACTGAGTTCTACCGTGCCGTCTTGCACCGGTACACGACGACAAACTTAAGCGCCCGCGAGATTCACGAAATCGGTTTGAAGGAAGTCGCGCGCATCCAGGCCGAGATGGAGAAGATCAAAGACAAGGTCGGTTTCAAAGGCGACCTCCAGGGGTTTTTTAAATTCATGCGTGAGGATCGGCAATTCTATTTGCCGGACACTGACGAAGGCCGGGCGAAATATCTGGCGCGTGCGGTCGAGATTATCGATGAAATGAAAAAACATCTCGATGAATTGTTCACCACAAAACCAAAAGCAGACATTGTTGTGAAGGCGGTCGAAAAGTTTCGCGAGCAATCTGCCGGCCATGCATTTTATCAGCGGCCCGCCCCGGATGGCTCGCGGCCCGGGATGTTTTACGTGAATCTCCGCCAGATGCAGAGTAATCCAACTTACCAACTGGAAGCGCTGGCGTATCATGAAGGAATTCCAGGGCATCATATGCAGACTGCCATTGCTCAGGATCTGACCGGCATTCCCAAGTTCCGCAAATTTTCGAGTGCCTATACCGCTTACACCGAAGGCTGGGGCCTTTACAGTGAATTAACGCCAAAAGAAATCGGAATGTATCGCGATCCATATTCGGATTTTGGGCGGTTAGCACAAGAGCTTTGGCGAGCGGCACGGTTGGTGGTTGAAACCGGCCTGCATGAAAAGAAATGGACGCGCCAGCAGGCGATCGATTATCTGAAGCAAAATACGCCGAACTCCGAAGCAGATTGTATCGACTCGATCAATCGTTATCTCGTCACGCCCGGTCAGGCGACGGCCTATACGATCGGCATGAAGAAAATTCTTGAGTTGAGAGAAAAAGCGAAAAAGCGGCTTGGAGAGAAATTCGATATCCGGCAGTTTCACAACGCGGTGCTGGCAAATGGCGCGCTTCCGCTCGACGCGTTGGAAGACGTCGTCGAACGGTGGATCGAAGCAAAACAGAGTGGCGGATCGAGATAATGCGCGCTTTTTTTCACGGCGTTACAAGCTAAACGAATTCGATCAGCACTGGGACACTCATACATTGGGCCGGTGCACGCCGTGGCGCTGAGACCAGACGAAGCAGAAAGTCTGCGTCTTCTCGATCATTCCTCCGTCTGCGTGGGGTGGAGCGCTCCGGTGTTCCGCCCTGTATGCCGAAAGCGAATTTTCAATCTCATCGCATCGGTCGCCGCAAATTTATCGGCCTCGGAGCGGCGAGCCTCGGAGCGCTGGTTTTGCAGCCGGCTGCCGCGCGCGAGCTGGGCGATCCGCGTCGGTCGTATGGCGAGCGATCGCCCTTTGAAACTTCCGCCCGCACCTTTGGAGCATCAAGCACACCTGCCACCGGCTCGAGCCGCACGCCGCTGCAAGATCTCTATGGCACAATTACGCCGTCGTCATTGCATTTTGAGCGGCATCATTCTGGCGTTCCTAAGATCGATCCAAATACGCATGAATTATTGTTGGATGGTTTGGTTGAACGTCCGCTCGTGTTCACGCTTAAGGACCTGCGGCGCTTTCCATCCGTGTCACGTATTCACTTCATCGAGTGCGCTGGCAACAGCGGACGTGAGCATGAAGGCCGCCCCGGCCAAAACGTGCAACAGAGCTATGGCTTGTTCAGCAATAGCGAATGGAGCAGTGTACCATTGAAAACCGTCTTGGAAGAAGCCGGTGTCAAACCAAAGGCCAGCTGGATTGTCGCCGAAGGGGCGGACGCTTCGCGATTGTCGCGCAGCCTGCCGCTGGACAAGGCGCTCGACGACGTATTGCTAGCGTACGGTCAAAACGGCGAGGCGCTCCGCCCCGAGCAAGGCTATCCACTGCGGCTCATCGTTCCCGGTTGGGAAGGTAACGTGAACATTAAGTGGGTCGATCGGATCAAGGTGACGGATGGGCCATTCATGACGCGTGATGAGGCGGCGAGTTACACGGACCTCATGCCGGGTGGAAAAGCGCGTTGGTTTACCTTTGTCATGGAAGCAAAATCAGTCATTACACATCCCTCAGGTGAACAGGTCCTGGATGGGCACGGTTCCTATGAAATCTCCGGACTGGCGTGGTCCGGCCGCGGTCGCATAAAGCGCGTCGACATCTCGACGGACAACGGAAAAACATGGACGGACGCGCGCCTCGATGGGCCAGCACTCCCGAAAGCAGCCACGCGATTTTCGCTGGCGTGGAAGTGGGACGGCGGCGAAGCAGCATTGCAATCCCGCTGCACGGATGAAACTGGTTATGTGCAGCCGACGCGAGAGGAACTGATCGCCGTCCGCGGACTTCATCCGGGTCCTGACGGTTTTAATCACTTCAATGGTATTAAGACTTGGTTTGTCCACGAGGATGGAAGAGTAAGCCATGTCTAGGCGCAAAGTCTTCTTCACGCTTGGTGTGCTAGTGCTAGTTGGAACTGCCACGCACGCGCTACTAAGCGAACCAAAAGCGACTAGCTCAGCGGAGGGTCGCGAAACTGCTTCCAAGACCACGCACTACAATCTTGGACGCCAAGCGATGACTGGGGATTTTGCCAAACATGAGTATCTTGTTGGCCCGAAAGGTTCCGGCCTGCCGAAAGGTGATGGCACAGCAAAGGAAGGTCGCACCATTTATCTACAGAGCTGTGCTGCTTGTCATGGCCAGCACGGAGAGGGCACGAATGACTATCCACCGCTGGTTGGTGGCAAAGGCTCTCTCGCAAGCGACAAACCATTCCCAACGGTAGGAAGCTACTGGCCCTATGCGACAACTGTGTGGGACTACGTAAACCGGGCAATGCCCTACACCAGCCCCGGCACGCTGAAACCTGATGAGGTTTACGCGGTGACAGCATACCTGCTCGCGATAAATGGAATCGTGCCCGAATTCTTTGAGCTAAATCAGAAGACGTTGGCAGATGTGAAAATGCCGAACCGTGACGGTTTCGTGCCCGATCCTCGACCCGACGTGAAATAGGATCAGTCCTTGATTTTCCCTTTCCTAAAAGCACGATTTAGGAGCTGTGCTACGCGCGGTGCGCAGACGTCGACTACCGTGCAGCGTAGCGGCGCAGAGTTGGACCGCGTCGGTA
>WNGA01005352.1_pt1 | contig 18538 bp, 14 predicted proteins | sample 5400061 | NCBI WGS metagenome assembly WNGA01 (sample SAMN13153366, study PRJNA577476) | soil metagenome | isolation source: 100 cm soil or saprolite under grassland replicate 2 | place: USA:California | collected 2016-06-15 | reverse complement strand
GCGCTGTTGCTGCCACCCGGACCAACCCGAGGCGCGCCGTCCAGCCCGATGACCGTCAACGGCATCGCGGTCAAAGTCAACGCCACCGTCATCACCTTTCAGGAAATTGACGATGAATTGGACGACAATTCGCTGCGTTTGTTGAGGCTCCGATACGACCGGCAGCCGGAAGCGTTCCAGCAACAGGTGGAAAAGCTCAAGCGTGACAAGGTGCAGCTCCTCGTCGAACGGCAACTCATTTTGGACGAGTTCAAAACTGCCGGCTATAAAATGACCGAAAGCTATGTTGACGAAGAGGTCAAACGCCGCATCCGCAATCAGTTCGGCGATCGCGTTCGCATGATCAAATCACTGGAACACGAGGGCGTGAGCTATGAAGCCTTCCGCCAGCGTTTGCGGGAGGACTTTATCGTGCATGCCATGGAATACAAAAACATCGGTTCGGAAAAAATCATCGTCTCACCGCATAAAATCGAAACCTACTACGCGCAGAACCCCGACAAGTTCAAGGTCGAAGACGAGGTCAAGCTGCGGATGATTTTTTTGGCGAACAAACCCGATCGCGACGCGGAGGCCACCAAGCAAAAGGCCCGGGAAGTCCTCGCGGAAATCAAAGGCGGCGCGGACTTTGCGGAGAAGGCCCGCAGCCATTCCGACGGCTCCCAAGGTTCGGAAGGCGGGCTCTGGCCGCCCGTGGACCGCAAAACCCTGCGGGAAGACCTCGCAAAGGTCGCTTTCTCGCTGAAGCCCGGTGAAACCAGCGACGTCCTTGAAAGGGACGACGGCTGTTACCTGATGAAGGTCGAGGAATTTCACGCGGCCCACATCAAGGCGTTGAATGAAGTTCGCCCGGAGATTGAGAAAACGCTCGACACCGAGGAACGACAACGCCTGCGCAAAGACTGGATTGAGCGACTCAAGACCAAGGCTTTCATCAGTTATTTCCCGACCATCTGACTTCCGCCGCGGCGGACCATTCCTCGCCCGCGCGGCGAGCAACCGCCAACGAGGCGCCAGGGTTGAGAACTCCCCATGACGGGCTGGACCGGCATTTCTCTCGGCGACATCACCGGGATCGGCCCCGAAGTGACTCTGAAGGCTTTGGCCCGTGAACTGGACGCCGACGATACCCGTTACCTTTTGCTCGGCGACCCGGGCCACCTGGCGCGCTTGAACGAACAGCTTCGGCTCCGGCTCTCCCTGCAGCCGTTCCGCCAATATGATCGATCGGGCCGCATTTTCGTCCTCCGTCCGTCGTCCGACCCGTTGCCAGAGTCCTTGCCGCCCGGCTCGCCGCTCGCCGCGCGCGCCGCGCTCGAGTGGCTCGCCGACGGCGCGCGACGCTGCCTCCGTCGGGAAATCGATGCGCTGATCACCGCACCCGTAAACAAGGAAGCCATCATCCGTTCCGGCGAAAAATCGTTCGTTGGCCAGACCGAGTTTCTCTCCCAACTCGCCGGCACCGATCGCACGGCGATGATGCTCCTCGGCGAAGACGACCGCCACCGACGGCTGCGCGTCGCGCTGGCGACAACGCATGTCCCGCTCAAACTTGTCGCCGACCAATTGTCGCAGGCGAAAATCGAGCGGACCATCGAGCTGGCCGCCCAGGCGTGTCGCGACCTCGGTCTGCCGCGCGGGCGCGTCGCCGTCTGCGGTCTGAATCCGCACGCCGGCGAAGGTGGCCAGCTTGGCACCGAGGAGCAGACCCTCATCGCACCCGCGGTGCGCGCCGCGCAGAAGCGCGGCTTTGATGTCGTTGGCCCTCTGGCCGCCGACACCTTGTTTTACCAGGCTTATCGCGGTGATTACGATGCCGTCGTGGCCATGTATCACGACCAGGGGCTCGCCCCGCTGAAAATGATCGGCTTCGATAACGGCGTGAACTGGACGCTTGGTCTGCCGTTCATTCGCACCTCGCCCGACCATGGCACGGCCTATGACATCGCCGGCCAGGGAAAAGCGGAGCCGTCCAGCATGCAGGCGGCGATGAAGCTGGCAAGACAACTCGCCCGCACATGGGAGACCTGGTGTAGTGTCCACTAAGGTCCTGGCTCAGGTCTCGGAAAAAGCGTTCCACCAAATTCAGCCATGAACTGCTCGTCGGTGTGAAGTGCAGATGAAAACGCGGATGCCGTTTCAACCAGCGTTTGACTTGCGGCGTCTTGTGCGTGGCGTAATTGTCCAGGATCAGATGGACCTCCAAATCGATGGGAACTTCCTGATCAATCGTCTTGAGAAATTGGATCCATTCCTGATGCTAGCATCGGCAGTCCCCACCCTCGGACGCCCTACTTCGCGACCCGTTTCAACCATTCGCGAACCACAACCCATCGGGCGTGCCGCGAAATCTTGCCGGTCATGGCAACCGTTGGCGTCCGATAGGGGGGATTTTCGAATCCTGGAGGTCACTTTCCAGTTTCGGGACGAAAAATCACCATTTTGAGACAGCGATGCCAACGGGATGTGAGCTGACGAACATAAAACGGGCCGTTCGATGCATCGGCAACCTGCGGCGATTCGCCTTGTTTCGTTGGTCCGGATCGAGGGGCGGTCGTTCTCAGGATTTAGAGAGAGCGTATTCTCAGTTTTGAGGCACTCTCCATGCTTACGCCATCCCGACGACTGGTTTGGAGTTGAATGATTGAACAATTATGGTAGTAAACCACCGCCAATTCTGGCATGGCTCGAAGCATCGCGCCCTGATCCCGGCAGCGATCTCGTCAATTGCGACGGTCGTCGGCTCTGCAAATCAAGGGCAAACCCTGCCGGCCTCCGCACACCCGGTGATCGCCGAAAGCGCTTTCCGCCGAGCAGGCTCGAGAGGCCAATCCGCTTCCCGCAGTGCCTTCGCCCTCATCGAAGTACTCATGGGGTCCGGCATTTTGGGGGTCATGTCGGTCACGCTGTATCTGGCGATTGCCCAGGGCTTCGCCGTCATGCAGGTCGCCCGTGAAAATCTGCGGGCCACCCAGATTCTCCAGGAAAAAATGGAAACCATCCGCCTTTACACTTGGGACCAGATCAATCAGAGCGGCTTTATTCCGTCCACGTTCGCCGATTTTTATGATCCCTCCGGCGGCGCGACCAATAAAGGCGCGGTTTATCTGGGGACTGTCATCGTCACCAACGCTCCGGCGAGCGAATCCTACGCTGCCGACTTGAAGTGGGTCCGCGTCCAGGTGATGTGGACTTCGAGCAACGTCCGGCGCCAGAGATCCATGCAGACCTTCGTTTCCCATTACGGCCTGCAGAACTACGTCTATCCCTTGAAATAACGGCTCGATCCCGCGCTCAATGCGTATCCTCTCAGCCAACGCCCACTGTCGCGCGATGAGCCTGCCGGAGATTTTGATTTCCATAGGCCTGGGGGCAATGCTCCTCACCGTCGTGATGGCACTCAGCCTGTTCGGCGCCCACAGCTTTGCCACCATGACCAACTACGTCGATTTGGACCAATACAACCGCAACGCGCTGGATCGAATGACCTCGGACATCCGTCAGGCCGATCGACTGACACAATATGCGACCAATCTCCTGGTCTTTCAAACCCGGGATCCCAACACCGGCGCCACCAACACGCTCCAGTACACTTACGATTCTTCGAATCAAACCGTCACCCGGTCGCTCAACGGAGAGGCCAGAGTGTTTTTGACCGGGTGCACCTTTTTGCAGTTTTCTATTTTCCAGAGGAACCCGGTCAACGGGGCCTACGATCAATATCCCGTGACCGACCCGAGCCGACCGGACCTGTGTAAACTGGTGCAGTTGAAGTGGAGTTGTTACCGGAAGATTCTTGGCCAGCCCATCAACACCGAAAGCGTGCAGTCGGCCAAGGTGGTCATGCGCAAACCGTAGCGGCCCATAACCACGATCAACCTGATGAAGATCAGACTCAAAGCTCAATCAGACGGCTCCGTAATGGTGGCGACGTTGCTGACCTCCATGATCGTCGGTATTGGAGTCGCCAGCTTCCTGATGATGGTATCCAACCAGAATTATTCGACCATGCGGTCGCTGGCCTGGAACGCAGCCACCCCACTGGCCGAAGCGGGGATCGAGGAGGCCCTGACCCACCTGAACGACGACAGCAGCCTGACCGCCAACAACTGGAGCAGTCAACTGATCAACGGCCAGACGGTGTACCAGAAACGGCGCGATTTTGTCGGAGACGGGAGCTACTACCGAGTGACGATTTCCAACGCGAACTCGCCCGTCATTTTCTCGGAGGCTTCTGCTCCTGGGCCGCTCGGCCGCCGCAACGTCTCCCGCAACATCCGCGTCACCACCGTGCCCAACGGCCTCTACCGCCCCGCGATTTTTGTCAAACAGGGAATCGACCTCGGCAACGATTTCCTCCTCGACAGCTTTGACTCCACCAGTCCCGACAGCAGCACCAACGGCAAATACGACGCGGCCAAAGTGAAGGCCAATGGAAATCTGGCCTCGATTTCAACTGCGGCCGGCGCGGTCAATATTCAGGACTCGAAAATCTTCGGTCACATGTACACGCCGCCCTCCGGCGGTTATAGACTCGGAAATAACGGCATGGTGGGGGACCAGGCGTTTCAAAGCGCCTCGGCCAATGCCGGCACGGTCCAGCCCGGCTATTATTCCGGCGATCTCAACACCACCATTCCCGATGCCACGCCGCCGGCCGGTTGGCAATCGTTTTCTTATCCCCCGGGAGGTCTGATCAACGGTGTGAGCTACAAATGTATTCTGGCAAGCGGCTCGTACCAGTTGCCGCCCGGGACAACCTTGACGGGCAACGTCCTTGTGGTGGGCGATGCCACGCTCTATGTGCCTCAGGACGGCAGCATCCAGTTCGGCAGCGGCGATGGCATCACGATCAGTTCCAGCCTTGGCGCCACTCTCAAGCTTTACAATGCCTCCAGCACCGACGCGGTCCTCAGCAACCTCTCCAACGACAGCGGTATGGCCACGCGGTTTACCTACTACGGCCTGCCCACCACCGCCGGCACCAAAGCCACTTTCGCCGGCGGCGCCACTGCCTTTGCCGGCACGATTTACGCCCCCAACCAGGACATTGTCGTGACCGGGCCGGCGTCCGGGAATCAGGACTTCATCGGCGCCATCACGGCCAACTCCGTCACCGTGAGCGGTCACAATTCCATGCATTTCGACGAGGCCCTCGCCAAGAGCGGCGGCTCACCCAGGATCGTGATCGACTCCTACGCGGAAGTCGCCTCCTCGGCAGGCTTTTGAAGGGCAGCGGGCCATTCACAACTTGGCAGCGCCGTCCGGCGGTAATCACCCGGGTCAGAACTCCGCCGAAAAATGCGCCCGGCGTTGTCATTTCACCAGTCTCCTGGCCCTTGCCACCGTGTCGATTTCCGACGGAGATTTGTCGCGGCGAATCCGCACGATGCGCGGGAACCGCATTGCCAGCCCGCTGCCGTGACGGGCGCTCGGTCGGATCGAATCGAACGCGATTTCCAGCACCGTGTCAGGTTCGACCTCGTGGTAACGCCCCCGTTGACGAATCGTTTTGCTGAGAAAATGCCGCGTCAATCCGGCAATCTCGGCGTCGGTCAATCCGCTGTAGGCCTTGCCGATGGTTTTCAACTCGCCGGTCTCGTCATCGCGCAGGGCAAAAGTGCAGTCGCTTAGCACGTCCTTTCGCTTGCCGTGGCCGTATTCAGCGCCAACGACCACGCAGTCGAGCGTTGCCAGCGCCTTTTTCAGTTTGAGCCACGCCAACCCGCGCCGGCCCGGCGAATACGCGCTCTCCGGGTTTTTGATCATCAACCCTTCGTTATCACGGGCGCGGGCCGCGTGGAACGCCTTTTCAATCTCTCCCGCGGTTTGCGCCCGGGTGATCCGCGCCAGACCAAACGCGCCGGGCAACGGCGCCAGCGACTCGAGCGTTTGCCGGCGAACGCGAAGGGGCTCGTCAAGCAACGAACGGCCGTCGCGCCAAAGCAAATCGAACGCAATGAAACGCGCGGGAATTTCCTCGCCGAGAAACAAATCGCCTTCGCGCCGGCCCAGGCGCTTCTGCAGCTCCGCGAAAGGCAGCGCCCGTTCGCCCCGCATCGCCAGAATCTCGCCGTCCAGAATTAAATCGCCGGCCAGCGTGCGCGCCGCCTCCGCGATGTCGAAAAACGTGTCGCTGATATCCTTGAGATCACGCGAGTAGAGCGCCGCCCGCTCGCCGACCTTGTGCAACTGACAGCGAATGCCGTCGTATTTGTCTTCCAACCAGATTGTCGCTCCCGCCATTCTCTCCCGGATATCCGTCGCCGATTCCTCCGGCGACGCCAGCATGAACTTCACCGGGCGGAACGGGACCAGGCTCGCCGCCGCCAGCCGCCCTTGCTGCGCCAGCCGCGCGGTCTCGCCCACATCGCCCAGCAACAAATTCGCCCGTTTGACCTCCCCCGGCGACGAATCGAAGGCCTTTGCCATCGCTTCCTCGACCAGCCCCTCCTTCAACCCGATGCGCAAATCGCCGGTGAAAATTTTGATGAGAAACTTTCCTTCGAGCGGTGTGCAGCATCGGAGAACCTCAATGAGCAACGGCAGTTTGGCCAACGGCCCGCGCGCGCTGTGCAGGTGCGCGAAGAGGCTGTGGACCGCTTCCAAAGAAAGGGTCCGCACCGTCACCGAATTTTTCGACAACACATCAAACGCGGTTTCGCCGCCGTCGCTGTGTTTGAGATAAATCCGGCGCAACTCGGTCGGGGCGACGCCGCCGACGGCGCACAAGGCGTCGTAAATCAACGCCCCGCCAAGCTGCAATGTTTTGTTCTGGCTTGGCGGAAAGGGATAACCGGTGAACCAGGTGGTGACCCAGGCGAGCGGTTCACCGGCAAGGCCGGCCAGATACTCGGCCAGCAGGCGGACCTTCTCCAGTTTGCCGCCCACGGACCCGATCGCCGCGCAGGTTTCTGCAAATGTCAAAAACTGATCCTTTCGCGGGGCTGCACTGGATTCACCCCCGGCCCCTGCAGAAGAGGGGAGCGCGCAAATGCGTGAAATGTTCCCCTCCCGGGACGATTCAGGCGTGGGTTCACTCGTTGCAGGCTTCGACACGGGCCGCGACTCCGACTTGAAACCTGGAACCTGGAACCTGGAACCTTCCTCAACCAATGGCAGCGCCAGTTGCTCCTCCTCGCTCAATGCCCGCGCGTCGAAACCCGTCTCGCGGAGCGTCTGAGCGAAATCAGCAGCGAACCCATGAAGCGTGAAAACGCGTTTGGGCGCGACGCGCCTCGCCAATTCCAGCAGATCGGGAAAATCCGCATGGTCGCTCAGCGGAAATGCCGCGTCGGCCTGGTGACGAAAACGGCAATTCGAGTCCACCGCCCAGCCGGTGAGCACCGCCGTCCGCACCCGCCCAAGCTTGCGCAGCCCCGCCGACAAGTTCGACATCGGCGGGCAGATCAGCACCCGGCCGGCTGCCGCCTTTCCCTCGAATCTTTCGTAAGGCGGAAACTTTTGACCGAGCCGCTCGTAAATTTGCGTGAGCTTAAGGACCGATGTGTGCAATACAATCGATAGACCGGCCTCCGCCAGACCGCGCAGCAGTTCCTGACTTTTGCCCAGCGAATAGCCGAGCAGCACCGGTGTTTCATCGTTGTCGATGGCCTCGCGGCAGAAGCGAATCACTCCCTTCACCACCTCGTTGGCGGGCGGAAATTGATACTCCGGCCGGCCGTAAGTCGTCTCCATGATGAGCGCGTCTGCATGGCGCGGCTCGCATGATTCGGCCGATAAACCGCGTCGCAATTTGAAGTCGCCGGTGTACAGCAACGATTCGCCCTCCGCTTCAATCAAACTCATCGCGCTGCCGAAAATGTGTCCGGCAGGCAGCAAGGTGATCTGCCACTGAAGGCCGCCCGTTTCGAACATCGCCGGCTCGCCGAACGGCACGACGTGTTCTTGCCGCCCGCCGCCGAGCCGCGCCCGCATGAACTGCGCGGTGGGCGCGCTCAAAATGACTTCGAGATGCTCGCCGATGTGGTCGCTGTGCGCGTGGCTGACGAACACCTTGTCCGTGCCGAGTTGCGGCTCATGTGGATCAAGCCATAATCCGAGCTTCGACAAATAAACCCCGCCGTGTTGATACTGGAACGTCAGCGCCGACACGGATACAATTTAACGGTCGCGCATCGGGAGTCGAGTGCCGGCGTTGTGAAAATCATGCCCAACCAGATGAGGACAGGTGTGTGGAGACAGATCTCGTGGGTCGCATCCTTGGGAGCTTTGGTGTTTGTCGTCGCGGGATGTCAATCGAGCGGCGTCGCACGACGGAGAGCGCAACGAATTGACGCCTATTCGACCTTCGGCGCGGAAACGCGGAACCTGGTTAACAAAGGCAGGATTGAGAACGGCATGGACACGAATGCCGTCTTCATTGCCTGGGGACAGCCTACCGACGCGTTCACTGTCGATGTCCCGGGCGACGGGCAGCGGCTGATTTGGAACTACGAAGAGAAATGGTTCTACGAAAGAAAGCGACAAGTGCTGAGGGGCAGTTCGTACGGCAGGCCGATCTACGGCATTGAACGCTGGCGGTTGCCGATTACTTACGCGGCCAGGAGTGCGACTTTTGCCGGGGGTAAAGTAATCCAGTGGAAGAAGTATGATCCGCCGGTGCTCGATCGACCGCCGGAAAAGCTACCCTGTTCGCCCCACGCGTTTTGATGGCCTCGCGGCCATGTCCGCTTGCGGCCGCCGCGGCTTTGCTCCCCGTTTCCTGGAAAACCTCCCATTTTGGGGCGCCGCCTTGGGTACAATTATTGTAATAGCTATAACATTTTTTGTACCGTTTCCGGAGCGGGGTTGCCGAAGTGGTCGGATCTTCCCCCGTTTTCTCGCCGCCCGCACTCGACTTCCTCGTTTCGCTTTGCCACTATGGCCGGGTGGGCGTCACGCCACAACAGTTTGAACGAATGAAAGGCCGCGTCAGCGGCGGCCGCCGCGCGGCGGCACCGGTCTTCGCCACCAGCCTGCGCCCGCGGGCGCATCAGCAGGTGATCCTGGGCATCGACCCTTCGTTGCGCGGCACGGGCTTCGGCGTCATTCGCGTGGCCAGGCCGTGTCCGCTGACACTGGCGCACGGCACGATTGTGTGTCCGGCCGGCTGGGAACATTCGCGTTGCCTGGTAAAAATCGCGCAGACGCTGCGCGAGTTGATAAAGCAGCATGCGCCCGCGATCTGCGTGGTGGAGGGCCTGTTCTACGCGCAGAATTTGCAGACCGCGCTGGTCATGGGCGAGGCGCGAGGCGCCGCATTGGCAGCGGCGGCGGAGGCAGGCCTGGAAATCTATGAGATCGCACCGCGCAAGGTGAAGCAGGCCATCGTCGGCTACGGCGCGGCGCAAAAAACAGCGGTCGCAAAAATGGTGCAGCGTCTGTTGAATCTGGCCGACCCGCCCGCGCCCGACGCCGCGGACGCGTTGGCATTGGCGCTCACGCACGCGCAGGAAAACGGGCGCTACCCGTTGTCCGCGCCGAAGAAGATCTGACGTGCTTCCGGCATCAGACGGAAGGCCGGATTCTGCCGGCGAGACGCCGGCGGCACGCTCGGTAATCCGGGACGCGCCGCAGCGCGTTCCGGCCAACAATTCAAATTCGCATGCTTGAAAAAATAGAATTCTGGGTGGTGCTGCTCTGGATGGTCGCGCTGCTGGTCATGGCCGTCTGGGCGGTGCGCCTGGTTTGGAAAGAAGACAGTCGCGAGCCGTCCAGACCGGACGCCATGCCGCCGGACACGAATACTCCGAAAACGACAGACAACCCGGGTGCCGGCGAGTCGGCGACCTCCGACAAGGTCAACGGCGTGAAATGATGATTACCTTCCTGCAGGGCAAACTGGTTGAAACGTTGCCGACCCAGGTGACCGTGGAGGTCAACGGCGTCGGTTATGAAGTGCTCATTCCGCTTTCCTCCTACGACAAACTGCCGTCGCCCGGTCACGAAGTGAAACTGCTCACGCACCTGGCCGTACGCGAGGACGCCCACACGCTTTACGGCTTCATGACGGCGGCAGAGCGCGAGTTGTTCCGGCTCCTCATCAACAACGTCAGCGGAATCGGCCCGAAAATCGCCCTGAACATATTAAGCGGCATGAATGCGACGGCCTTTCGCGGCGCGGTGGCCAATGGCGATGTCAAGGCGCTTTCGCAAATTTCCGGGGTCGGCAAGAAGACCGCCGAGCGCATCGTCGTGGAATTGAAGGACAAGATCGGCGCGGCCGGCGCGTGGGAAGCGATCAGCGCGCAACGGGCGTTGTCGCCGGAAGAACAGAAGGTCAATGACGCCGTGCTGGCGTTGATTGCGCTGGGCTTCAAGCAGGTGGAGGCGCACGACATCGTGCGCGCCGCGTTGAACGCTCTCGGGCCCAATGCCACGGTCGAAGAGCTGGTGCGCTCCGGTTTGAAAAAGGGCGCGTGATGGAGACGGCCGGTTCCAAGCCCGCCGCCGAACGGACGAAGACCGGCCGCGTCGTCGTGCCCCATCGCGCGAAACGGCGTCAACAACTGGCCGCGGCGGTCATTTACGGGTTCATCCGCTGTCTCGCCGCCACGATCCGGTTTGAGCTGAACGATCGTTCCGGCCTGTTGGATGGCGCGCCAAAGGAGCGGATCATTTTTGCCATCTGGCACAACCGCCTGGCGCTGTCGTTGGTGATGTATCGGCGCTACGTATTGAGGTACGCGCCCGAACGCCGGATGGCCGCGATGGTCAGCGCCAGCCGGGACGGCGGAATGCTGGCCCGGATTCTGGAGCTTTTCGGGGTCGAGCCGGTGCGCGGTTCGTCCAGCCGGCGGGGTCCGCAAGCGTTGCGCGAGATGGTGTCGTGGAGCGAACGCGGTCACGATCTGGCGATCACTCCGGACGGCCCGCGCGGCCCCTGTTATCAGGTGCAGGAAGGCGTGATCTCAACCGCGCAGTTGACTGGCCTGCCGATCGTGCCGATCTCCTGTCATTTGAATTGGAAAATCCGGCCAAATAGCTGGGACCGTTTCCAGATCCCGCTGCCCTTCGCGCGTTGCCGGATCACCGCCGGCCCGATCATGCGGGTGTCGCGCGAGACAAGCGAGGCCGAACGTGAAGCGTTACGGGCACAACTCGAACAGACGATGAAGGCGATCACGCAGGACTGATCTTTTCGAACCACGAACGGACACGAGTGAACATGAATCCATTGCCCGCGTCTCATGGCTTTTCTTCGGGGAAAACGCGGCGATACAATTCGTAGCGGCGAATGACCGAACGAACGTATCCGCGCGTTCCGGGAAAATCGATCTGCTCGAGGAACGCCGCGCTGTTGGTCGCCCCTGCCCCTTTGTTCCATTGCAACACATGGCTCCGGCCGGCGTTATAGTCCGCCAAGGCGTAGGGCAGCGGGTCGTGCGCCGAGCGGTAGCGCCTGAGCAATTTTTGCAGATACCACGAGCCGGCCAGCGTGTTGGTGCCGGGGTCGAGCAGTTGTTCCGGTGAGAACGCCTTGATCTTTTCCGCTTGCGCCCAGTCCCTGGCCGTCCCCGGACGGATTTGCATCAGGCCGAATTCCTCCGCCCGACCGCGCGCCGCCGGATTGAACCCGCTCTCGCGCCAGACAACGGCTTTCACCAGCGCCGACTCGACACCGTAACGTCGGGCTGCCGCCAGGATGACCGCATCGAACCGATGATCCCGCCATCGGTAGTAACGCCAATAGCCGAGAAATCCAGCCAGCAGAAGGAAACCCAAGACCAGCCATGGCCAGCGACGTTGCACGGCGGCGTTGTAACGGGAGTGCTTCCACACGTCGAGAATTCATGTGGACGGCGCGACCAGGGACAAGTCCAACCTCCAACCTCCAACCGCAACCAGCCATTGACACTCGACCTTCGACCCTGGACCCTCGATCTTCAAAATGATCGCTCGCGTCACACTCGAAATCGCGCTGCGCAAGGAGTTCGATTACTCGATCCCGTCCGAGTTGAAGGGGCAGGTCGAGGTCGGCACGCGCGTCAAAGTCCCCTTTGGACCGCGACAAGTGATGGGTTGCGTGACGGCGCTGGTCGAGCAATCGTCCCACACCACGCTACGGCCAATCCTGAAGGTCGTCGGAACCCAGGCGCTGGTCACGCCCAACATTTTGAAACTCGCGCGCTGGATTGCTGATTATTACTGTTGCCCGGTTGAAATCGCATTGAAGAGCGTTCTGCCCGAGGCCGTACGCAAGGAAGCGGAAGGTTGGCGCGAGCGATTGTTCGTCCGGGCAATGGCCTGGACGGGCGACTTGCCCCGGCTGACCAAACGCCAACAGGAGGTCTGGAACATCATCGAGGAATGGCGCGAGATGCCCTTGCAGGAAATGCTCGAACTGGCGCAGACCACCGCTGACACGGTGCGCAAACTGGAAGACAAGGGATTGGTCGGCATCGGCCCGAAAATCTCCGAGCGCGATCCTTACGCCCGGGAGCGCATCCTGCCGACGCAACCCCTGGCGTTGAACGCAGAGCAGGCCACCGCGCTCGCCGCCATCACGAAAGCGCTGGATGAATCGCAGGTTTCCTGTTCCGTGTTGCGCGAATCCGCGACCGCGCCAGACAATGATCGCGCGTCACGCGTGACGCGTCACGCATCACGTTCATTCCTGCTGCACGGCGTCACCGGCAGCGGCAAGACCGAAGTTTATCTGCAAGCGATCGCGCATTGTCTCCTTCAAGGCAAAGGCGCCGTTGTGCTCGTGCCGGAAATCTCGCTGACCCCGCAGACCGTGGAGCGGTTCAAGGCGCGCTTTTGCTCCGGCCCGCTGCAAACGCTCGTCGCGGTGCTGCACAGCCACCTGTCCGCCGGCGAGCGACACGACGAATGGCACAAGATCCGGCAAGGACGCGCGCGCATCGTCATCGGCGCGCGTTCGGCGATTTTTGCGCCGGTGGACCCGCTCGGGCTGATCATTGTCGATGAGGAACACGAATATTCCTACAAACAGGAGGAAGCGCCGCGCTATCACGCTCGCGACGTCGCCGTTGTGCGCGGTCAGCGGGAGGGCGCGGTGGTCGTGCTCGGTTCGGCCACGCCGTCGCTGGAAAGTTTTTACAACGCGGGGAAAGGGAAATACACGCTGCTCGAACTGCCGGCTCGCGCCGACGACAAGCAAATGCCGCTGGTGCGGATCATCGACATGCGCCAGGAAGCGCGCCGGGAGAAGGGCACGCCGATCTTTTCGCAAAAGCTCAAGGAGGCCATCACGCAACGGCTGGAGCGCCGGGAACAAGTCATTTTGTTTTTGAACCGGCGCGGCTACTCGACCTCGCTGCAATGTCCCAGGTGCGGTTACGTGGCGGAATGCCCGAACTGCAGCGTGGCGCTCACTTATCATCGTTCGAAACAAAAAACCTGTTGCCACATCTGCGGCCACGAAGCGCCCGTGCCGGCGGTGTGTCCGAATGAAAAGTGCCGTAACCCGGCCATCCGTTACGCCGGACTGGGAACCGAGAAGGTCGAGGACACGCTCGCCAAACTGTTTCCCAACGCGCGGGTGCGCCGCATGGATTCCGATGCGCTCAAACGCAAAGAAGACTATCGGCGCATCCTGGGCGATTTTCGCACGGGCAGGATCGACATTCTCGTCGGCACGCAGATGATCGCCAAGGGGCTGCACTTTCCCAACGTCACGCTCGTCGGCATCATCTACGCGGACCTGAGCCTGCATCAACCCGATTTCCGCGCCGGCGAACGGACGTTTCAATTGCTCACACAGGTGGCCGGGCGCGCCGGACGCGGTGACGTGGAAGGCGAAGTGGTGGTGCAGGCCTTCACGCCGTTTCATCCGGCGATTCAACACGCGCGACGTCACGACTTTGCCGGCTTTTACGAACAGGAAATCGAGTTTCGCGAACAACTCGGCTATCCGCCGATCACGCGTGTTGCGTTGTTGACATTGAAAGGACGTAACGAAGAGAAAGTGAAGTTTTCCGCCGGGCATCTGCGCAAGGAACTGGACCAGCTCGACCGGGTGGAGAGTGACAAAGCGGCAAAACAGGCCCCCGAGCCGGACGAGCCCGCGAAATCCAACCCTCCAACCCTCCAACTCTCCAACTCTCCAACCCTCCAATCTTCCAACGCTCCCTTCCGCGATCTGATCATCGCCGGCCCCGCGCCCGCGCCGTTGTTGCGCGCCGAATCCTACTACCGCTACCAACTCATGATTCGCACCCGCCAGATGAGCAAACTCAGCCAGTCGCTGGCCAGGCTCACTGAGACGATCGCGCTGCCCGACGACATTGCGCTGACGGTGGATATTGACCCGGTGAATTTGATTTGAGGGCGGCCCGGGTTTCGCGCGTAGCGGCAGCCATCCTGTCTGCGGTAGAGGGCGGCATCTTGCCGCCCGGAACCAACGCGGGAAATCGGCGGTATATTCCCGTACCCCAAACCTGATCCGCCGGGCAAGATGCCCGGCTCTGCGGCAGGCAAGATGCCTGCCGCTACAAAGTTTTCTAACGGGCTGCCAGGCTCCGCTTACGCCAGAATCCCTTTCACGACTTCGCCGGCGACGTCGGTCAAACGATAGTCGCGGCCCTGAAAACGAAAAGTCAGGCGCGTGTGGTCGAGACCCAGTTGCTGGAGGATGGTCGCCTGGAGATCGTGCACGTGGACGGGGTTCCCGGCGACGTTGTATCCGAAATCATCGGTGGTGCCGTAAGTGATGCCCGGCTTCATGCCGGCACCGGCCAGCCAGACGGTAAAGCAGCGGGGATGATGATCGCGGCCGTAGTCTTCCTTCGTCAGTTTGCCTTGAGAATAATTCGTGCGACCGAATTCGCCGCCCCAGACCACGAGCGTGTCGTCGAGCAAGCCGCGCCGCTTGAGATCGGTGACCAGCGCGTAGCACGCCTGGTCCACGTCTTTGGCCTGGCGGCGAATGCCCTTGGGCAGAGTGCCGTGATGGTCCCAGCCCGGGTGATAAAGCTGGATGAAACGAACGTTGCGTTCGGCGAGCCGGCGCGCGAGCAGACAATTGGCGGCAAACGTGCCGGGATTCTTTGCCTCGCCGCCGTAGAGTTCGAACACGCTTTCAGGTTCGCCAGAAATGTCCATTACTTCCGGCACGCTGGTCTGCATGCGGTAGGCCATTTCGTACTGAGCGACGCGCTCGTTGATCCTGGGATCGCCCAGGTCCTGAAACTGGACCGCGTGCAACTCCGCGAGCCGATCGAGCATCCTGCGCCGGCTCACCGCGGACACGCCGTCGGGATTTTGCAGGAACAGCACCGGGTCTTTCTCGCTGCGGAACTGAACGCCCTGATGAATGCTGGGAAGGAAACCGTTGCCCCAAAGCCGCGCGTAGAGGGGTTGATCAATACGGTCTTTCGAGATCAGCACGACGAACGCCGGAAGGTTTTCATTCGCGCCGCCCAGGCCGTAACTGAGCCACGCGCCCATGCTGGGCCGACCGGCCAGTTGCGAACCGGTCTGGAAAAACGTGATGGCGGGATCGTGATTGATGGCTTCGGTATGCACGGATTTGACGAAGCAAAGCTCGTCCGCCATCTGCGCGGTCCACGGCAGCAAGTCGCTGACCCACGCGCCGCTCCGGCCGTGTTGCACGAAGGGGAAAATCGAGCCGGCCATCGGCAGGGTTGCCTGGTAGCCCGTCATGCCGGTCAGGCGCTGGCCCATGCGCACGCTGGCGGGCAGGTCTTCGCCGTTGCGTTCGTTCAACAGCGGCTTGTAGTCAAACAGATCGAGCTGCGACGGTCCCCCGGCCATGAAAAGATAAATGACGCGCTTGGCTTTGGCCGGAAAATGCGGCGCGGCCAGAATGCCTTTGAACGGATTGTCCCCCTTCAGTGTTGGAGCGGCAAACGCGTCGCGGTCGAGCAGTCCGCAAAGCGCCGCGCCACCGAGGCCGAAAGCGAACCGGCCGAAGAATTCCCGCCGGTTCATCGCAAAGTTGATGTGGGTGCAGTTCATAAAAAAACCACTGATCTTCACTGATCTACGCTAATCACTTAGTGCCTGTCAGAATGAATCGCTTCCATTCCAGCGTGTCTTTATGGCCGAAGTTGACGAGATAGCCCACCGACACGCGGGCAATGCGCATGTAGTTGAACAACTGCGCCTCGTGTTCGGGCAGCAACTCGGATACTGCCTTGAGTTCAACCACAATCTTGCCGTAAACAAACAAGTCGGGAACATAGCGCTTCTTCAAGGGCCGGTTCTTGTAGAAGGTCGTTAACTCCTGTTTCGATTGGCAGGGTATATGACGCATCTCCAACTCGATCTCCAGGCTTTCCTGATAGATCTCCTCCGCCAGGCCGCAGCCTTGTTCATTGTAAACCTCAAAGGCCGCCCCCATCAGCTTGTAGCCTTCCTCCTGTAATTCGGTTGTCGCAGTGCCCATCGTCGGTCCTTTCCTTCAGTGCAGATTAGTGTCGATTAGTGCAGATTAGTGGTTCCGTTTCCACGTTCGTGGTTTCAACGTGTCATCACGGCTTCGTCGTGGTTGAGCAGCGCCTCCCCCAGGATCGTGCCGGCCGCCAGGTCCACCGGCGACAGCGTCGGGTCGTTCGGTTGTTCGCCCACCGCCAGCAATTTCGCCGCTTCCTGTTGATCGCTCGCGAATAAGTTGCGCTGCTCCTGAAACAATTGCTTCAGAACGACCAGTTCCCGCGAAGTTGGACGCCGCGAGGTCACAAGCCGAAAGGCCCAGGCGATTCGATCGTCGAGCGCGGCACCGCCTTCCTTCAACATCCGTTCGCCCAGAAAACGGGCGGCTTCGACGATTTGAGTGTCGTTGAGCAGCGCGAGCGCCTGCAACGGCGTGCTGGTGCTCTGGCGGCGGGCGACGCACACGTTGCGCTCCGGCGCGTCAAACGCAATCATCGTCGGCGGCGGGACGGTGCGCTTCCAGAAGGTGTAGAGGCTGCGCCGGTGCAAGTCATCGCCGTGGCCTTGCTCGTACTTCGGGTTGCCCATGGCGATTTCCCATAGACCGGCCGGCTGATACGGTTTGACGCTCTGCCCGCCGATTTTTTCCGCGAGCAACCCGCTCACCGCCAGCGCCTGGTCGCGCAGCATTTCCGCCGCAAGCCGGCGCGCCGGACCCCGCGCGAGCAGCCTGTTGTCCGGATCGCGCGCGAGCAGGTCAGGGCCGGCTTTCGACGATTGACGGTAGGTCGCCGACGTCGCGATTTTCCTGAGGAGCGCCTTGTAATTCCAACCCGACGCCATGAAATCGCGCGCCAGCCAGTCCAACAATTGCGGATGCGTGGGCACGGCGCCCTGCGCGCCGAAATTGTCGCTCGTTTCGACGATTCCGCGGCCGAACATCATCTGCCAGGCGCGATTGACGGTCACGCGCGCCGGCAAGGGGTTTTCCGGCGAGAGCAGCCACTGCGCGAGTCCGAGGCGGTTGCGCGGCGCGCCTGCGGGAAAAGGCGGCAGCGCCTTCGGCGTGTTGGCGGAGACCGGTTCGCCGCGCGCGTCGTACGCCCCGCGCTTCAGAATGTAGGCCGGCTTCGGCTTTGCCAACTCGTCCATGACCATGATTTCGGGGACCGGATTGATCGTGCCGCTTTGTTCGCGTCGGAGTGCCTTCAAGTCGGCGAAAAACTGCCGCGCGGGCGGATAAACGTTGGCCACGTAGTAATCGAGCAACGTGTCGCGTTGGACCTGACCCAGGGAATCCGGCTCGGCCTTCCAGGCGGCGCGCAGGTCATCGCGACCCGAGACATCCGCCACCTCGATCGGCGTCAGGCAACGGTTGAAAACTCGAAAGTCGTCCACCTTGCCACCCTTGAATCCGGCGTCGCGAAAACGGTAGCCGATGGCCAGATCGGGCTCACCGCCCTGGTAAGTGATGTCCTTGCACAAATGGTCGCGAACGACCTCGACCTCGGCCAACGTGCCATTGATGAAGAGGCCAACGCCCGCCGCGCGGCTCGATCCATCGTAGGTGAACGCGACGTGCACCCATTCATTCGTGGGAACGGTTGTTTTGCTGCAAACCTTCAGTGAATTACCCGGCCACAGATGATGAAGTCCGACTGCCAGGCGCCCTTCTTCCAGCAACAATTCGTAACCGCGACTCCCCGCGTCGGCCGGGGCTTTGCTGTGGTGGAGCAGCACCTGGCGCTGAGGATGAGTCGGCGTTTGCATCCAAAGCGCGATCGAGAAGGGGTCGGTCCGGGTGAAGTGTCCGATGCCCGGAAAGGTGAAGCCGTTGTCGCCATTCAGTTCCGTCGCCATTCCGTCTTTGCCTTCGACCAGTATCGGTCGTTCGTGCGTTTTTCCGGGCTTGGAGGGATCGATGGTGTTGGCGACCTCATTCGTCCGGATCTCCTCGAAGGAAAAAGCGGCCGCCAGTCCCGGCACCGAAGGCTCCGCGGGCTTGGTCTTGAGCCATTCCGCGAACGCGCCGCGGGCGGCCTCGCGCAACGCGCCGAATTGTTTTTCTTTTGCGCCGATTTGCTGCGACAGCTTCGCGAGCCGCGCGTCGGTGGCCGCGTCGGAAAGCAACAGGGTGGGCGCCGGGGTATCCTCCACGAAACCGGAGTAGGGG
>WNGA01005348.1_pt1 | contig 18543 bp, 19 predicted proteins | sample 5400061 | NCBI WGS metagenome assembly WNGA01 (sample SAMN13153366, study PRJNA577476) | soil metagenome | isolation source: 100 cm soil or saprolite under grassland replicate 2 | place: USA:California | collected 2016-06-15 | reverse complement strand
CGTCCTCGGCGCATCCGCGCTGCAGCGCTTCGTGCGCGTCGTGCTGCCCGAGCTCGCGCCGGCGGTCGCGGCAGGCTTCGGCCTCGCCTTCGCCCGGTCGATGAACGAGTACGGCGTCGCGGTGCTCGTCTCCGGCAACGTCGCGTACGAGACGCTCGTGGCGCCCGTGTACGTGTACCAGCGGGTCGAGTCGTTCGACTTCGCCGGCGGGACCGGGGTCGCCGCGACGCTGCTCGCCCTCTCGCTCGCCGTGCTCGGCGCGACCCACGCCGTCCAGCGCTGGAGCGCGCGCCATGTCGCGTGACCGAGTCCGCTCGCTCGTCCGGGCGCTCGGGCGCACGGTGCTCATCCTCGCCGCGGCGAGCTACCTCGCGCTCCTCGTCGGCCTGCCCCTCCTGAACGTCTACGGCCAGGCGTTGGCGCGCGGCGTCGCCGGGTTCGTGGAGGGGCTCTCGGCGCCGGAGGCGCGCCACGCGGCGAAGCTCACGCTCCTCGTCGTCGCGATCGCCGTCCCCGCCAACACGGTGTTCGGGCTCGCCGCGGCATGGGTGGTCGCGCGGCGGCGAACCGCGCTCGCGCGGCTCGTCCGTGTCGCGCTCGACCTGCCGCTCGCGGCGTCCTCGACCGTGATCGGGCTCCTCGTCGTGCTCGCCTGGAGCCCGACCATCGGACTCCTCGCCGCCCCGGTCCGCGCCGCGCACGTGAAGGTGCTCTTCGCCTGGCCGGGCCTCGTCATCGCGACCGTGGTCGTGACGCTCCCCTACGTGGCGCGCGAGGTCCTGCCCGCGCTCTACCAGCTAGAGCGCGCGGAGGAGGAGGCCGCGACGGTGCTCGGCGCGACGCGCTGGCAGACCTTCTGGCGCGTCGTGTTCCCCGCCATCCGCGCCTCCGTCGTGTACGGCGTGATCCTCTGCGCCGCGCGCGCGGCCGGCGAGTTCGGCGCGGTCTCGGTCGTCTCCGGGAAGCTCATCGGCGAGACGAACACGCTCACGCTCCACGTCGAGCGCGCCTACGCCGAGTACGAGACGATCTCGGCGTTCGCGGCGGCGTCGGTCCTCACCTCGGTCGGGGTCCTGACGGTGGCGCTCGACGCGCTGTGGCGCAGGCGCGGGCGGAGGTAGCGGCTCAGCGCCCCCGCAGCCACGCGGACAGCCAGCTCGGGACGAACGTGCCCGTCGGCTCCGGGCGCTCCCGCAGCTCGCGGGTCATGGAGATGAAGACGCTCTCCACGCCCTTCAGCGTCCGCTTGCCCATCCCGCGGACCTCGAACCCCATCCGTTGCCAGAAGCGCAGCGCCCCGGGGTTCACCTCCTCGACGATGAGGTGGATCGCGATCCCGCCCTGCGCTCGCACCCACTCCTCGAGCCGGTGGTAGACCCGGTCGCCGAGCTTCTTGCCGCGGAGCGTCGGCTCGAAGAGCAGGAGCCCGAGGTACCACTCGCCCGCTTTCGGGAAGTCGCGGATGACGTCGAGCACTCCGACGAGGTGGCCGGGCGCGTCGAACAGGCCGATGACGAACTTGTCGTCGCGGGTCTTCCCGCGCGGCACCGCCGCGATGAGGTCGGCGGCCTCGGAGGGCGACGGCGGCTGGCCGGTGACGAGCTCGAAGTAGTCGCGGCAGCCCTCGTAGAACGCCTGCAGCTCGTGCTCGCGCCGCTCGTCGAGGCGGACGCCGAAGCAGCCGGTCAGCTCGAAGACGCGCTCGGACGGATCGCGGGGCATCGCTGCGGAATCGTAGCGCATCGCCCCTGGCCTTGTGACCTCCCCGGGAAGTAAGATGCCGCCGCCGTCGGGGGACGGGCGAGGTGCGATGCGGGGAATCATCACCAGTCGGGACGTCCTCTGGCATTCCTTCACCATCCTCCGGCTGTGGGGGCCCGGCACCTACTTCCGGTGCCTGCACGCCATGGTCACGCGCCGCTCGGTGACCTTCCTCCAGGTCATCCACGAGGGCGATCGCTACCCGATGGCGTAGGCGGCGCGCCGGTCGGCGCCCCGAGCCCCAGCGCCTCCGCGATCCGCGCCCGCGTCTCGTCGCGCAGCCGGTCCACATCCTCGACCCGCAGCCCCGCCGTCGGGATCGGCGCGAGGATCCGCACGCGGACGTCCGCAGGGTGGATGCGCGCGCCGTCGGGGGGCATCGCGTCGCCGGCGCCCGAGATGGCGACCGGGACGATGGGCACGCCGGCGTCGATCGCGAGCTTGAACGGGCCCGCGCGAAAGGGCCGGAGGCTCCCGTCGCGGCTCCGCGTCCCCTCCGCGAACAGCCCGACCGCGATGCCGGCCTCGAGGTAGTGCCGCAGGCGCGCGAGCGCGGCCGAGCCGCTCACCCGGTCGCTCCGGTCCACCGGCACGTGGCCGGCGACGCGGAACGCCCAGCCGAGCCAGGGGATCCGGAACGCCTCCTCCTTGCCGATCCACTTCATCTCGCGCGGCAGCCGCGCGACCGCGAGCGCATCCACTGCCGACCGGTGATTCGGCACGACGACGAACGTCGCGGGTCGCGCGGGCAGGCTCCCCTCGAGCGTCACGCGCCAGAACGGGAACGCGGTGACGATGAGCTCGCCGAGCGCGCGCAGCGCGCGGCTCGCCGCCATCCGGTGGCGGTCGAACGGGAACGTGACGAGCCGCACGAAGAGCGTGAGCGGGAACGACAGCGAGAGGACGAGCGCGGCGAAGCAGTAGAAGAGGACGGTGGCGAGCGCGCGCACGTCACCACTCTGCCGCGTGGCGCTCCTCGCGCACCAGCATCAAGTGGCGCCTCAGTTCCCCGGATCGGAACCCGGCTCGTCGGCCTCGCTCTCCTCGACGTCCGGGCCGGGCGGGAGCCGCTCGAGCCGCTGCGTCACGAGGCGGATGTGCTCCCGCTCCTCGCCCCGCAGCTCCTCGAAGAGCGCCTTGACCTGGAGGTCCGCGACGTGCGGGAGCGCGCCGTCGAAGAAGTCGTGCGCCTTCACCTCGGACGCGAGGGCGACCTCCATCGCCTGCCGCGCTGACATGAACACGCGCGGCTTCCCGCGGTCGGGCGCCTCGACGTCGTCGAGCGCGTCCTTCGTCACGCGGCGAGGCGCGTTCCCGAACAGCGCGCGCCTGCGCGCGGCGAGGTCCGCGCCGTGCTTCGCCTCGTATCCCGCCATGAGCCGGAACATGTCGGCGGCGTCGCCTGCGTAACGCCCGCCGCCCACCTGCACGACGAACTCGTCGTACCGCTCCTTCGCCTCCTCCTCGATCGCGATCGCGAGATCCAGCGCGTCCTGCAGCGAGAGGGTGCGGAAGTCGATCGCCATCTGGACTCCTCCGTCGAGCGGGTGCGGTGAGAACGTCCCCGAGGAGGTAACGCCGGACGGGACCGGCGATAGGCCCCGGCGGGGACCGGAGGCTCGCCCGGCGGCGTGCCCGGGACGCGAATTCTGGACCGATCCGCGCCTCGACCCGGCGGCGGGAGGTGTGGTTTGCTGTGCCCCCCGTATCGACCCCCCTGCACCCCGAGGAATGCGCCCGACATGCCCACCCCCGCCTTCCACTACCAGGATCCGTTCCCGCTCTCGAAGGACGACACGCGCTACCGCCTCGTCACGAAGGAGGGGGTCTCGACGGCGACCTTTGACGGCAAGGAGGTCCTGAAGGTCGATCCGTCCGCGCTCGTCCGGGTCGCCCGCGAGGCGCTGCGCGAGGTCTCGTTCTTCCTGCGCCCCTCGCACAACGAGCAGGTCGCGAAGATCCTCGCCGACCCCGAGGCGTCGCAGAACGACAAGGGCGTCGCCCTCGCGTTCCTCAAAAACGCCGAGATCGCCGCGAAGGGCGAGCTGCCCATCTGCCAGGACACCGGCACGGCGACCATCGTCGGCAAGAAGGGCCAGCAGGTCTGGACGGGCGTGAAGGACGAGCAGTACCTGTCCGAGGGCGTCTACCAGACGTACACGGCCGAGAACCTCCGCTACTCGCAGACGGCCGCGCTCGACATGTACAAGGAGGTCAACACCGGCACGAACCTGCCGGCGCAGATCGACCTCTACGCGACCGAGGGCGCCGAGTACAAGTTCCTCTTCGTCGCGAAGGGGGGCGGCTCCGCCAACAAGACGATGCTGTGGCAGGAGACGAAGGCGCTCCTCAACCCCGTGACGCTCGAGAAGTTCCTCGTCGACAAGATGAAGTATCTCGGCACGGCGGCGTGCCCGCCGTACCACATCGCGGTCGTCGTGGGCGGCACCTCCGCCGAGGCGGCGCTCAAGACCGTGAAGCTCGCGTCGACGAAGTACTACGACGGGCTCCCGACGAAGGGGAACGAGCACGGCGTCGCGTTCCGCGACCTCGAGCTCGAGCAGAAGCTCCTCGAGAAGGCGAACGCGCTCGGCATCGGCGCGCAGTTCGGCGGCAAGTACTTCGCGCACGACATCCGGGTGGTCCGCCTCCCGCGCCACGGCGCGTCGTGCCCGGTGGCGATGGGCGTCTCCTGCTCCGCGGACCGCAACCTGAAGGCGAAGATCACGAAGGACGGGATCTTCGTCGAGGAGCTCGACCACGCGCCCGAGCGGCTCATCCCGCTCCAGTACAAGACGGGCAAGCACGCGCACGGCGTGAAGATCGACCTGAACAAGCCGATGAAGGAGATCCTCGCGGAGCTCTCCAAGCACCCGGTCTCGACGCCACTCCTCCTCACCGGGACCATCGTCGTCGGGCGAGACATCGCGCACGCGAAGTTCAAGGAGATCATCGACGCCGGGAAGCCCGTCCCCCCGTACCTGCTCCAGCACCCGATCTACTACGCCGGTCCGGCGAAGACGCCGCAGGGCAAGGCCTCGGGCTCGTTCGGCCCGACGACCGCCGGCCGCATGGACTCGTACGTCGACCTGCTCCAGTCGAAGGGCGCATCGATGGTGATGATCGCGAAGGGGAACCGCTCGCAGCAGGTGACCGACGCCTGCAAGAAGTACGGCGGCTTCTACCTCGGCTCGATCGGCGGCCCGGCCGCGGTCCTCGCCGAGGAGAACATCAAGAAGGTGGAGTGCATCGACTTCCCCGAGCTCGGGATGGAGGCGGTCTGGAAGATCGACGTCATCGACTTCCCGGCGTTCATCCTCGTGGACGACAAGGGGAACGACTTCTTCAAGAAGCTCGGCGTCTGAGCCCGCCCCTCTCCGGCCCGGTCGCCCTCGGCGACCGGGCCGGCTCCGTTTGGGCCGACATTCAATCGGCCCATCGAGGTCGCAGACGGCGTGCGCCGCCCCGCGTGAAAGTGCCGCTCGGGAGGGAGCTTGCTCGCCACGCACACCGCGACGCCGCGCGACGCCGCACCCGAGATCGACGATGTGCTCTGGGAGGAGCGGCTCGTGCCGCTCGTCGAGCGGCTCATCCGCGCGCGCTACTTCTCGTTCGACGTCGAGGGGCTCGAGCACGTGCCGCGCGACGGCCGCGCGGTGTACGCGCAGAACCACGCCGGGTGGTTCCCGCTCGACGCCTTCTTCATCGGGCTCGCGGTGCGGCGCGCCATCGGTCCGTGTCGCACGCCGTACTTCGCGACCGCGGAGGCGGCGCTCGCGCTCCCGGTCGTCGGGCCCTTCATCCGGCGCGTCGGGGCGGTCCCGTCCTCGTGGTTCCGGCGCCCGGAGCGGCTCCCGAGGCGGATCCGCGCGGCCGCCTTCTTCCCGGAGGGCGTCCCCGGCAACACGAAGCCGTTCTGGGAAGCCTACCGGATGCGGCCGTGGAGCCGCGGGTTCGTGCGGGTCGCCGCCGCGCTCGACGCGCCGATCGTGCCCGCCGCGGTGCTCGGTGGAGAGGAGTGCCTCCCGGTCGCGTGGACGGTGAAGCTCCTCGAGCCGCTCGTCGGCTCCCGGTTCGGCCTGCCGCTCGCGCTCGTCCCCCTGCCGGCGCGCTGGCGGATCGTCTTCCACCCGCCGGTGCGCGTCGCGGATCCAGGGCGGATCCTCTCGGACGGCGAGCGCTCCGGGGAGATCGCCGCCGGGGTCCGCGCGACGGTGCAGGCGACCCTCGACCGGCTCGCGCCGCGCTACCCGCTCGCGCACGTCTCGGCGCTCATCGCGTCGGCGAGCGGAGCTCGGCTCCCCGCGAGAGCGTGAAGATCCATCGAGCTCGGGGGACGCAAGCGCCCGAGCCCGACGGCGTCGCGGGGCGCGCCCCGCGCGGGCGCCCTCCGCGCGGTCGGCCCCTCGCCGGGATCACGGGCGGAGCGCTGGGGGCCTACGTTTGATCATGCGATCGGCGGCGTGAATGCACGCAGCCGCAGGCCGTCGTACCGGCGGGGGGATCCGACATGCGCGTTCACGCAACCCGACTCGCCGTGCTCCTCGCTCTCGCAGCCGCTGCCTGCGCCCGCAGCCCCGTCACCGGGAAACGACAGCTCTCGCTCATCTCGGAGAAGCAGGAGATCGAGCTCGGGCAGGAGTCGGCCAAGCAGGTGACCGAGCAGATGCCCCGCTACCCGGACGCGAAGGTCCAGAGCTACGTCGAGGAGGTCGGCAAGAGGATCGCGGCGGCGTCGGAGCGGCCGAAGCTTCCCTGGTCGTTCACGGTGCTCGACGATCCGGCGGTCAACGCCTTCGCCCTCCCCGGCGGGCCGGTCTTCGTGACGCGCGGGCTCCTCACGCACGTGAACAGCGAGGCGGAGCTCGCGAGCGTGGTCGGCCACGAGATCGGCCACATCACGGCGCGCCACTCGGTCCAGCAGCTCTCGAAGGCGCAGCTCGCGCAGGTCGGTCTCGGCATCGGGTCGATCCTCAGCCCGCAGGTCGCCGAGCTCGGGCAGGTCGCCGGCGCGGGCCTCCAGCTCCTCTTCCTCAAGTTCGGCCGCGACGCCGAGCGGCAGGCCGACGAGCTCGGCTTCAAGTACATGACGCAGCAGCGCTACGACCCCCGGGAGATGGCGCACGTCTTCAACACGCTCGAGCGCTCGAGCGCGCAGCAGGGGCAGGGGAAGGTCCCGGAGTGGCTCGCGACGCACCCGGATCCGGGGAACCGCGCGAAGACCGCCTCGGACCGCGCGGCGGGGGTGAAGGACCCGGGCACGAAGGTCGGCCGCGAGGAGTACCTCGCGCGCCTCGACGGGATGACGTTCGGCGAGGACCCGCGCCAGGGCTTCTTCCAGGGAAACGCGTTCCTCCACCCGGGGCTCGCGTTCCGGATCGACTTCCCGGCCGGGTGGCAGAAGCAGAACACGCCCGGCGCGGTCGTCGCGCTCTCTCCGAAGAAGGACGCCGCCATCCAGCTCTCGGGCGCCGGGAAGATGTCGCCCGAGGAGGCGGCGAAGAAGTTCTTCTCGCAGCAGGGGGTGCGCCCGGCGAGCTTCGCCGCGGGCGGCGGCGGGCTGCCGGCGGGGGCGCGCTACTTCGAGGCGCAGACGCAGCAGGGTCAGGTCGGCGGCGTCGTGGCGTTTCTTCCGCGCGGGAGCGAGACGTTCGCGATCGTCGGCTACACGTCCGCGGCGAACGTCGCCGCGTACGAGCCGGCGTTCAAGGCGACGCTCGCGAGCTTCGGCCCGCTCACCGATCAGGCCGCCCTCGCCGTGCAGCCGGCGAAGCTCGCGCTCGTGAAGGTCCCGCGCGATATGACGATCGCGGAGTTCATGGCGGAGTTCCCGTCCACTGCACCGGCGGACGTCGTCGCGACCGTGAACGGCGTCCCGAAGGACGGGCGCCTGGAGGCGGGGCGGACGGCGAAGCGGATCGTGGGCGGCGTGGCGCCGCCGAAGTGAGGGGCGCGAGGGGTGCGCGGCGGCGGCGCGAGCCGACCGTCGTGTGTGTATACTCCCACCCCTTATGGTCCAGATCTACGACACCACCCTGCGGGACGGCACGCAGCGCGAGGGGATCTCGCTGTCGTGCGAGGACAAGCTCCGGATCGCGCGACGGCTCGACGACCTCGGCGTCACGTTCATCGAGGGCGGGTGGCCGGGCTCGAACCCGAAGGACGCCGAATTCTTCGAGCGGGCCCGCGGGATGAAGTGGCAGCGCGCCCTCGTGGCCGCCTTCGGCTCCACCTGCCGCGTGGGCGGCGGGCCTGAGGACGACGCGAACATCAAGGCCCTGCTCGACTCCGGCGCGCCCGTCTGCACGGTCGTCGGGAAGACCTGGACGCTGCACGTGACCGACGTGCTCCGCACGACGCTCGAGGACAACCTCCGCATCATCGAGAAGAGCCTCGCCTTCCTGAAGGCGAAGGGGCGGCGGGTCGTCTACGACGCCGAGCACTTCTTCGACGGCTACCGCGCCGACCCTTCCTACGCGCTCGAGACGCTCAAGGCGGCTGCGCGCGGCGGGGCCGAGACGCTCGTGCTCTGCGACACGAACGGCGGCTCGATGCCGTGGCAGATCGGCGAGACGTTCCGCGCGGTGCGCGCCGAGGTGAAGACCCCGCTCGGCATCCACGCGCACAACGACAGCGAGACCGCGGTCGCGAACTCGCTCGCCGCCGTGGTCGAGGGCGCCGTCCAGGTCCAGGGCACCATCAACGGTTACGGCGAGCGGTGCGGCAACGCGAACCTCTGCTCCGTCGTCGCCTCGCTCGAGCTGAAGCTCGGGAAGAGGTGCCTGCCGGAGGGCCACCTCCAGACGCTCACGGACGTCTCGCACTTCGTCGCCGAGGTGGCGAACCTCGCGCCCGACGAGCACCTCCCGTACGTCGGCAAGTCCGCGTTCGCGCACAAGGGCGGCATCCACGTCGCCGCCATGCGCCGGACCGCGATCTCGTACCAGCACATCGTCCCGGAGCTCGTCGGGAACCAGCAGCGCGTCGTCGTCTCGGAGCTCTCCGGCCGCGGCAACCTCCTCTCGAAGGCCGAGGAGTACGGGCTCGCCGGCGGCGACGTCGGCGGCGTGCTGAACGAGATCAAGGCGCTCGAGGCGAAGGGCTTCTCGTTCGAGGCGGCCGAGGCGTCGGTCGCGATGATGATGAAGCGCGCCGACAAGTCCTACCGGCCGCCGTTCGAGCTCCTCGACTTCCTCGTGAACGTCGAGCACCGGACCGGGCGCGGGATCTTCTCCGAGGCGATGGTCAAGGTCCGGGTGGACGGCGAGGTGCTCCACACGGCGGCGGAGGGCGACGGCCCGGTCGACGCCCTCGACCACGCGCTCCGCAAGGCGCTCGTCCCGCGCTACCCCGAGATCGCGGAGCTGCACCTCGTCGACTACAAGGTCCGCATCCTCGACGGGTCGAACGGCACGGGTGCGACGACGCGCGTGCTCATCGACTCGCAGCGTGGGACGCGGCGCTGGAGCACCGTCGGAGCGAGCACGAACATCATCGAGGCGAGCTGGCGCGCGCTGGTGGACGCCGTGGAGTACGGCCTCACCATCGCGCAGGAGCCGGAGCGCCCCTTGCAAGGGAGAGAACCGTGAAGGCGAGCATCGTCGTCCTGCCCGGAGACGGCATCGGCCCGGAGGTCACGGCCGAGGCGATCAGGGTCCTGAAGGTCGTCGCGCAGCAGAACGGGCACGAGCTGAAGTTCACCGAGCGGCTCATGGGCGGCTGCTCGATCGATGCCCACGGCGTCGCGCTGACGGACGAGGTCCTGAAGGAGTGCCAGGCCTCGGACGCCGTGCTGCTCGGCGCCGTCGGCGGGCCGAAGTGGGACGATCCGAAGGCGAAGGTGCGGCCGGAGCAGGGGCTGCTCGCGCTGCGCAAGGGGCTCGGGGTCTTCGCGAACCTCCGCCCGGTGCGCGTCCACGAGAGCCTCGTCGACTCGTCGCCCGTCAAGCCGGACCGGCTCCGGGGCGTGGACATCCTCGTCATCCGGGAGCTCACGGGCGGCCTCTACTTCGGCCAGCCGAAGGGGCGCGACCGCAAGGATGGCCACGAGCGCGCGTTCGACACGCTCGAGTACAGCGACTACGAGGTGCGCCGCGTCGTCGAGCTCGCGTTCCGGCTCGCGAAGGCGCGCAAGAAGAAGGTGACCTCCGTCGACAAGGCGAACGTCCTCGAGTCGTCGCGCCTGTGGCGGCAGATCACGGCGGACATCGGCGCGCGGAACCCGGACGTCGCGCTCGACCACATGCTCGTCGACACCGCGGCGATGCGGCTCATCACGAGCCCGGCGACGCTCGACGTCGTCGTCACCGAGAACATGTTCGGCGACATCCTCACGGACGAGGCATCGGTGCTCGCCGGCTCGATGGGGATGCTGCCGTCGGCGTCGATCGGCGAGAAGGGGCCGGGGCTCTACGAGCCGATCCACGGCTCCGCGCCGGACATCGCGGGAAAGGGGATCGCGAACCCGGTCGGCACGATCCTCTCGACCGCGATGATGCTGCGCCACTCGCTCGGCCTCTCCGCGGAGCCGAAGCTCATCGAGGACGCGGTGGACCGCGCGATCGCCGAGGGCTGCCGCACGCGCGACCTCGGCGGGACGCTCTCGACGACGCAGATGGCGGACGAGATCCTGCGGCGGCTCGCGTAGCGGATCCCCGGCTCGGCGCGCTGCCGGCCGGCGGCGTTCTCTTTCGGGGCCGGCCGGGGCGCGCGGCGCGCCGCATGGGCGCTCCGGGCGTCTTCTCCGGGTGGTCAGGGCGCCGCGTCGAAGCGGTCGAAGCGCATCGTGAAGACCGCCCGCCCCTGGGACGCGGAGCGCAGCTCGGTCGCGTACCCGAACATCCGCCGGAGCGGGGCCTCGCTCTGGATCGCCTTGAGCGCGAGGCCGCGGTCGGCGACGTCGAGGATCGTCCCCCGCCGCGCGTCGAGGCCGCTCATCACCGCCCCGAGGCTCTCTCCGGGCGTCAGCACCTCGACCCGGACGATGGGCTCGAGCAGCACCGGGCGCGCCCGCGCGGCGGCGGCCCGCACCGCGTCGGCGGCGGCGACCTTGTACGCGAACGGCTTCGACTCGCCCTCGCGCCACTCGGCGCCGGTGACCACCACCTCGATGTCCTGCAGCGTGTAGCCCTCGAGCACGCCGCCCTCGGCGGCCTCGCGCGCGCCCTCCTCGACGAGCCGCCGCGCCTCGTCCCGGAGGAAGGTGAGCGCCTCCGCCTCTGGCGCGAACCGGAAGCGGAACCCTCCGCCGCGCGGCAGCGGCGCGACGCGCACGCGGACGCGGCCGAACACCGGCGCGCCGTCGATCTCCCTCGCGAAGGTGCCCTCACCCTCCGCCTCCGCGGTGAGCGTCTCGCGCATGAGCACCTGCGGCTGCCCGGTGCGGACCTTCAGCGCGAACTCGCGGCGCAGGCGCTCGGCGACGATCTCGAGGTGCAGCTCGCCCATCCCGGAGACGAGGAGCTGCCCCGTCTCCGGATCCTCGCCGAACCTGAAGCTCGGGTCCTCGTCGGCGACGCGAGCGAGCGCCTCGAGGAGCAGGTCGCGGTCGCCGAGCGAGGTCGTCTCGATGGCCTGCGAGATGACGGGCTCGTACCCGGTGATGCCGCCGAGCCGCATCGGGTGGGCGGGGTCGGACAGCGTGTCGCCCGTCCGCGTCTCCTTCAGCCCGACCACCGCGAAGATGTGCCCTGCGCCGAGCGCGGGGACGCGCTTCTTCTGCACGGCGTGCATGAGCAGGACGCGGCCGACCTTCTCCTTCTTGCCGAGGTCGGCGTTCCAGACCTCGTCCCCCTCGGCGATGCGACCGGAGTAGACGCGGACGAAGACGTGGCGCCGCTTCTCGTCGAGGAGCGAGACCTTGAAGGCGAGCGCGAGGAGGGGCGCGTGGTCGTCGGCGGGATGGACCTCCGCCGCGCCCGTCGTGAGGTTCACGCCCGTGAGCTGCGGCACGTCGAGCGGGGAGGGGAGGTAGTCGCAGACCGCGTCGAGCACCTGGGGCACGCCCTTGTTCCGGAGCGCCGAGCCGCACAGGAGCGGCACGAGGCGGCCCGCCACCGTCGCGCGCCGGATCGCGGCGCGCAGGGCGGCCTCGTCCGGATCGCGGTCGGCGAGCAGGAGGTCGGCGATCGCGTCGTCGAGGTCGGCGACCGCGGTCACGAGCGCCTGCCGGTCCGCCTCCGCCTCCGGCGAGAGCCCCTCCTCGACGACGACCGCGCGCGGGTCCTCCGGGTCGGGGAAGCGGACGCGGCGCCGCGCGACGAGGTCCTCCACCCCCTCGAACGCCGCCTCGCGGCCGATCGGGCGGTGGAGCGCGGCGATGACGTGGTCCGGGAAGTGGCGGCGCAGCGAGTCGAGCGTCGCGTCGAGGTCGGCGCCGACGCGATCCATCTTGTTCGCGAACGCGATGCGCGGCACGTGCCAGCGATCGGCCTGCCGCCAGACCGTCTCGCTCTGCGGCTCGACGCCGTTCACCGCGTCGAACACGGCGACCGCGCCGTCGAGAACTCGCAGGCTGCGCTCCACCTCCACGGTGAAGTCCACGTGGCCGGGCGTGTCGATGAGGTGCAGCTCGTGGCCTCGCCACTCGAAGCTCGTGACGGCGGAGGTGATCGTGATCCCCCGCTCGCGCTCGAGCTCCATCCAGTCCATGACGGCGGCGCCCTCGTGGACCTCGCCCATCTTGTGGGTGCGCCCCGCCGCGAAGAGGAGCCGCTCGGTGAGCGTCGTCTTCCCCGCGTCGATATGCGCCATGATCCCGAGGTTCCGGATGGCCCGGATCCGCCGCCGCTCCGCCGGCTCCTTTCGATCGTCGCTCATCCGCCTCGCGCCGCTCCTCTCGCCCGAGGAAAGCATCGTTCGCCGCGGTCGTCCACGAGTCAGGCGCCTGTGGAACGATGTCGGATGCGCGCCTCCAGCCTGCGCCGCAAAGCGCAGCAGGCGCTTGGAGGACCGGTTCCGGTCGTGTATTCATGCGGGGCGTCACGCCTGTTTTCCAAAGGTCACTCAAGGGAGATTCCCATGAAGTTTCGCTCGCTGATCGCCGTCGCGCTGCTCGTCCCCGCCGCTGCCTTCGCGGCTCCGGCCAAGACCGCCGCCCCTGCCGCCAAGTCGGCCGCGAGGCCTGCCGCCGCCTCGTCTGCTTCTGCCAACCCGGTCGACAACCTTCAGGTCGGCGGCTTCCTCGGCTACGAGACCGACGACGTCTCCGGCGTCTCGCTCCGCGTCGACGGCGAGATCCCGTTCCAGGCGCTGAGCCCGCAGATCAACCTGTCCTGGGTCGGTTCGCTCGGCTACTCGCGCCTCACGCAGTCCGAGAGCGCGTTCGGCATGACCACGGACTTCACCGCCAACATCCTGAAGGCGATTCCCGCTGCGCGCTTCACGTTCCCCGTGAACCCGCAGATCTCGCTCTTCGCCGACGCCGGTCTCGGCCTCGCCTACGTCTCGGCGAAGATCGAGGAGTCGGTGCCCGGGTACGGGTCCGCGTCCGTCTCGGACAGCACGATCAACTTCATCATGCGACTCGGCGCCGGCGCCTTCTACCAGGTGAACCCGAAGACGAAGATCGGCGCGATGATCGAGATCGATCCGTTCTTCGGCGACTTCGGCTTCTCGGGTGCGTCGAGCCAGTCGCCGTTCCTCATCCAGGCGGGCGCGATGTTCCGGATGTAGCACGCGCCTTCCTGCGCCTCGTTCCAGGGCCCCGGTCGCGCGAGCGGCCGGGGCCTTTTCGATCCCGCCGGCGAGACTCGCCGAGGGAGTGGGCCCCCCGGAAGAACGACTCGCCGCCAGCGGCATCCGGGGTGGGATGCCATGCCACCCATGGCCTTCCGTCCGGGGGCAGGACCGCCGCGGAGTGTGGTCTGCCTCCGTCGCCGTGGCGATCGTCCCCGCACCGCCGGGCGGCTCGGCGGGGGAGCGTGTGCGATGGCGATCGCGAAAAGGACGTGCTCGAGCATTCGCTGGCTCATCTGCGTCGGGCTGCTCGCCCTCGCGCCGGCCGCCCTCGCCGCGCCGTACGCGGCCGAGCCCGCGCCCGCGCCGGGCGCCGAACCCGCCACCGTCGGGTCGCCGGGCCCGTCTTCCCGCTGGCGGAAGCTCCTCGACGAGCTCCAGCTCGGAGGATTCCTCGGGTACGAGAGCGACGGCGTCGCGGGCATCGCGCCGCGCGTGGACGGCGAGGTGCCGTTCCGCGCGATCCTGCCGCCGCTCCAGCTGTCCTGGGTCGGCTCGATCGGCTTCTCGCACCTCACCCGCTCCCAGGACGCCTACGGCTTCGGGGTCGCGACGACCGCGAACGTGCTGAAGGTCCTTCCGGCCGCGCGCCTCTCGTTCGCCCTCACCCCGCAGCTCACGCTGTTCGCGGACACCGGGCTCGGGCTTTACTACGCGTCGACGACGATCGACGACAGCACGCCGTACTTCGGCGGCACCTCCACGAGCCACGGGCTCGGGTTCGTGACGCGCTTCGGTCTCGGCGCCTGGTACCAGCTCCGGGAGAAGCTGAAGGTCGGCGCCGCGCTCGAGCTCGACCCGTACTTCGGCGAGTTCGATCACACGACGTTCGTCATGCAGGCGGGCGCGATGTTCCGGATGTAGAGCTCGCCGGTGCCCTGCTTCACCACGGGATCGCGCGCTCGTCGCGGAAGAACCCGCCCGTCGGCCCGTTCGGAGGGAGCGTCGCGGCCCACACGATCCCGGCCGCGCCTTCCTCGACCGACCGCGGCGCCCCGGCGCCGCCCATCTCGGTCCGCACCCAGCCCGGGCAGACCGCGTTCACGAGGACGCCGCGGGGCGCGAGCTCCGACGCGAGCAGGCGGGTCGCCGCGTTGAGCGCCGCCTTCGAGACTGCGTAGGCGAGGTACGCGCCGCCTCCGGAGCCGCGCTCGGCGCGGCGCAGGAGCGCGTCGCGGAGGTCCGCGAGGTCCTTCCGCGTGCGGATCGCCTCGACCGCGCGGCGGAGGTCCGCCGGGAGGCTCGACAGCGCCCCCATCCCGGAGGAGACCATGACGACGCGCGCGCCGGGCGCGAGCAGCGACGCGAGCGCGTCGGCGAGCCGGACCGGGCCGAGCGCGTTCACCTCCATGCTCTCGCGGGCGGAGGCGGGGTCGAACGGCGCGCGGTACACGCCCGCGTTCTCCACGAGCGCGTCGATCCGGAGCCCCGCCGCCCGCGCCCGCGCCGCGAAGCCATCCACGCTCGCCGGCTCGGCGACGTCGAGCGGCCAGGCGGCGACGTCCCGACCCTCGGCCGCGAGCGGCTCGGCGGCGCGCCGCCCCTCCGCCTCGCGCCGCGCCGCGAGGATCACGCGCAGCCCGCGCCCGGCGAGGGCCCGGGTCGTCGCGAGCCCGAGGCCGCGATTCGCGCCGGTGACGACCGCGACGGGTGACGCCATCCAAGGAGCGTATTCCTTCCGGGCGGGGCAGGCCCGCCGCGGAGCGTGGTGCGCAACCGCCCGCATGGTGATCGTCCGCGCTGCCGCGCGTCGGGACTGCGGGCGGCGGAGCGTGCGCGATGGCGATCCCGAAGCGGTGGGGTGCGGCGGCGGCGGTCCTCCTCGTCGCGGGGTCCACCCCGCGGGCAGGGGCGTCCGGCGGCGGCGCCCCGCTCGCCGACGACCCCACGCTCATCGCCCTCGCGGTCGCGCTCTCGTGCGCCGACGCCCCCGAAGGCGCCGGGCGCGGGTCCGCGGCGGCCTCTCCCCCCGCCACGGACCCCGAGATCGAGCTCGTCGCGACGGTCCGCGCGAAGGCGCTCCGGTTCGACGAGGTCCCGAAGGTGGACGTCGTGCTCCGCGGGGGCGGGAAGCGCAAGGCGGTCTGGAGGACGGAGCGGGTGAACCTGCCGATGCACCCCGAGGCGGGGGTCATCTACCGCGACGTGGAGCTGCGGATCTCGATCTCGAGCGACGTGGACGAGCTGATGGCGATGCTCCGCGAGGCGCGGCGCGCCGCGCGCGGGATCCGCATCGACGGGGAGGCGCCGGCGGTCCCGGTCGACCCGGCCGTGGAGGCCCCGGAGGCTGCTCCCGCGCCGATCGCGGCGCCCTCGCCGATCGCGGCGCCGCCTCCGGACGCGGCGCCGCCTCGTGTCGTCGCCCCCCCCGCGCCGGTCGCGGCCGCGCCCGTCGAGATCGTCGCTGCGCCTATGATCGCCGAGCGGGTGCTCGACGCGCTCCCGCTCCCGCCCCCTCCGCCGCCCGTCGCGGAGGCGGCCGTGGCGGACTCGCCTCCGGCGGCCGGCGCACCCGGATCGACCCCGCCCGCGCCCCCGCCCGACCCGGCGCCGGCGCGCTGATCGGGGGAGCGCGGCCGGGAGCCGGCGCGCGCGGCGCGCGGGCCTCAGGCGGACGCGGCCTCACCCTCGCCGGGGCGCAACAGGCGGCTCGTCTCCGAACGCGGCGCGGACGAGAACGCCATGAACACGGAGAAGACCCCGGCGATCACGAGCGCGCGCCTCACGTCGACGCGGCTGCGGATCGAGTAGAACTTCTGGACCATCTGCGGCAGCGCCCAGGGGCCGAGGCTCGTGATGAGCACGAGCGCGGCGAGCGTCGGCCAGCCCGGCACCGCGAGCGCGAGCGACCCCGCCCCGACCGTCTTCGTCGCGACGAGCCCCGGGGAGGACATGCGCGCGCGAGATTACCTCACGGTCGCCGCCCGCTGTCAGCGCGCGCGGTGAGCGAACCGGACGACGTTCCGGCCTGCGACCTGGAACCGCTCGGCGAGCGCCTGCACGCCGTGATCGCGCCCGAGCGAGAGCTCGTCCTCGGACAGGAACACCGCGGCGGAGATGGCGAACGCGTCGGCGTCGAAGCGGACCGCGTCCGGCAGCTTCGGGAAGAAGCGGGTCGCCGAGGGTGGCAGGAGCGCGATCCCGGCGCGGCCGTTCGCGGCGAGGTAAGGGTCGTCGAGCGCGAGGACCACGTCGGCGGGCGCCGACGGGCCCACCGGCGCCTCGCGCTCGACGCGCGCGAGCAGGGCGGCGATCCGCGCGGGCTCGGCGTCGGTGAGCGTCACGAGCACGCGCCCGCCCCGGTTCCCGAGCGTCACGACGACGGCGGCGCCGGGGTCGACCGTGAGCGGCGCCGCCGCGACGACCTGCGCCGGGCCGTCGGGGGGCTCGCGGAAGGTCCACGTCCAGCCGTCCTCGGCCGCGGGGACGCGCTCGAGGACGAAGACGAAGACGCGCGCGTTGAGTCGGCTGAGCGCCTCCATGTGCCGGCGCACTCTCGCACGGATCGGCCGCGCGCGCGCGGCCCGGCGACGCGTCACTTCGCGACCGGGCGCTCGAACTCCCGCACCTCCTCCGCGCTCGGCGGTTCGTCGGGCTCGGCGCGCGGCGCCGGCGCGGCGGCGAGCGCGCGGCCGGCGGGGTTCGCGGGGGCGAGCGCGGCGGGCGGGATGAGGTGGCTCGTGGTCTCCCCGGTGCGAGAGCGCGAGCAGGCGGAGAACGCGACGACGAGCGCGAGGACGGGGATGGGGAGGAGGGGAAGGTAGATGCGCGGCATTGGCGACCTCGGAGCAGCGGGTTCGAGGTCCTCGTGTGCAGCGGCCGTGCCGGCGCCGAGCTCCGCGCCGGCATGGCGGATCCGCGCGCGCGTGGGCGCCCGGACACGGGGGCGTGTCGCCGCGGACGCTCCTTGCGCGGGCGGTCGGGACGCGGCGCCGCGGGGGAGGGGGAGCGCAGCACACATGCCGGCGCTCGCTTCGAGCGCGGCGGCGCTATCATGCGCGCGTGTTCATCGCCCTCTCGAAGCTCCTCGACTGGCTCTTCGCGCCGCTCACCTGGGGTCTCCTCCTGCTCCTCGTCGCGGCGCTCCTCCGCGCCCGCCCCCGCTGGGCGTTCGGCCTCGCCGCGCTCGCCGCCGCGGTCCTCGTCGTGTTCTCGATGGAGCCCGTCGCGAACCGGCTCCAGCGCCTCGCCGAGCGTGACGCGCGCTCGACGTTCAGGCCGGACGTCGTGTACGACGCGGTCGTGGTGCTGGGCGGGATCGTGGACGGCGCCGCGACGCGCGCGAGCGGCGAGGTCGAGCTCGACGCGAACGTCGAGCGGATCCTCCGCGCGTGGGAGCTCGTGCGCGCGGGGCGTGCGCGGGCGGTGCTCCTCTCCGCGGGGCTCACCTTTCCGCTGCCCGGCGACGTGCCCGAGGCGGACCTGCTCGCGGCGAAGCTCGTGCAGTGGGGCGTCTCGCCCGCGCAGGTGGTCGTCGAGGCGTCGAGCCGCAACACGCGCGAGAACGCGATCGAGTCGTCCCGCATCGCCGCTGCGCACGGGTGGAAGACGCTCCTCGTCGTGACGAGCGCAGCGCACGCGCCGCGCGCGCTCGGCTGCTTCCGCGCCGTGGGGCTCGAGCCGGACGTCTTGCCGGTGGACCACCGCGCCGGCGACGGCGGCGGGCAGGGATGGCTCCCGCGCGCCGGCGCGCTCGAGAGGAGCACCGACGCGCTCCGCGAAGTCGCCGGTCGTCTCGTCTATCGGATGGTCGGGTACGCCCGCTAACGTCGCAGGCTGAACAAGCCACTTCGACGGACGCTCTCGAGCGCTCTCCCGGCCCCCCTCCGCCCCCGGCGCCAGCCGGGGAGAGGCTTTGAAACGGACCCTCCCTCGCCCCCGCGAAGCGGGGGAGAAGGTCGGGGAGGGGTCGGGGTGAGGGGGCGGTCGCGATACTCCGTCGCGGGGGTCGGGGCCTACGACGGGCCCTTCCCGTCGTCGACGCGCCAGTACGCCCGCTCGGCTTCCCAGCTCGTCTGGACCTCCGGCGGCGGCCGCGCGAGGAGC
>WNGA01007470.1_pt1 | contig 18547 bp, 18 predicted proteins | sample 5400061 | NCBI WGS metagenome assembly WNGA01 (sample SAMN13153366, study PRJNA577476) | soil metagenome | isolation source: 100 cm soil or saprolite under grassland replicate 2 | place: USA:California | collected 2016-06-15 | reverse complement strand
CGGACCCTGATGGCCGGCCGGCGGATGTTAATTGTGTTGGACAACGTCCGCAGCCCCGACCAGGTCCGGCCGCTGGTGCCCGGCGTGGCCGGCTGCTTCGTGGTCATCACCAGCCGCGACCGGCTCAGCGGACTGATCGCCCGCGACGGCGCGCGCCGGATCAGCCTCGACGTGCTTACTCCCGGCGAGACGCGCGAGCTGCTGACCCGGGTGCTCGGGGCCGACCGGACCGGGGCCGAACCCGACGCGTGCGCCGAGCTCGGTCGGTTGTGCGCCCATCTTCCGCTGGCCCTGCGGATCGCCGCGGCTCACCTGGTCGACCGCCCGGACCGGTCCATCGAAGGCTACGTGTCATCGCTTCGCGACGGCGACCGGCTGGCCGCGTTGGCCGTCGAGGGAGACGAGCGGTCCGCCGTGCGCGCCGCGTTCGACCTGTCGTACGCGGCGCTGCCGGCCGCCGCGCGCCGGCTGTTCCGGCTTCTCGGGCTGGTGCCCGGACCGGACATCGCCGTCCCGGCCGCCTCCGCCCTCGCCCAGCTCCCCGGCGGCGAAGCGGCGGCACTCCTTGACGTGCTGGCCCGCGTGCACATGCTTGACCGGCCCGCACCGGACCGCTACAGCTTCCACGACCTCATGCGACGCTACGCGCTCGACCTGGCCCACCACGAGGACACCGAGACCGGGCGCCGGTCCGCGAGCGCACGCCTCTTCGACTACTACCTGCACTCCGCGGACCGCGCCGCGCGGCGGTTCTACCCGCAGCGGGCACGCCTGCCCCTGCCGGCGGCGGTCACCGGCGTCACCGCAACCGACTTCGGTGACTCGGCTACGGCTTCCGCGTGGTTGGACGTCGAAGAACCCAACCTCGTCGCGGCCGTCACCCACGCGTCCGAATGCGGTGCGCAGCCGGTCGCGTGGCTGCTCGCCGACACCCTGAAGGGCTACTTCGCGCTGCGCCGGTCGTTCGCCAACTGGCAGGTCGCCACACAAGCCGCCGCCCAACTGAGCCTCGGGGAGCTGCAATGGCGCCAGGAGCGACCCGATCAGGCCATCGACCACTACAACCGGGCGCTCGACCTCACCCGTTGCTGCGGTTGGCGGGAAGGCGAGGCGAGCAGCCTCAACAACCTCGGCGCCGTGTACGGCGATCTCGGCCAACTGAGCGCGGCCATCGACCACTACCAACGGTCCCTGAACGTCAACCAGCAGACCGGGTTCCTCGGGGGCCAAGCCGCCAACCATTCCGGCCTCGGCATCGCCTATTGGCAGTTGGGTCGGCTGGCACCGGCCCTCGAACAGCACACGCAGGCGCTGGCGCAGGCGCGCAAGCTCGGATCACGCAGTAGCGAGTCGACCGACCTCGTCAACCTCGCCGAGGTGCTGCACGCCGTCGGACAGCCCGACCACGCGCTCAACCAGCTCGACCAGGCGATCCGGCTGTATCGCGACGCGGGGTACGGCGGTGAAGCCTACGCTTTGCGGCTGCTGGCAACCGTCCACTGTGACCTGGGCCGCTACGACCGGGCACTCGACCACGCGCGCGCCGCCTACGACCTCGCCCACCAGCTCGGGCACCGCACGGTGGAGGCCGACGCGTTGGGTGTCGAGGCCACCATCCAGCACCATCTGGGCCTGCACGAACAGGCACTCGAGCGCGTTCAGCACGCCCTGTCGCTGACGCGCGACACCGCCGAACGGTATGCCGAGGCGCGGCTGCTCATCGGCACAGCCGTCGCATACCGGCACCTCGGGCGGCACGAACCCGCCCGCGACCGGGCCCAGGGCGCCGTCGGATTCACCCGGCAGTACGGATTCCGGATGCTTGAAGGCGTCGCGCTGACCGTACTCGCCGGGTGTCGTCTCCACGATGGCGATCGCGCCGAGGCCGCTCGCCTGGCCGAAGACGCGGTGGCCGTCCAGCGCGAAACCGGGTACCGCCTCGGTGAGGCCCGCGCGTTGGTGAGGCTTGGCGAGGCGTCCGCCGACCCAACGCGCCACTGGATGGCGGCGCTGGACATCTTTACCGACCTGGGAGCGTCGGACGCCGACCAGGTCCGATCCTTCCTGGCGCCCACGACTGACGGTGGAGGTCGGACGGACCGGTGAACGCTGATCCGTCCGTTGCCCGGTTGATCGCGCTCAGCCGTTCGAGCTGGCTCAGTTGCTCAGCCATGTCCAGGGCGGCGATCCGGTCGCAGCCAGGAGCGACTCGCTGAATGACTCAGTCCTTCTCGATGGGCGCCCGATAGCTCGTTGGATCGACTGACTGGTACCGTTCAGCGAATCGCTCGCAGTGGGTCAATGGACGCCGATTGGCATGGACCCACTGGCTGATACCCCGATCGGGTGATACTCGGGTGCTCGCTTCGGCCGGTCGTCGGCCGAGTGCACCTGTGACGACCTACATTCGCCGACATGCGTGTCTCGGCAGGAGCGTGGCCGCAGAAGCGGTGCGGGTCGATGTTGGGCACGGGCTGGGGCGCTGTTGCGTTATCTGATCGCGTGACGTGTTGAGCCTGCGGTCCACGCGGGTCAGATCGCTCGGGCGAGTTCGCTGAACGCGGCAACAACTCGGAGGGCGGGCCGGGCGTCGAGGCCGAGTTCATAGTGTCCGCGTCGAAGGTTCTGCATGAAGGCGTGTCCGGCAATGATGATCTGAGCGGTCCGGTCGGTGCGCAGGCCGCGCATCGGTCGCAGTCGGACTTTGAGTTGGCTGTGGTCGGCTTCGATCGGGTTGTTGGCGTACCGTTCGACGTGGTGCCAGGCCGACGGGACGAGCTCGTCGAGCACGGCTGGGTAAACCGCAGCGGCGTCGGTGACCACCTCGCTCGGCGTCACCTTCAACGTCCTCAACGCTCGCCGGAAGAACCGTCCGGCCGCGTTCGCGTTGCGGCGGGCCGACACCAGCACGTCGATGACCTGGCCGTGCTGGTCGATCGCCCGGTAGACGTACCGCCATTTGCCGTTGACCTTGACATACGTTTCGTCGACGAACCACCGGTCGCCCGGTGCGTGTCGGCAGAACCTGGCAGCGTCGGCCAGCAGCGGCGTGAACCGCTGCACCCACCGGAACACGCTGACGTGGTCGACCTCGACGCCACGCTCCACGAGCAGTTCCTCGATGTCGCGGTACGACAGGTTGTAGCGCAGGTACCAGCGAACCGCGACGACGATCACCTCGGCGGGAAACCGGAACCCAACGAACGCCGATCTCGGCGGGATCGAGCTACGACGGATCGACAGCGTCATCAGCCAAGCCTGGCGGATCTTGTCCACGAACAACGCAACGGACCCCGGCAACTAGTGCAGCGGAACCGAGTCGCATGTTGCTCTTCCTTTACGGGCGTTCGACGCGCGGTCGGCGCTGAGCCAGGGTGGGGATCCGCTTCTCTTTGTGAAAACTGGATCCCACCCTGTTTGGTCTACCAGGAGACGTGGTTGGACTCGATGCCGTTGGCCCTGACCCAGTGATCGGGATGGTCGCCGGAGTAGCACTGCGATTGGGTGAACGCCGACCCACTCCCGTCGGTATGCATTGTGAAGGTGTAGAAGCCGCCTGGGTCGACGGAGTCGTGGCAGGTGACGGTGATGTTCGCGTTGGCCGGGAAGTGGTTCAACCTGATGGCGTACCGGTAGCCGGCCGGTGCGGCCGGTCCCTGGGCGAGGCTGATCGATGCCGCTGGCGGCGGTGGCGGAGGCGGAGGCGGTGGTGCCGCCGCGGTCCACCCGACGTGGTTGGACTCGATACCGTTGGCTCGGGCCCAATGGTCCGGTCCGTCGCCGGAGTAGCACTGCGATTGGGTGAACGCCGAGCCACTCCCGTCGGTGTGCATTGTGAAGGTGTAGAAGCCGCCTGGGGTGACGGAGTCGTGGCAGGTGACGGTGATGTTCGCGTTGGCCGGGAAGTGGTTCAACGCGATGGCGTACCGGTAGCCGGCCGGTGCGGCCGGTCCCTGGGCGAGGCTGATCGACGCCGCTGGCGGCGGAGGCGGTGGTGCTGTCGTCGGTGCCGGTGCCGATTTCCCAGGCTGTGGCGGGGCCGTCGGATCCGGTGGCGCGGTGGTGCGGGTGCCGAATACCCCGTCCATGCAGGTCAAGCTGCATGTTGTACTCTTGGAGGATGCCGCCGAGGCGGTCGCGTCGGCGGATGTCGAGTCGGGCGAGTTTGGCCGGTTCTGTGATCGGGTCGGGTAATGGTTGCAGTGGCCGCGCGCTTGCGATGCCTCGATGGGGCCTGTGTGCGTTGTAGTGCCGCTCGTACTCGCGCAGGGCGTGGAGCAGGTGGGCCTGGTTGTAGACCAGCATGCGGTCGAGCAGTTCACGCTGGCAGCTTTGGATCCACCGTTCCATGATTGAGTTCATTCGGGGTATCTGGACGCCGGTGAGCACGACCCGGATCCCGGCGTCGGCGAGGATCGTGTCGAACAGGGCGGGGTACCTGTCGTCGCGATCACGAATGAGGAAGCGGGCCCGGCAGCCGGCGTCCTGCAGGTCCATGGTGAGGTTTCGCACGGCTTGGGTGACCCAGGCGGCGGTCGGGTGCGGGGTGACGCCGAGGATGCGGATGCGTCGGGTGGCGTGTTCGATGACGGCCAGGACGTAGAGCCGAGCCCCGGTCAACGTCACCCTTTCGAGGAAGTCGGCCGCGAGGATGGCCTCTGCTTGTGAGCGCAGGAACGTCGCCCAGGTGTCGGCGGTTCGTTCGGGCGCCGGGTCGATCCCGGCGGCCTTGAGGATCTCCCAGACCGTGGACGCGGCGACCTTGATCCCGAGTGTGAGCAGCTCGCCGTGGATCCTTCTGTATCCCCATGTGCTGTTCTCCCGGGCCAGACGCAGCACCAGCGCGCGGATCGATCGAACGGTTGGGGGCCGGCCGGGACGCTTGGGCCGCGAGATTGGCGGCGTGTCGTTTCGCGATCAGGTCGCGGTGCCAGCGCAGGACGGTCTCGGGGCGTACGAGCAGCCGGATGTGGCGCAGGAGGTTGCGGGGGAGTTGGTGTAGCAGCGCGGCGAGGAATGCCCGGTCGGCGGGCGCGAACCGCACCTTCTCGCCGTGCAGCTGTCGCTCGAGGACGGCGAGCTGGTGGCGCAGGGCCAAGATCTCGGCGTCTTTGGCGCGGTCGCTCATCGGTAACAGTCGCAGCAGGGCGAGTGCGTTGATGACGCCGAGGTACGCCAGTCGCAGGAGCACGGCGGGATCCTCGCCCAGTTACCGACGCCGATCTGCCGCGACCTGACGAGGTCGACCGCGAAGAGATCCTGTCACGTGGTCAAAGCGGCTGTGACCAGGGCGGACGGCATAGTCGGCACCCGCAGCCGTCGGCGGTGTGGTGCCGCTGGACAACCCGCTCGGCAAGGCGAACTACCTGCCGTTCCTCGAACTGCAGCGGAAGGTCGCCGCCGCCAATGGCGTGCAGTTGCTGTTCTGGACCGGCATCGGCGACCTCGCCGCCGTCGGCGCGTTTCCGCGCATCGCGGCGATGCGCAAGAAGCCAGCCGCTGGGCGGCCCGGTATCGCATACGTCGTTGCCGACACTGACGCGTCGGCAACGGGGGAGGACGCAGTCCAGTTGGTTGAGCATCTCAGCGCCGTACGCGCCGAGCGATGAGCATGAGCGCCCTCGCCGCAGCCATGGCCGAGGCGGTAACCACCACGCCTCGCCGGCGGGTACCGCTTGCGGTGCTGCTCGCCGCAGCCGCGGCCGGTGACCGCAGCGGCGCGGTGGCCGTCGGCTGGCGGGCCCGGATCGCCGCCGCGATCGACGAGCTTGCCCACGCCGGGATCGTCGAACTGCCCCGCACCCGGTGGGACACCTCCTCGGAGCCGCCGCTCCCCGCCTACGTCACCAAGCCTGCAGCAGCCGCCCCGACTGCAGTCCCCGCTGACGGGATCGTGTGGCATGTCGAACTCGGTTGGGCCGCCGAGCTTGAGGCGGCCGGGCAGCTCAGCGACCCCGAACGCCGGTTCCTCGCCTACGTGAACACCTGGCTGCGCCGCCGCGGCGACACCGTCGTGCCGCAGCGGGAACGGTCCCTCGACATTTACGGTGACGAGAAGACACTCGACACCGTGGTCTTCACGCCGCTGTTCGCACCCGGGCGACTCACATACGAGATGTTGAGATGCGAGCCGTGCTGGCCACCCGTCCACCAGGAGGTCCTCGGGCCGGGACCATGGCTCGTGATCGAAAACTGGACCACCTTCCGGACCCTTGCCAGCGCCGCCCGACGTTGCGGCTGGACGGGAAGGCTTATCTGGGGTGCCGGCAACCAGGTCGGGACGCGCCTGACCAGGCTCGCCGCAACCGAGCCCGCCCCCGGCAGCGGGCTGACGTACTTCGGTGACATTGACACCGCCGGATTCCGCATCGCTCGCATGGCCGCCGGCAGAGCGGAGACGCTTGGCCTCGGCAACCTGCACGCGGCACGTGAGCTGTACCGGGTGTGCTGCGACGCCGGTACACCACGGACAACCACTCATCAGGCAGCCGACGACCTTCAAGAGTGGATCCAGCAATGGCTCGGCGGGACCCTCGGTCAGAAGATCGCCCGGATCGTGGCTGACGGCGGGAGGATCGTGCAGGAGACCGTCGGCGTCGAGCTGCTCGCCATGAGCGATCCTGCTCGGCTTTTCACCTCGTGAAGCACCTCCAGACGTTTCCGTCGGTCTTCGAGTCCAGACTGAAACTCGTCCCTACGGTGGTTGAGGAATCCATGCACGGGCTGGGCGGGATTGTGATCGTTCAGGATGTAGCGCCGACGCGGGCGGCGAAGTCGCGTAGGCCGGTCATGCCGATCGTGGTTGGTGCGGTGAGCAGCTTGTCAGCCAGATTTCGCACCACGGGCCGGGAGCGTACTTCTTCGGGGGCGAGGCGTTCGGCGATGGCGAGGGCCCGGTAGCACTTGGCGGGCTTGTTCCACTGGTCGTAGGCGCGGGCGACGTCAACCCAGTAGCGGGACTGGCGTTCGGGGACGCGCAGGGCACCGGCTGGCACGGTGGCGGCGTGGTCGATCGCGGTGCCCGCGTCGCCGAGGGCGAAGGCGGCGCTGATGCGGTGCAGGGTGACGTTGGTGGGGCCGAAGGCGGTCCAGTGGGCGTTGCGGTCGGCTCCAAGCCGAACGGCGGCGGTATCGGCGGCGTTGAGCAGTTCGGTGGACTGGGCGCGATCGCCGGCCTGGGCGGCGGCGTATCCGGCGTTGCAGAGCAGCATCCCGTACAGCGACAGGTGGGTCATGTCGGCGTTCGGGCCAGTGATGGTGAGCTGGGCGGCGGCGTCGAGGGCGAGCTGCTGGGCCGCGTGGTAGCGGCGGTCCCGCCGGCATAGGGACACAATGTTGCGGGTGACGCTGGCGACGGTGACTGGATCGCCGACCGCGCTGGCGGCGGCCATGGCCCGGTCCGCGGCGACCCAGCCAAGGCCGGTGACTTCGAGTTTGATCAGCACGTGGGCGACGGTGTTGTAGATCTCCGCGAGTATGTCTTGTGTGCGCGGGTCCGCGGTGGCGCGGGTCTGGGCGAGCGGTACCAGCCGGGGCAGCTTGGCGGCTAGGGCCCGGTAGCGGCTGGTCTGGAAGTCCGTCTTGGCGTCGACCAGGCACTGGCGCAAGACGGCGATATCTACCTCAACATCGTCGGAGGTCGGATATGGGCGGCGGTGCCGCAGCAGCAGGTCCTCGAGGCTGGTTACCAATACCGCAGCTGGTTCCTCAACAGGTGGGCGGAGCGCCGTGACTCGTGTGGTGGCGGCCAGCGGGGCGGTGGCGAGTCCTACCAGCAACTCGCGGCGTCGCACCGGGTCGTCACCGCCCTTCCGTGGCCTGCCTCCCGGCACCATATCGGTACTCGGCCCCCGGTCTGTGGCGGGCGCGCCGTCCGGATCGGCGAGGCCGAACAGGGCCGGCGGGATCTGGAAGAGGTGGGCCAGGCGGCGAAGCACGGTCACGTCGGTCAGCTGCCGGCGGCCGGTCTCTAGCCGGGACAGGGTCGCGGCGGAGTAGCCGGCCCGTTGGCCGGCCTGTTCCAGGGTGAGGTTGGCCGCGGTGCGGGCCAGCCGCAGCACCGCGCCGTACCGGCCGTCTGCGGCCGCTCGCCGCGCGGCGGGAAGGTCGAACCAGGTAGCGTGGCCGCCGCCTTCCACCATGACCCCCTGGACGGACCGCCTGAAGGCGCGGACGTAGCCGGTGCCGCCACTTCGAGGGTGATGGATCGGTTGCTGGGTGCGCAAGCCGTTTGCGTGGTTGGCAAGGCGTTTGGGCCGCAGGCGTGCCACGCGCTGCCCTGGAGACGGCGGATCCGCAGCAGGTCCGCCGTCGTCGTCCAAGGAGACACGGAGGAGGTCTGGCTGCGGTGGTTCTGCTCGGTCAGCGACCCGGATCGGCGTTCGGCCGGATGGGGTGGCTGGTCGCCGGCATCCCTTGCCGGCGCGTTGGTAGACCGCGGCGCCAGCCAGCTCGGTGTCGGAGCGGGTTAGCGGATGACGGCGGGCCTGGCTGACCGGGATGACGGTGCGCAGCGTGCCGGACCGCCGGATCGGTGAGGTAAACCGGCGGCAGCTTCGGTTGCCCAGGGGAGGTGATCTGATGGATTTTCGGGAGTACCAGCGGCGCGCCGAGGAGACGAGTCAGCTCCGTCATGGTGGACCGCAGGCTGCCGTGGCGCCGATGCTTGGCCTGGCCGGCGAGACGGGTTCCATCCTCAACGTCTACAAGAAGTACCTGCGTGATGGCGTCGACCTGGCCGCCAACCGGGAGGTCTTGCGGGAGGAGTTGGGTGACCTGTTGTGGTACACGGCCGCCGTGGCTACTGCCTGCGGGCTTGATCTGGCCGAGATCGCTGAGGGGAATCTGCGGCGCACGCGCGACCTGTACGCCAGCGCGGCTGACCGGGAACGGCTGGCCGATCTTCCGATCCTGGACGCGGGCTACCCGGCGCATGAGCGGTTTCCCCGGCGGCTGGTGGTCGAGGTGACCGAACGCCGGGAGCCGGGCGGGCGTGTCATCGCGGACCTGACCCTGATCGCGGCGGAGCCGAACCCGTTTCCTGCCGGTCCACGTATCGAGCGGGGTCGGCAGATCGGCTTCCAGGTGGGCGGCCGGCTCGGTGATCCGCTGACCGACAACTCCCGCCACGCCGACGGGTATCGGTTCCACGACGCGATCCACTTCGGCTTCCTCGGGGTGCTCGGCTGGTCGCCGAATCTTCGCTCGCTGCTTAGGCTGAAACGCAAGTCAGACCCGGCCACCGATGAGTGCGAAGACGGCGCGCGGGCGATCTTCGCCGAGGAGGGGTTGGCGGCGGTGTTGTCCCGGCTGGCCACCCGCCGGGTGGGATTTCTCGTCGAGACCGCCGTGACTGGCGAGGTGATCGAGGTGGCGCGGGCCGCGGCGGTGGATCTGGAGGTCGACGCGCTGCCCGGATGGTTGTGGCGACGGGCGATCTGCCACGGCTTCCGCGCGCTGCATCACCTCGCGGCCAACGGCGGCGGCTACCTGATCGCCGACCTGGACGCCCGGACGCTGACCTACACCAAGTGCCTGGCCGGCCACGGCTTCCCAGCCGAGATGTTGGAGGCTGCTTGACATGGCATCAGACCAGCTCCGCGCCGCTATGGTGAACCTGCACCGGGACAAGAACGGCGCCTATGGCAACGCCTGGAAGAAGCGCGGCGAGGTCATGTCGGTGTTGGCGAACCTGGCCCGCAAGGTGGACCGCCTCGCTACGGCTGGCACCACGCGCGACGAGAACGTGCTGGACACCGCGGTGGACCTGCTCGTCTACGCGATCAAGTACCAGACATTCCTCGCCGACCTGGATCCGGCGGTGGCGGCAATGTTCGACCCTGCCGTGCCGGCTCCCTACAGCGACGGGACGGCTGGGTTCGAGGCGTTGTGGGTGGCGCTGCCCCAAGAGGCGGTTGAGGGCGGCTACGACGTGCCGGTAGCGGAGGCGGTGGCCCGGGTGGAGGCGGCGTTCGCCGGGTTGGAACGCCACTTCGACGTGGCCACGCCGCGGGTGGCGGTCGTCGACCGGGCAGCCAGCGCCGCCGCGCTGGCCTTCGCGGCCGCGGTTCTGGTCGGTGCCGTATGCCGCGCGGACCCGGACGGCCTGGATGCCTTCATCGACCGCTGGAAGGAACCGTGATCGGCGTGCGTGACCAGGACTTCGACAAGCTCCGTGAAGACGTGGAGGCCGCGCTGCTGCGCGGCGCCCGCGCGGTCGGCATTCTCGGCCTGACCGATACGGCGCTACGCCTGGTCGGGTGCCTGGGCACCTCGGGGTTGATCAACCATGTGCATGGCGTGTACACCGCCGACGACGCCGCGGCGCCGGCGCTGCGGGTGCCGGTGCGTCCGCTGCCCGACCTGGCCGATGCTGGACTCGATCTGGTCGTGGTCGCCTCCGACGCTGACAAGCAGGAGTTGCTGCTTGCCGCCCTGCCCCACCTGACCGGCACGCCGACGGTCGTAGTGGCCGGATACGGGCACCTGGACTTCCGTGACCCGATCTATCGGCAGGAGTTGGCCGGGCTGCTGGTGCCGTCGCTGGCCAACGGTTACCCCAACACCCTGCCGCACCTCTACCAGTGCATGGCCAACGCCGCCCGGCTCGGGCTGTCCGGCGTGGTTGCCGAGTTCGGCATCTTCAAGGGTGGCACCACCATGTTCCTGTTCCGCATCATCGAACGCCTCGGCCAGGACTGGCCGGTCATCGGCTTCGACAGCTTCACCGGCTTCCCACCCCGGCGCAGCCCGCTGGACATGTACGACCACCCCGACTGCGTGTTCACCGACCTGCCAGCCGTGCGCCGCTATCTCGCCGGCCGCAACATCGAGATCGTGGCTGGAGACATCGTCGACACCGCCTCCCGCCTGGCCGGCGAGGACCTGGTCCTCACCTTCGTGGACACCGACAACTACTCGTCCGCCCGCGCGGCCATCCAGATTGCCCAGGAGCGGACCGCGGTGGGCGGGGCGATCGTGTTTGACCACTTCACCGGCGTCGACCGGTTCCGGTACACCATCGGCGAACGCATCGCCGCCCTGCCACTGCTCGACGACCCGCGCTTCTTCCACCTACACGGCACCGGCGTGTTCTACCGTCAGCGATGATCCGCGACGCCCGACCCGAGGACAGGAGCGCTGATGACCCGGCGACCACCGACCCCCCGCCCGAAGGTCTACAACCTGTACTGGTACTACGCCAGCGAACGGCAGGCCATGTTCGCTCGCCGCATCGCGGGGTCGGCCCCGCCCTGGACCACCGATCCGATCTTGCAGACGTTCAAGTTTTGTAATGTGTTCCGGGCCGCAGACCGGGTCAGCCAGTACATGATCCGCGAGGTGTGCTACCACGACGAGGACTGCTCCCCGGAGGATCGGCTGTTCCAGATCGTCGCGTTCCGTACGTTCAGCAAGATCGACACCTGGCGGTCGGTCCGCGCGTTCCTCGGCCGCTACCCGACCCTGGACGACCTGGGCGACGGGGCGTTCACGAACGCGCTCGACCACGCCCGCGCCGCCAACGGTGGCCTGTACACCGGGGCGTTCATCCTGTGCGCCACCGACGCCTACGGCCAGGGACTCAAGCACCTCAACCACGTCGAGCTGTTCCGGCACATGTTCCTCACCCACGACCTGGGCAAACGGCTGCTGGACGCGGCGTCGCTGCGCGAAGTGTACGAACTGCTGCACGGCTACCCACTCATGGGCGACTTCATGTCCTACCAGACCACCATCGACCTCAACTACTCCGCTCTGATCAACTTCCCGGAGAACGAGTTCACCGTGCCCGGCCCCGGCGCGCTGCGAGGCATCAAGAAGTGCTTCACCGACCTGGGCGACTACAAGCCGGCCGACGTGATCGCATGGATGGTCGACAACCAGGAGACCGCGCTGAATCGCCTCGGGTTGCCCTTCGGTGGACTCTTCGGACGGGCGCTGCAGGCCATCGACTGCCAGGGACTGTTCTGCGAAACCGACAAGTACTGCCGGGAAGCAGCCCCTGAACTGGCCAGTGCCCGCAAGCGGATCAAGGCACGCTTCACCCAGAACGGCGAACCAGTGCGATTGTTCTTCCCGCCAAAGTGGGGGATCAACAACAAGCTCCCGCACTCGAACGTGCTCGGCGCCGTGAGCCGCGACCAGGAAGCGGGCGAGCCCACCCAGGCGAGGCTGTTTTAGCAGCGTGGTGGTTCAGGCTGGTCGTCAACACCGTTGTCTGCGAGCCACTCCGGCCCCTCGCCCGCGGCCCGCAAGACAGGCATCGGTTCCAAAGGGCGGCGTCAACCGTGCAGCGCCGGTGCCGTCATGCGGCAAACAGCGGGGCCGCCTCGGCGAGCAGGGGTCGGATCCTGGTGATGCAGTCGCTATCGAGCTGTGCGTACCCCGCCACCACGGTCAGAACGCCGACGCCCAGTCCGGCGGCGTGGGCGATGTACGCCATCAGGTCACCGAGGCCGACGTAGTTTCCGTATGCGCGCTCCACCATGTAGTGACTTCGGTACAGCGCCACGAGGTGAAGGTGACCTGCTCGGTCGAGTTGGAACGAACAGTGGCTCAAACACGGGAAGCTCGTGGTGGAGTTGTCAATTCCGGGTGCGTTTACCGGTAGCGACGCTGTCGCGGGCTCGGCGTCGACATCGGTTGCTGGGTCGACCAGGCCGGTTTCGTAGCAGGCGGTCTTGGGTCCGGACGTCTTCATTTGTTGCTGCAGGCGGCGGATGACAGCCTCAATCTGGTCGATTTTTCCTCTCGCTCCCGGATAGTCGATCAGCCGGCCAAAGTACGTGCCGCGACGGTTGCCCCGGTGCATCCTCCTGAGGGACGGATACAGAGCCTTGTACCGCTCGGCGAGCGCCGCGTGCTCGCCCGTGGTTCTCGCCAACGCAGCGGGGAAGATCGTGTTGGCGACGGTCCGCACCGGCTGCTTGCCCTTCGACTCCAGTATCCGGTCCAGCTCGGCGCGGACCCCGGGGTCGTCACGGGTGGGATCGTCGATGTGAACGGTGGTGTGGTAGGCGCGATGCGTGCCGAGCCGGTCCAGAGCCCGGCACGCCCGGATCCACGCCGTCGAGATGTCAGGGCCGGAGACGGTAAACGTGTCCATCGTGGCTCCTCACTGGTCGTCACTGTCGTGGCCGACGGTCTCGGGCGCCTGTTGCGCACCCCAGACCTTGTCGATGCCTGACCGCCGCGCCGCCGGCACCAACGTGACCGCGAACGGCTCCTCGTGACCGGGTACGAGCAGCCTCAACACCGCGGCGGTCGTAAACCGGTCCGTCACCTCCACCGCGAGCGGAACGACCTCGCGGCGGCCGAACAGGCCCGCGGCCCCGGCCCCGTCGCGGTCCGGTGCGCCCTGGCCTGGTTCGGCGAAGCGGAGCCCGGACGCAAGCTGCTCGACCGATCCGCCAAACCGGGGCGAGATGACATCACCGGCCGACACGTGCAGCACGCCGCCGTGCGCCTGGGGTCGCAACACGAACACATGCGACAACGGTCGTGGCGTGGGCGCGCCGTAGAGGCGGGCGCGGATGCGGCCAGGGACAGCACGCGCCCACTTCTCCGCGGTCTGCCGACTGATCGTCTTCAGCCGCAGCAGGTGCCGGACGGTTCCCGCGTACGACGCGCCGAGCCACCGCGCCAGTTCGTATACCTGCTCCGGCCCGTCGACGCGGTCGACACCCATGCGGCGCATGGCTGTCTGGACCGCGGGGGGTGGCATGAGAAACCAGGCGGCGAAGCTTTCCGCCTGCATCTCCTCGGTGGTCCAGGCCCGACCAGGCAGTGTCTCGGCCAAGTCAAGATCGGTGTCTGCTCGGCTGCCGTGGTCGAACGCGTGATGGCCCAGCTCATGTGCTGCAGTGTGCCGTAACGTGATCTCGTCGAGGTCAGCGTTGAGGAGCGCGGCCGGACCGCCGTCGCTGGGCGCGTAGTAGAACCCGAACAAGCGCGCCAGCGGCTTGGCCATGCATTCGATGCCAGCGTCCTTGAGCGCGGCGAAAATGTCGACGTAGCCGGTCCGGTCGACGTCCAGATCCCTGTGAACCTGGACGGCTCGCATCATCGCGGTCGCGTTGGCCACCTGCCAGTCCACCGGCGCCTACCTACCTGTCTCCGGATCGTCGGCGGGGCCGGCCTGCTGGGCGAGACGCTTGAACCGCAGATACTCGGCGAACTCCATCACCTGCGCCCTGTCGCTGTCGGTAAGACCGGCCAAGGCGCGCGGCAGACCGGCGAGTGCGTGCTCACCGACGTCGGCGCCGTCGTCCTCGTCCAGGAAGTAGCTGACGGGCAAGCTGTAGAGCTTGGCCAGCTTCTTGAGTTCGAGACTGTCGACGCGCCGGTTACCGCGTTCGATGTCGCTGACCGCGGTGCGGGGAATACCGGTGTTGTGGGCGACGTACTGCTGTGACATGCCCAAGTACTCCCGGGTCTTCTTCAAGCGTTCCCCGAGCCGGAGCAGTTCGGGGTCGGGTTGGCGTGTATCTGCCTGGTCCATTAGTGATCACTTTCCCGGATGGCTCGGTATACGGTTTCGGCGAAGGTCCAGACCGAGCGGGTCGACCGTGCCGCCTCGGCATCGGCGGCGATGTGAACCTGGTACCTCGCCTCGATATCGGTCAAGATCTCGGCGATGAGGATGGAGTCGACCGGAAGCTCGCGTCCGCCGGCCTCGAGCTCAGCGCGCAGCTCTGCCGGGGTCTTGTCCTGTCGCGCGGCAAGTGCTCCGATGATCGCGGACGCCAAATCACTCGTCGTTACACTGTGATCGCCCGTGGTGCTCCCCAATCCTTCGGTGTCGGCAAATCCGACGACCATGTGTCATCATACGACGAGCGTCGCCGGATTTCCAGACACGGCGTCGTCTATTCCGACAGGGAGTCGTTGTGGATTTTGGTCGCTACCAGCGGGCAGCCGTCAAGACGCTGCCAGGAGCAGGGGATGGGCAGGACCCGGTGATGGTTCCGCTGCTCGGCCTCGTCGGCGAGGTCGGCTCAATGGCCACTGCCTACAGGAAGCGCCTCCGCGATGGCGCTGGCTATCAGTTGGGCAAGCAGCGCATCCGCGAGGAGCTGGGCGACGTCTTGCGGTACGTCGCCACCTTGGCCGACAGCCTCGAGCTTGACCTGGAAGACGTCGCCGCGGCCAGTCTGGAAAAGGCCAAGGACCGGTGGCGCGCATCCGAAGCTGATCAGGCCCTGCTCGACGAGTCGGCCCCCGAGTCGGAGCAGTTGCCCCGACTGGCCCGGCTTACCTTCACACCGACCGTGCGCCCCGGCGATGGGCGCACCGTTATCGCACTCACCCGCGACGGCGTCCCGGTCGGAGATCCGCTCACCGACGCATCACACGTCGACGATGACTACCGCTACCACGACGCATTCCACCTTGCCTACGTCGCCGTGCTCGGCTGGTCCCCGGTCATGCGCTCCTTGCTGCGCTGCAAGCGCAAGAGCTCTCCCCAACTGGACGAGGCCGAGGACGGCGGCCGGGCGATCGCGATCGAGGAGGGCGTGTCCGCGCTGGTGTTCTCCTACGCCTCCCGCCACGGATTCTTCGAAGATGTTCGGCGCATCGACAACGAACTGCTGCAGACCATCAGCAACATGGTGTCGCACCTCGAGGTGAGCAGCCTCCGATCGGCCGACTGGGAAAGAGCCATCATGACCGGTTTCAGCTGCCTGCGCGAACTGCGCAAACACCACGGCGGCACCATCGAGATCGACATGAGGAAGCGCACGATGCGGCTCGTCGAGCCATTGAGTGGCTAGCATGCACCACAAAACGATCGGCCTTTCGCCAACCGAGTTGGCGGCCATCCTTCCAGCCGCCAACGTTCTCGCTACCAGTCCCCCCGCAACCACGTCGGCGCCCTCAATGACTGATCCCTGTGGCTGCGGTCGGTATGGGTGCTCCGTGGGTGCTCGCGGACTCTTAATCCGCGGGTTCGGGGTTCGAGTCCCTGGCGGCGCACTTTCGATCAAGGCTCTGACCTGGTGCTTCTCCCCAGATCGGAGCTATTTTCATGTCCATGGTGGACGGTTGTGTGCTCGTCGTGTGCTCGGGAGCCAACGGACGGTTCTGGCCCTGGGCGGACTGTACGGACAGGTCGGCACCGTTGGCGGGTGTCCCACAGCTCGTCACTGGCGGCGGGATGTACGTGGGATCAGTTGGCTGCTGTCGCCGCAGCGATCGAGTCGATGATGTGGGCGGGCAGGTGCGCGGTGGCGCCGCTGCCTCGGAGCGAGTCGATGTAGGTCAGTAGATGGCGAGGTTGTTCGGGTTCGCCGAGGGGGACTGGTTTGACCTTCGCCAGCCGCGGACCGACGCGGCTTTGACCGCGGCGAGGTAGGTGGCGTCGTTCATGCGACCGAGCGTCTTCGCCCGTATGAGCAGCGCGGCCAGCGAGACCTGCCAGCGCCGCTTCAGGTCGAACAGCGTGGACCAGTCGGGCGTTGCGGGAAGCTCGTCGTGGATGTCCTGCTTGGGCATCAAGAACGCGGCGGCGAAGGCGTGTGCCTGTTTCGATCTCTGGTAAGCCCCAAATTTGATCTCCGTGCATGACCAGGTGCCCAAGTTCGTGCGCCGCGTCGAACCGGGAGCGGGCCCGGTCGTTCTTGTCGGTGCCCAGCACGACGACGGGGTGGTCGGGGAGGGGCAGCGAGAACGCGTCAACGTCCACGGAGCCGAGCGGCAGGCGGATCACGGCTACGCCGTGGGACTCGAGCAGTTCCACGACGTTCGGCGCCGGTCCCGGAGGTAGCGCCCAGGACGCACGGAGCGCACCTGCCATTCCTCAATGTGTGTGGGGTCGGTGTCGAGGCCGGGGGCCGGAAGCGGGGGACCGACAGCGCCGTGAACTGCGCTGTGGTCAGCGGTGTGGCCGGCCAGTTCCGCGACACCTGCGAGGTCGGCAACCCCAGCACCGCCTGCTACGGCTGACGCGCGGCCGGTAACGGGATTGTTGATCCATGGCGTCTTGCAACGCGTTTCGGTGAGGATGGTGATCGTGGACGCCGTGAAGCTGCCTGCTATTCGTTTCGCGTTACCGCTGGCATCTGAGACGCGTTGGTCGGACATGTTGGCGGTCCTAATCGCGACGGATCCTCAGCCTCTCTGCCGCGTGCTAGACGTTGATGATTGCGTTACTGAGGTGACCGTGCGACGTGAGGCAGCCGTCGACGCGGCCAACCATCCAGACACCGTTGTAGAACGAGCGGGCCGGCGCCTTGCCGTGATCGAAGTCAAGGTCCTCGCAGGGCTTGGCGTGGCGCAACTGGAGCGCTACGCCTCGGCAGTGCCCGACGCCGGCGCCTACCTGCTTGTCTTCCCTGAGCGTCTCGTGATCGACGTCGCGCATGTTCCGCGTTGGCGCGGGATCACCTGGGAGTATCTGCTGCACGCGTACCAGGCGAGCGCCAACCCCTGGGTCGCGACATGCGCAGCGTCGTGGTCCGAGCACTTGGGCCGATCGCTGCCGTATGTCGGCGCTGACACTGTCTGGAATGACCTCGTGAACGGAGAGGACTTCGTTATCGCCATGCGTGCGCGAATGTCCTGGCTGCACAGGCAACTCGCTCCGCCGCCGCTGATTGAGCACGATCTTGTCGCCTCAACGGCGGGCGTGAGCTGGGTCGTCAGGATGTACGCCGATGCCCAAGCGCCTGGCTACCAGATCATGATCGAGGCCGAGGAGAACCTGCCTGTTCGGGACTTCCCGAAGCATGCGGGTCCGGGGTCGCGGCAGCCGCGCGGTCCCTCCATCAAGGTCTGCCTGCTGCAACACAGCGTGCAGACCTCGGCCGGGTTCGACTGGACCTACCTGCTGCGCATGTGGCCGCTGATGAACGCCGCCCGCAGCGACTGGGTGACGAACCCAGCCAGGCCACGGGCGGAGCATGACCGGGACGGCCATCAGACCATGGTCGCTAGCGGTGGACCGCGGTACCTCGGCATTGGCTTCGGCGAGGCCCAGACGAAGATCTCGCGGGCGTGCATGTTCGGTGCACGGGTCCAACTTCCTCCGAACGCCCAACTGGGCTATGTCGCGACATCGCTGCGCGAGATGTACCAACTCATTGGCGACATGGCAAAGGTCGACCCTTCTGCGCCTACGGTGCGCTAACGCGGTGCGGCGTTGAGTGCTGAGTCCGAAGGTTCAGATCGCCGCCCGGTGGGCCCCACCCGCGCACCACCACGCGCCCGTCCAGGCCAAGTGGCGCTCGCCAGAGCCCATCTGACTACGGATCAGAAGGTTAGGGGTTCGAATCCCTTCGGGCGCGCAACAGATCAAGGCCGTGACCAGCGGAAACCTCGGTTACGGCCGCAACTCTTTCCCGAAATGTGCCGCGATCTTCCAAATAATGGGACTGTGGTGCTCCGATGGTGCTCCGCTGTTCCGCAACTGTTCGTGTCGGCGCGTGCTGGCCAGTGCTTTCGCGTGTCGCCCTGTCTGGATCATGGTTTGGGCGGGGGCGTGCATTGTCGACCGTGGACATTGTTGTGGATCTCCGGCAACGGGGTGGCCGCACCGCGGCCGACCGCG